>Ga0182024_10001510_pt1 | contig 59857 bp, 55 predicted proteins | sample P32metaG_FD_120480 | JGI IMG/M metagenome (GOLD analysis project Ga0182024, IMG submission 120480) | Permafrost microbial communities from Stordalen Mire, Sweden - P3-2 metaG (Illumina Assembly) | ecosystem: Environmental > Terrestrial > Soil > Wetlands > Permafrost | place: Sweden: Stordalen...
GCGACGCCGGTTCGGACAGGGGAGTAGTGGAGGGTGTCCTGCATGTAATAGGTGAGGAATAAGAACATGCCGAACGACGCGATGACGACCGTGAACACGGCGATGTAGGCCCCGGCCCGGTTGCGGTCGACCACGATGCGTAGCGGGAGCAGCGGCTCCGACACCCGTCGCTCGATGGCGACGAAGGCGCTGAGCAGCACAGCAGAAGCCACCAGGCTGGCGATGGTGTACCTGTTTCCCCACGAGGTGGTCTCGACGTGGGAGAACCCGTAGACCAGAGCGAACAGCCCTTCCCCGGCGACCGGGTCATCGAGTTGGTCGCCGCTGGTCCAGGACGGCTTGCACAGGCCCCGACCGGAGGGGTCCGCCGACAATGGGTGTGTCGGCTGTGATCGTGCCATGCTGGGGGCGTGGCGACGCGGTCACCGGAAGAGCGTAAGGCTGACGCCCTGGCGAAGCTCACGGCGATCAAGGCCAACGTATGGGTCGCGTCTGCCTCGCCGACAGCGGGCGTCCACCTCGTACCGGTCAGTAGTACTTGGAATGGCAGTCATGTTGTCGTGTCAACTGGGCCGAGATCACGGACGGTGGGCAACGTCACGGCGAATCCACGGGTCCGACTCGCCCTGGGCGAGACCCGGGACACGGTCATGGTCGATGCTGTCTTGGTCGAGGCCGTCCCGGCGGTGGAGGCGCCGGAGGTGCTGGCTGAGGGGTACGCCCGGCAGGCGGGTTGGGACCCCCGAACTGACCCCGGTGACTACGTCTATCTGGTGTTCGGGCCCGAACGCATCCAGGTGTGGCGTGAGGACGAGGATCTGGCCGGACGCACGGTCATGCGCAACGGGGCGTGGGTGATCTGAGCCGAGGGCCCTGCGCTGTCAACCGCGGCGCAGACAGTCTGCGAGCACCTCGGAGTACCAATTCTGGTCGACGAGAGAGCCCACGAGGTCTGGAATCGAAATCCAGCCGAGACATTTGGCTAGCTCTGACCGGCGATAGCGTCGGTGACCTCATTCAGTAGCGGACGGCCGTCCAGAAAACGATCGAGATTCTCCTTGAAGAGATCGGCTTGTCTCTGGAACCGACCGGTACCACCCGCAGCATTGTGCGGCGTGACGCGGATTAACGGATGTGACCAGAACGGGTGGTCGTCTGGGAGCGGCTCAGTTCGGAAGACGTCCAAGACCGCAGCCGATAGGTGACCCGAATCGAGGCTCTCGATAAGCGCGCGGTCATTGACCAGTGTCCCTCGTGCCACGTTGACGAGCAGGCTGCGGGGTTTCATGCGGCTGAGGAAGTCGGCGTCCACCAAGTTCTCCGTCTCACGCGTGGCAGGCGCCGCCAGGACCACCACGTCTGCGAGCCCGATCACCTGGTCAAGCTGGTCAGGAGTGACGGTTCGCTCGGTAGGGTCACTCGGCGACGGGTGGAGTCGGCTCCCGATCACCCGTACACCAAACGCGCGTGCTCGACGAGCGACCTCGGTCCCGATTCCTCCGAGCCCGACGATCAGCCAAGTCGAGCCCGAAACCTCGCGCCAGTCGTGGATCTGCCAGCTGCGCTCCAACGCCTGGTGTCGCCACTGCGCGGCGTCTTGGAACTCTTCGAGCACCGAACGGATGACGAATTCGGCGATCGGCAGGCTATTGACGTGGGCGTTGGTAACTCGAACCCCATTGGCCACCAGTGCCCCAAACGCCGGGTCCTCGTAGCCAGCGCCGGGGGACTGGAACCATTGGAGCTCCGCGCTCCCGAGCATGAACGAAAAGAAGGGCCTGAGCGGCGCCCCTTCGCGAAACAGATCTGACGTCCCCCACGCGATGTCTGGATGCGCAACCGACTGAGCAATCGGCGAGCCGGCCGGGTCACGAAGACTCCCGTTTTCTTTCATCAGCAGCCAGTCGACCCCGGGTCGGGAGAGGTCGGCGCCGAAGGAGTGGTACGCCACGGTTGTGAGCAGGACTTGCACCCGCCCCAGTTAACTACCGGTCCCTGCGAAGGTCTTCCGGAATCCGAATAGTCCGCGCCCGCCTACACGATTGCCTTATGTGGTGTCTCACCTCGTCCACCGGTCGGTCAGGGCCTCAGTCGATAGTAGAGCGCTGTACTACATGGGCCGGCTGGGTGGACGAGGTGGAAACTGAGTGGACGGAACAGCAAGGCGGGGGAGCGGCTAGCACCTGATGGAGTAGATCGATCAGTTTGCCACGGTGAGGGTCGCGGGTTCGAATCCCGTCTTCCGCGCCATCACAGCAGTCAGAGGCGGTTTTTCAACCCATGACACGTCGCCCGCACCTCACCTCGTCGTGACGTCACGGACTTCAACTGCCTGGAAAGCACCTAGGGGAATGGCCCGATCGCGCGATGTGTGCGGTAGCGATGATCCCCGATAGTCGGGTGAGCCGCGCATTCAGACGTTGGAGCCCAGGACTCTCATTTCGTTACACGGAGTCCGTCACCCGTTATCGCCGTTTTGTCGCTACGGGCTGACGAGCTCCCCTGCCTGACTGGTGCGGCCTACCAGCGGTAGCAATGTGGCGAAACCAACCGCCGCTTCGGGATGGTCAGGCAGTCTTAGGCCCTCTAGGGCTATCGTCCAATGATGGCTGACATTCCAGCCAATCCGGCAGAACAACCTCTCAGGGCGGACTCCCTGGTGAGATGGGTCATCATCGGTGTCGAGTATGCAATCGTAGCCAGTCTCCTGCTCGTGGCAGGCATCGTCCTCGTTCGTACCGTGGTGAGCTTTCTCCGCTACGGAAGCAATTTCGCCGAAGCCGTCGTATCAGCAATCGACGGCATCTTGGTCGTCATCATCATCCTCGACATTGCGTACACGGTGTTTGGTCATCTGCGGTCTTCGACGTTCCCGGTGCGGCCGTTTCTCGTTATCGGCATTTTGGCCGGAGTCCGCGAGATACTGAGCGCGTCAGCACATTTGACGCTAAGTGGTCCTGTGACGCAGCGTTCCTTTTATGACACTCTGATCTCCCTGGGGGTCGGGGTGGGAGTCGTGGTCTTCCTGCTCTTGGGGTTGCTGATACTCCGATTCAGCGGTCACGTCGATGACGACCAACAGGGCTGAGAGATCGAGCCGACTTGTGCAACGGGTTGCACCGAACCCCGACGCGGGTTCTGTTGGCGCTGAAACCTGGCTATCTCCCCGCTTCATCAGGCCAACTTGTGGTCACGAGGTCCGGAAACATCCGTCCCTGTTGGGGAATGGCCGAGCGCAACCTCGCGAAGGTGCCGAGGCTGTCTGTTGAGCGGTCGATAGTAGAGCGCTTTACTACAGCGACAAACTGGGTGGGCGGGGCCGCACATCGGAGGACCCGAAAGACCTGAGCGGACCAGAACCACCACGTTGCCAAGGTGAGGGTCGCGGGTTCGAATCCCGTCTTCCGCTCCAAACCACCAGGTAGAGGCAGTTTCAATTGATGTCGCCTCGACGGGCGAGCTGGTGTTCTTTGCATCGTCGAGCAATTCCGACCGTACGTCGATCAGGATCAAGGCGGGGTCATGTGGAGCCCTCGAAGCTCATCCCCGCTGTTGACCGCGTTGTTTCCGTGCTTGGTCGTCTGTTGCGGCACCGACGCGGTGTGGTCCGCGTGCCCGCGGAGCAGGAAGACGAATCGCCCCATGGCACCCTCGATTCGGACGCGGTCCCCAGTCGTGAGCAGATCGAGCAACAGGCCGGTGACGGTGGCGATCGCAAGCGTGGCAGAGATCTCGTCGATAGCAGCCAGAGGCTCGTCGAGCCAGTCACGGACAGCATGCTTGAGGAAGTCCGCGTAGCGGTCGGGCTGACGAAGCGCGAGTCCGTACGCTTCGAAAAAGAGCCGCATCAGTGGACCTTGGTCAGGATCCGACACCCACGTCCACACAGCGCCCAGCCCCGAGCGATATGTCTGCGCCTCGGCGCTTCGCCCGAGCGCTCGCAATCGATCGCGTACTTGGCCCAGGAGCTCCTCGATGAGCTGCTCTTTGGTGCCGAAATGATGAAGAAGGACTGGTGCTTGCGTTCCGAGCGCGATAGCCAGAGGCCGCAGCGACAAGTCTGAGATGCCGTTGGCTACCACGTATTCGACGGCGCCGTCGAGGAGCTCCCGGCGACGATTGGGATCGGGCGGCCGGGCCATCACCCAACCAAGACCCGGCACAGCGGTCGAGAGGTTTGTGATTGACGACCGGGCATGCCAGTTACTATAACAGTTGTAATAGTAATCGAGACTTATTGAGGAGCAGCCCTGACGTGACACTCGACTACCTCTCCATCGTTTCGGACGAGACCTCTGGCATCGTGAGCGCGTACGAACGCGATCGATTCGCAGCTGTTCCATGGTCCGACCGTTGGACGGTCGGTACGGCTGCCCGACATGTCGCTGGGACCCATCACGTCGTGGCCGAAGTGGTGCGAGGACGACCTGACGCCGACTTTGGCCTATTCGGTGAGTTGCAGACGCCGCCGAAAGATTCCCCCGAGTTTGTCGAATGGTTCCGCAGGGGAACGGTGTCGCTACTTGGGCAACTGTCAAGTGTCCCCGCCGACGCCGAATGTTGGTCGTGGTTCGCTCCGGGGCGTCACGTTGGCTGGTGGGCCCGCCGCATGGCATTCGAAGCCGTCATCCATCGCTGGGATACCGATGCGGCACAAGGACGGGACTTCTCGGTCGCACCCCACATCGCCGCTGACGGGGTCGATGAATTCCTCGACGTGTTTGTCGCCGCATCGCGGGCTGCGAACGATGCTCCGGCCGGACCGACAATGAGCTTCGAGTGCAGCAATCAAAGTGACCGGTGGTGGCTTGATCTGTCGGACCGGGGAGGCAGATTCGTGAGCCGGGATCCTGGCGCCGCATCGGTACGGATTCGCGGAACCGCCGAACAACTCCTTCTCATGGTCTGGGGGCGCATTCCCATATCTGGTGCGGAGGTTTCCGGCGATGTCGGGGAGCTGGATCGCTGGTCAGAACTCATTCCGCCCGTGTGAGGAACCACAAGTGTCTTGCCATCGCGTTGGCGTACATGGCGCGATCCGTCCCGTCGCTCTCGTTGCCGGAGACTGCTGGAATGCCCCAATTCTCATCGTCGGCGGCGAAGATTGCCCTTCCCAGCTCCACCGCATATGCGGCAACAAATTGGTTGGAGCGGATCTCTGGCCGTGACGGCTTCGTGGGCAATGGAAGCCACAGACTCCGCTGGCAGGAAGTCGGGTAGATGCACTGGTCGCTCAGACGTTCGACGTTTACGATGCTGGATATGTCTGCCGCGAGTTTGTCTCGGGCTGGCGTCGGGTTCGGATCGTTCTCACCTTCTGAGGGCTGAGAGTCTCGTGGCGGATGACAGCCGACCGGAACGCCCCGGGGAAGCGAGGGGCTCCCGCAGTCGGACGCTGCCAACGCCCCGGGCCTTCCGGCCGCCAGGGCTCCACCGAATCACCGCACGACCCGACACGTGGGTCGACGACACAGGCGATTCAGTGGACGATCCGACTGTCCTCCAACGTTTGGGGCAGCTGGCAATTCCGCCCGCGTGGGTGGACGTCTGGGCTTCCTCCGATGCCAATGCGTCAGTGCAGGCGACAGGCGTCGACCAGCGCGGTCGGACGCAGTACCGATACTCTCCTGCGGCCCAACTTCTCGCCAGCGACTACAAGTTCGCCCGTATGACACTGTTCGCCGCGGCCATGCCTGCGCTACGCCTGCAGGTTGCGCGCGACATCGCTCGATACCGCCAGGATCCACTCGGCGCCCGTGTCGTGACCGCCGCCATCGTCAGGCTTTTGGAGCGGGGCCTGCTCCGCGTTGGTAATGACCGGTATGCCCGAGACAACCACACCTACGGACTGACAACGCTTCGGCGGAACCACGTCGATACACACGGCTCGACCATCACGTTCCATTTCATCGGCAAGGAACACCTCCCTCACACCGTCACCGTTCACGACCAGGTGACGGCCAAGGTTGTGGGTGCGCTTGTAAGCGCGGCGGAGAGCGACGCGCAGCCGATCTTTGCTGTAACGGGTGAACACGGAACGCATCACGTGACAAGTGCCGCAGTGAACGCCTACATTCATGCGCATACCCAAGCGCCAGCGAGCGCCAAGGTGTTCCGCACTTGGGGCGCCACGGTTGCGGCCGTTGCGGTGCTCGCTGGAGCCGAACCCCCAGCGGAGATCTCGGCGAGGTCGCGGGAGCGCCTCGCTGTCGGTGCTGCGGCGATTTTGCTGGGCGACACGCCCTCCGTCACCAGGTCTTCGTATATCCATCCTGCCTGGATCGACGTTGGCCGCTCTGACCTGGTCGCCGCCGCCGTTGCCGAGTCCTCCGATCGCGTTGGCACGCGTGCCGTGGCAAGGCTTTTTACCGATCCAGGGGTCCAGGCAGCGGTCCTTTCTGGAATCACCGATGCGACCACCGAAGTTGTCGCTCGAGACGAGATCGGAGTGCCTAGACCATGAAGCTTTCCGAGGTCATTTGGTCTGGAGCGATCACCGGACGGAGGGATCGATACAGCACGCACCCATCAAGTGCGTGTGTCGTCGCGAAGCTCTCGTCATGCTGCGTTATCTATCGACTGCCACTCGCGGTTCTTTGAATCGGGCGGATGCCCGGCCCAGTCGGGTGATGAATTGCAAGAGTCGGTCCCGAGCGGCCTCGGCCGACGAGGTGAGACCGTGCCGACCGGCCACGTCCCAGTGGCCAAGAACCACCGGCCGAAGGATGGAGTCATGGTGCACGCCTAGGTCGTAGATCCCAGCTCGAGCAATAGCCTTCGCATGTTGGGCGAAGTCTGGTATGCCGGTGCCGGGCATCTCGAATGTAAGCACCTGACGCTTGATGGCCTCCATCATCCCCGAGGGATCGATTTCTAATGCAGCAGACACAAGATCTCGGTAGAAGAGGTAGTGGAGGTTCTCATCTGCCGCGACGCGTTTCATCACCCCGTAGCCCTCAACGTCGGGCAACGCCTTGCCGGTGTTGTGGTGGGCGATTCGAGTCGCCAACTCCTGAAGGGCGAGATAGACGAACGCGTCGGCGATGGTCAGTGCCTGAGGGGAAACCCCGCCGGTGACCTGGGCCATCCGGGCCCGTTCCAGTTTGACCGGGTCGATGTGCCCGCTCATGATTAAGTAGTCCCGCAAGACGATCGAGTGCCGCCCCTCTTCAGCGGTCCACCGCCGGGTCCAATAGCCCCAGGCGCCGTCCCGGCCGAAGAGGGTATCGATCGAAGAGAAGTAGTAGGGCAGGTTGTCCTCCGTCAGGACGTTGACGAACAAGGCACTGGCAACACCATCGGGTAGGGGTTCGGCGATTGGGACCTTTGGTGGCAGGCGCCACTCCACCAGGTCGTGAGGAAACCACTCCTTGGCCATCCCCAGATGGCGGTCGACCAAATGCTCGGCGGTCGGTAAGAGCTCGGTGAGCATGGTCGCGTCATCCATAGCGGCTCTCCTCTTTGGTGGTGGCGCCCCGCTTGATAGTAGAGCGCTCTACTACGGGGCCGAACACAGGGGGACGGAGCGAAACTGGGGGGACGGAGCTGCACTTCGGAGGCCTCAGAGCCAATGGTACGGATCTCACCACCTTGCCAACGTGAGGGTCGCGGATTCGAATCCGGTCCTCCGCTCCAATTTGCCAGCGTAGAGAGGGGTTTTCAACCCCTCGACGCCGCAGACTCCGACTTTGGCGGCATGACTCACTCCGGAGCGTCAGAGCTGGTGACAAATTCGAAGTCGCACGTGACACATACCCAGTGGCGATGCGCGTGATCGGATGATCCATCGGGACATCCGTAGTGCGTGTACTCGTCAACTCGGCGCCCTCTACATCGTGAGCATTGGGGAACTGCTGTGCCAGCCATGTCGCGTATCCTTTCGATGTCCTCGGACTGCGTTGTCGGAGACGACCAGACCGTGCCGGTCAGACGGTGGCTCGCCCGCTCGATGAGCGCCGGTGGGATTCGGTGATGACTTGCCTATAGGCGGCTACGTAGTCATCGACCATGCGATCTGCGCTGAATCGCTGGACCGCCGAAGCTCGCACTGTTGCTCTGTCGAATTGGCCAATCCTCCTTGCCACCTCGGCCGCGGATTCGACGTCTGTCACGATCGAGCCCGTCGATCCTTCGATGATGATTTCTGGCATGGAGCCTCGGCCGAAGGCAATCACCGGTGTCCCACAGGCCATTGCCTCCACGACCGAGAGTCCGAACGGCTCATCAAAGTCGACCAGATGAAGGAGCGCGACGGCACCGCCGAGGAATGATGAGCGATCCTCCGCTTGGACCGGTCCGACGAACCGCACGCGTTCTCGGTCAAGACGTGGCACGATCTCCTTCTCGAAGTACGTCTCGTCCTGAATGATCCCGGCTATTCGAAGCGGGATCCCTGCCCGTTCCGCGGCTTCGATTGCGGCGACGACTCCCTTGTCTGGATGAATACGGCCAAAGAATGCCAAATAGGAGCCGGGACTCGGGTTGAATGTGAAAGCACCCATGTCGATGCCGTGATGGATGGTCGCCAGATAATCGAGGGCGGGATGTCTATCGGCCTCGCTAATGGCCACAAAGGAGGTGGTGTCGTTGTATTTGGCGTAGACGGGCACAATGTCAGGCGAAGAGAACCCGTGAATTGTGGTGATCATCGGGGTCGATATCAGCCCCGAGTAGGTGAGGGGCAAGAAGTCGAAGCTGTTGTGGATCACGTCGAACTCCGACGCCCGCTCGAAGACCTCCGATATATGGAGGCACTCTGCGACTTTCGGGTCGATACTCCCGTCTTCCGACCAGCCTCGAGGGATCACACTGCACAGACGGGCCGAAGTCTTCGAGTCTCCTGTGGCAAACAGCGTCACGTCGTGACCTCGGGACACGAGTCCTTCGGTCAAGAGCGACGCAAAGAGTTCCCAGGGTCCGTAATGGCGCGGTGGGACGCGCCACGAAATCGGCGCGAGTACCGCAACACGCATGAGGCTCTCAACGCTTCAGTCCGAGGTGATCGGCCTTTTTGTCCCGCTGTTCTCGCTTCTCCTTCTTCGCTCCTCGCTTCTCCTTGAGGGATTTTCCGGGCTTCTTTCCCGATGGCTTCTGGGGGGATCTGTCAGGCATGGGGTTCTCCAATCATTTTTGTCGCACGTGCGTCAATCGAAGCTGCTGCTCAGGGCATCGAGGAGTTCATCCAAAGAGAGCGTTGCCACCCCGATCGCAGAGTCGCCTATTCCATAGGGAATGACCAAGCTGCCGGCATGAACAAGCGCGCCACAGGAGTAGACGACATTGGGAACGTAACCGTCTTGCTCATCACGAGTTGGGCTGAGGAGCGGCTCGCGCAGCCGGCCGATGATTCGAGTGGGGTCCTCCAGGTCGAGCAAAAGCGCCCCGATGTTGTAGGTACGCATCGGACCGACTCCGTGAGTGAGCGCCAGCCAACCCATCTCAGTCTCGATCGGCGACCCACAGTTGCCGAGTTGAACCACCTCCCACGATGCCGTTGGCATCTGGCATGCCAGTCCTTCTTCCCAGCGACGCGGGTTCTCTGAATAGGTGATGGTGTTGGATTCCCGATCAGATCGCGACAGGGCGGCGAACCTCCCACCGATACGCCGAGGGAAGAGGGCCAGACCCTTGTTGGCGGCGGCGGCGCCCGCCATCGGCGAAGAGGTGAAGTGTACGAAGTCCTTTGTCTCGAGCAATTGTTGACCGATGTCCGTACCGTTGAAGGCCGTGTAGGAGGCGTAGTAGGTGACGCCGGCAGTTTCGTCAGAGAACCGCACGAAACGGGCATCTTCCATACCTTTTGATTCTGCGCTCGTGACCGGTAGCAGCACCCGTTCACTCAACGGCGTGTCGTTCTGGAATCTGATGCCGTAACTCCGTTCGGCGACCCTGCGAATCTGGCCGATGGTCCTTCTTGCCTGCTTGCGAGTCGCAACGTGATCTTCGAGAAGGCCAAGTCGCACCTCCAGTTGTGCTGAGGTGAATTGAGCTCCGAGGGGACCGAGGACGTACTCGCTATCGTCGACGCTCGCACGGAGCCGACGGAGCTCTCCTTTAAATGCATCGGCGCCGAGCATCGCTTCGTCTCGGCGTCCTTTCGTGGCAAAGGTTGGAGCGGGATCAAACTCCACCTCGGCCAAAGCGCTGATCGTGCCTGTTCGGAACCCGATCGAAGAGTTGTGACCCTCGCCGATGGCGCGGACACTCATAGCGAAACGAATATCGCCAGGCGGGACCCCTGCCTGGTCGGGATGCATCACCATGCTTGGGTTGCAGAGTGCGGCACCCTCAATGGCGTATTCACTCGTAAAGGTGGCACCAAGGAGGAGCCGGCGGGTTGGAGACAGCTGGCGCTCCGGGTTGAGCCGATCCGAGAGCTCGTCGGCATGCTCAAGAAACATGTCCGTCAAGCCATGATGTCGTCCATTGAACCGAGCCAATACATCATCAAGACTGTGTTGTACTTCTTCGTCTGACAGCTCCAAGACTCTTTGTAAGACCGAATTCGACCTCGATTCCTGTTGATCGAAGCCCTCATGGCCTGGGACAAAGAGCCGGGTTACTACTCGCGATGTATCAGCCTCGATATGGATCGGAGAACGTCGAACGAGCGGAGATCCGAGCACTAGAGCACGCTGGCTGCGAGCCGTGCATGTTGCATTGTCGATAGGAAAGCGAGCGTCGACTCCGCACCCTGGTTGAGATTCGCGCCGGATCGCTGCAGGCCGTCAAAGCCCCCGCCGGTTTGTGTGTCCCACATGAGGAAACCGCCGTCATTTCCGCCGAGGAACCAGTCTGTGGCGGCGGTGATTCCGTCTCTCCACTGTTGGCCGCCGTCAACATTCAGGGCGCGGACGCACGCATCGGCCAGTGCTGCCGCCTCGATCGGTTGTTGATCGAATCCTGGGCCTCGGTCCTTGCGGCCACTTCCTCCGACCGGAGTCACGGAGAGATGCCCTTGTTGTGTCTCACGAGCCAAGAGCCATTCCAAGAGTTCCAGGCCGCGCCGCTGGAGGACCGGACGATCGAGGGCCGAGCCTGCCGCAATCATCGCTTCGGGGAGGACCGCGTTCGCGTAGGTGAGGCGCGGTTCGGGCCAGGGCCAGCCTGGGTGATGGCCGAGACCGGTCATCGCGTCGGCGGCATCGACCAATAAGGAGCGGGCAGAGGCATTGTCTGGGTCGGCACTGAGCAGGTTTGCAGCACCGAGCGCGGCGAATGCCATGGCCCTTGGCCAGAGTGACCGCTGTGTCATCGCTCGTTCAAGCCCGTTTAGGGACGACTCGCGTATCAGGTGGTCATCGCTGTGGGAAAACGCCGTTCCCAGGCCCCAAATACTCCTTCCCCAGCAATCATCCAGAGTCGGGACGTCTTCCCACGATCCATATCGGTCCATTCGATTCCGGCACTTTCCTTGCGCGTCCAGGGCGCCGTGAAGGAACCTCAAACTCAGTAACGCTAAATCGCGCACTGTCGATGCTGGCTCAGGTTCTCTGGTCGCAACGACAAGCACGCGGGCCATGTCGTCTGAGCAGAAGCCGTGCTCGGGTCTGGGCTCGCTAAAGAGAGCGTGTTCGAAGGTTCCGCGCTCATTTGTCATGGAGATGAGGTGGGAGAAGTTCGGCTCAGGAGCTTCGAGCGGCGTGTTCACACCAGCGACAATCGTTCCGACATGAGGCGATCGGCCAGCTGCAGGTATTCGCCCGCGATGTTGGACCATCCCAGGCTCGGTGCAAGACGAGAGGCTTCTTCTGCCATACTCCCAGCCAGCTCGGGCCTGGTGAGGACTCTCCTCAAAGCGAGCGCCATTGCGGCAGGGTCATCGTGGTCGACGACGATTCCGGCGCCGCTCGAGAGCAACTCGACCGCGTGAGGAAACGCCGTCGCGATCACCGGCCGTCCGGCGGCAATGGCGTCAACGAGAACGCCGGACGTCACCTGGTCTTTGGAGTCGTAGGGTAGAACGACGACTGTGCTGGACCTGATCAATGTGGTGAGCGACTCGACATCGCGATAGTCGGCGTCGAAGACGACGGACGACGAAAGTCCGTGGCGCTCCGCCTGGTCCATGCGGTCCCGACGGTACGATTCTCCCTGTGCGGCCAGTACCTTGGGATGGGTTTGGCCTGCCACCAGATAGCGCGGCTCCATCGGGAGGTCTTGCAACGTTCGCATGGCCTCAATGACTCTTTCGATACCTTTGCCAGGTCCGATCAGGCCCCATGTCAACATGGTGGGGCGGCCGACGCGGTCGGGCCTCGCTCGAGCAACTGGGACGGCAGCACCGTGAGCGATGGTGGTGACCTTGCGTGCGTCGACGTCGAAGTTCTCGCACAGACGTAACCGGGCGGCCTCCGTCATGACCACGACCTGGTCCGCCAAAGCGGCCGCATCATTGAGCACGGACCGCTGGTTGGGCGATGGATCCGTCAGGACCGTGTGGGCGATCACGATTGAGGGAACGTGGAGAGCGCCCAAGATCTCGAGGACCTCATCTCCATCAGCTCCCCCGTAGAGGCCGTATTCGTGCTGGATGATTGCGACGTCGGAGCGGTTCAGAGCATCCGAGCAGGCGTTGACAGAGCGTGATGATCCGTTGATCAGTTCGCCGATAACGCGACCGCTCTGTGCTATCCGTCCTCCGGTGTCGACGACCCGCACCACATTTACTTCAGAGTTGTGTACTGACAGTCCGGACGCCAGTGCGGCGCTGAACGTGGCGAGGCCGCAGGGAGTTGGAGGGTAAGAGCTGAGGATTCCGAATGATCGAGCGCGATCGTTCGGACGCTCAATGGGCAGATTCGCGACGCGCAAGCAAAACTCCTCAGGGAGGCTCGGTTGAGGCGTCGAACCTGCACGGGGCGACGTCGGCCGACCGGCCGTCCTGCCCAAGCGAAGCGACTCTCCCAAGGGGGGTGAGATAGTCAGCTTACCGCGGAACAAGCCGCGCCCATCCGCACTCGCAGCCCGGGTTTCGTGCCTACGGACAGCTGGACTGGGTCCGGCAGATGGTGGCGGTTGCCGTTTGCCGTAACAGCGGGCTCTACAACCGGGGCGAACTGCGTGGACGGATTGGAAACGGGTGGACAGAGATGCAGGGAGAGGTACGGACCCAGAGGACCAAAAACACCACCTTGCCAAGGTGAGGGTCGCGGTTAATCCCATCTTCCGCTCCAAAGAAATCCCAGTTCGGAGGTTCTCTCTCGGAGTGATCTGTGGACGCTGCTCCAGCCTGACGGCGTCCACCGGTCTCCGACCCGCTGGACGCGACAACCAGAGAGCCTTTTAGGCAGGCGATTTCTGAATGCGTTGGGTCTCGGAAATGGCCCAGGCCGCGTTGACGAGCCCGGTGTGACTGAAGGCTTGGGGAAAGTTGCCCAGGAGCTCTCCGCTAACAGGATCGACTTCCTCGGCGAGCAAGCCGACGTCGTTGACGAAGGCTGCGGCGCGTTCAAAGACGGTGCGGGCCCGAGCCGCCTGTCCGGATCTGGCCAACGCTTGGGCGAGCCAGAAAGTGCACAGAAGGAACGTGCCCTCTTCGCCCTCGAGCCCGTCGTGGGACCTGTAGCGGTACACGAGTCCCCGCTCGTCGGTAAGACGTTCTTCGGTCGCGTCGATGGTGGACAGCACTCTGGGCTCGTCCGCGGGTAGGAATCCGACCAGCGGCAACATCAGATTGGACGCGTCAAGCTCGTCCGAGCCGAAGGACTGGGTGAAGGCGTTGGCCCGGTCGCTCCAACCTTTGGTCAGAATCGCCTCACGGATCTGGGCCTGGGTCTGCTTCCATGTCTCGACGCGGTCGGATGCGTCGAGGGGGTCGGCCAAGGCCACCGCCCGGTCGAGAGCCACCCAACACATCAGCTTGGAGTACAAGAAGTCGCGGGGTTCGCCCCGAACCTCCCAGATCCCTTGGTCTTTTTCCAGCCAGCGCCTGGCGGCAGTGTCAGCCAGTTGAACGAAGAATTGCCGGGTGGCGGGTGCCAGATCGGGGGGCGCGCCCCACTTATCAGGGTCGGCCATTGGCCCAACCCGTCGGGAGGCGTTGTCGAATACATGGTCGGAGAGGCGATACACGGCGCCGAGCAGTTCGCCATAGACGTCAAGTTGGCGCTGGTTCCAAGCACCGTTGCCGACCCGAACGGGGACCGAGTGTCGCCAGCCCTCCAAGTGCGGCAGTTCGCGCTCGGTCAGGTCCCGTTCGCCGCCGACGCCGAACATGATTTGGAGGTCGCCGCCCCGGTCCAGCGAGCCGGCCGCGGAGGAGGTCACATAGTTGAAGAATTCATTGGCTTCGTCTGGGCAGGCCGCCACCCAAAGGGCCTGGATCGTGAAGGAAGCGTCTCGCACCCAGGCGTAGCGGTAGTCCCAGTTTCGGGCGCCGCCCACCACCTCCGGCAGCGACGTGGTGGCCGCCGCACAGATCGCTCCGGTGGGTGCAAAGGACAGCGACTGGAGGACCCGTCCGCTATGGTGCACCAAGTCCCGCCATGGACCCACGTAGGCCTGGTGGAGCTCCGACCACGACTCCCATGCCGACACGGTGTCTTCGAGCCGCGCGTCTATCTCGGATTGACGCCAGACCTTGGCTGAGCCGGTCTCGGGCCGCCTCCTATGATGCAGGGCGAAGCCAACGCTCTCGCCGCGGTGGAGGTGTAGCTGGCCGGAGGCGAACGACTGGTCGACGGTCAGGGGCATCGGGCAGGAGAGGACCAGCACGTCGGCGCCCGATTGCGCGACCGCTCCACCGTCGACAGCATCGAGCAGGGGATGGGCGACCCCGTACTCGGGGCGCAAGACGTACTCGAAGGACAATTCGACTTCCCCTTCAACGCACGCCGCACGCCGCAGTAGAAGATGCGGCGCATCTTTGCCGAGCTGATGCCCCCGGTTGCCCTCACCCATGGCCAGGGCATCGGTGATGGCGACCGTACCCGTCGGCGTGCGGAAGGTGGTCTCCAACACCATTGTGCGGTCCAGGTAGCGGCGAGCCACGTTTGTGGCGCCCTCGGCCCAGATCGACCAGTGACCGGCTTCCTCACCCAGAAGGCGACCAAAGATCGATGGGCTGTCGAATCGTGGGAAGCACAACCAGTCGATCGATCCACCCCGGCTCACCAGCGCCGCGCTGTGGCGATCCGAAAGGAGCGCATAATCGGCTATGGGGATCGTGCTCATGGGAGCTCCTTCGCCTTTGCTTCCCTGGGATCGGTTTCTGCCAGCTCCGGTGAAGCATCGGGTCCCGTCCGTGATGGGCGGAGATCCGAGCTAGCCCCGAAGATCATCAGAGTACCTAACCCCCAAAGACGAGGACCGAGCAGCAAGCGACGGCGAAGAGCTGGCTTACTACGCTTGAGCCCTGTAGCGACGTTGAACCACAGCCTTACCGAGTCGGGAAGTCCACCTACGATGCGGAACCACCAACCAGATCAGGCGAACTTCAGATCGGTTCTGCCCGAGGTTATCGACTGGAAGCCATTCCCGGCGTTCCCGCCGTCGGTGCGCCTGGCAATCGTCGTCGGCGAGCCTTCCGAACCGGCGCCTTACGTCATCAGGGTCAAGGTGCCATCGGGGGTCAAGCTGATGCCTCACCACCATCCGGAGGACCGCGTCTACACGGTCATGTCCGGTGTCTTCTACATCGGGCTGGGGAACCAGTTTGACGACGAACAACTGCAGGCGTTCCCCCCAGGCGCCGTCGTCGTGCTCCCAGGCGGTACTCCTCATTTCCATTGGGCAAAGTCCGGTGAGTATGTCACCCAGGTGTCGGCCATCGGGCCGCTCGGTCTCGAATACCTCGATCCGGTCGACGACCCCCGGAACAAGTGAGGAGCCCTCCGGCACCTCCCCGCCGTTCGCTCGCTCTCAGCGGAGCATCCTCATCCACTGTGAGTACTGTGAAACTCAGGAGGTTTCGGTCATGACCACCGCGATCATCGGCACTGGGGGGATCGGAACGGTCATCGCCCGCCAGTTCGCAGCAGGCGGCGAGTCCTTGCGGCTCTCGAGTGCGGACAAGGAGTCGGCACGAATGCTGGCTGCAGAGATCGGTCGAGCAGTGGTCGTCGCCGACGACAACCGCGACGCGTTGCGGGACACCGATGCCGTCGTCCTCGCGCTGCGGTTTGCCTCGCTGAAGGGCGTCATCGATGAGATTGCCGGCCCGCTAACTGACAAGCTCGTAGTCGTTCCGAGCAACCCGCTCCGCGTCGACGCACAAGGCAACGTTTCAAATCTCCTGCCGAAGGGGCAATCCTCCGGTGAGGTTGTAGCCGGGTGGTTGCCGGCGGGGGTGCGCTTGGCCATGGCCTTCGGGAGCTTGTCGGCCCATCTCTTCGAGTCCTCTGGCAACCGGTCACCGGAACAGGCGGTCCTCTTCTACGCGACCGACGACGACCGTGCTGGCGAGGAAGTCGAGCGGTTGATCCGAACGGCCGGCTTCGAACCGATGAAGGTCGGCGGGATCGAAGAGTCGGGTCGACTTGAGGTGGGTGGTGACCTCCATGATCTTGTAGTCGGCCCCGCAGAGGCGCGGTCATTGATTGCTGGGGCTTGATCGCTTCGCCGCCCGACAATTCTTCATCGAAGATGACCTGCGGTCCCAGGCGGGGCTGGCAGCGTCATCGGCGTGGCGGTGACCGTCGTCTGCGCGGAGTCAACGCTTGCAACGAGGAACAGACGCAGGAGCACCAATTGATGTCGCCGTGGTGGCCTCGGTCCGTAGGAGTGCGATCTACTCGAGGTAAATCTAGAATCCAGCCGAATGGGCAAAGTCCAGCGACGGGTTAGTGGATCGAAAAGGGGAATACATGCGCGAGGAGATCGTTGTTGGAGGCACCTTTCCGGACTACCAGCTCGAGGACCAAGCTGGGGTCCTTCGGAAACTCTCTGAACTCCAGGGTGGGAACCCGATGGTCCTCCATCTGTCCCGAGGAGCCTACGACCCCAAGGAGCATCGCTTTCTCAGGAATCTGGTTGAGAGTTATCCGGAGTTCCGCGTGGCATATACGCGGCTCGTTGTCATTAGCACGGACAACCCACTCAGCCTTAACGAATTCCGCGACTCCTTGGGCGCCTCGTGGCCGTTTCTGGGTGACCCTGAGAGAACTGTGCAACACGACCTCGACATCGAGGAGTTCACGGATCCTCACAATCCCATGATCCCTCACACCTTTGTCTTGGAGCCGGGACTTCGGATCTTCAGTATCTACAACGGCTACTGGTACTGGGGCCGACCGACAATGCACGAGTTGCATGTGGATCTACGCACTGTGCTCCAGAGGGTTCGCCCGGACTTCGATTTGAGCGCTCCAGGGCTTCGTGAGGCCTGGGATCGCGGGGATCGACAGATGTTTCTCGTCGATACGCTCGATCCCCCCATTCGATTTACTGAGGGCGGGACCATCGGGATCAAGCGGGGGGGCCTGTAAACGATTCCGTGGTCCTAAGCGTGGTGCATTCTGCCAAGCGTAAGCGTTCCCCTTTGGATGATCGTTTACCCTAAAATTCCGCTGAGTATCGTGAAGAGAGGGGAGCTGCGAGATATGCCGAGCGATGACCAAGTAGATCGCAATCTTCAGGGAATGGACGATCTCGACTTCGTGGGATGGAACAATGCCGACTGGACCGGCGTATTCGCCCACCACCACACCGACGACGTCCTGGTGGATTGGAAGGGACAGCCCCAAACGCATGGCATCGGGGAGCACATGGACGCCATGAAGGCATACGTCGAACAGACTGGTAGCGGATCGCCGCCTCAGATCACGTCGCACCCGATCAAGTTCGGGTCAGGAGAGTGGACGTGCGTCGTCGGGGAGTTCGGTAACGGCGCACGAATGGTGACGGTAGCTAGATGGCACAACGGCGCGATTGCTGAGGAGTACATCTGGTCGTAATTCTCAATGGTGCAGCAATGACCAGCCGTACTCATGGGGGACGCACCACTCTCAACTCCAAGAAGTGATGACTTCCATTCACTTTGACCGCGGGGCCAGTTGCTCCTGGCCCCATTGGACCAACCAAATGACGTCGGAAGCCTGATGCGAAACGCATTCGGGTCACCAAGGTCAGTACGCTCCGGCTTGGCCGGCTAACCGTCGTCTACCTCATGCCGTTCAGGACCCGTAGAAGGTGCTGGAACGGTTACCCAGGTACCGATGGTCTCCGTCATATGACTCCTGGTCACACATTGGTCTCATCGGCGGGAACGCGGGGCAGAACCGGCGAGCCGCCCTCGCCATTCGACTCGAGCTCGTGACAGCCCAGTGTGTAGGACACCATCGACAACGAACCCATGGCGTAGCCGTCCACGAGCACGCTGGCGCGTTGGTCCGCCGCCGTGGCGAGGCCTGCCAGATAGAGCAGCGGAATAAGGTGCTCCGGTGTGGGAGCCGCCATCGGAAAATCATCGTGCTGATCTACCCTGACAAGTTCAGCTGGTGACCTCGTCATGATGTCGGCGACGTCATTGTCGAAGCTCCGGTTCCAGTCGAACGCGGTGTCGGGCTGGTTCCAGTCGATGCGGCCCAGGTTGTGCACGACGTTGCCGCTCCCAACGATCAGTACTCCCTGTTCTCGTAGAGGAGCCAGGCCCGCCCCAAGCTCGAAGTGGTAGTCGAAAGACTTCGTTGCGTTGATCGATAGCTGCACAACGGGGATATCGGCGGCAGGAAAGGCGTGTACGAGCACCGACCAACTTCCATGGTCTATGCCCCAACTGTCGGCATCGGCCCCTACCCATGTGGGTCTTACGATGTCAGCGATCTCCTCAGCGAGTTGCGGATCGCCCGGTGCTGGGTACTGAACGGCGAAGAGTTCGTCGGGGAAACCGTAGAAATCATGAATCGTCTTGGGCCTCGCCATCGCCGTGACCGCCGATGCATTGATAAACCAATGGGCCGAAATGATCAAGATTGCGCGCGGCCGGGGCACCTCGGCCCCGAAAGCCCGCCAAGCTTGGGTGTAGCGATTGTGATCGAGGGCATTCATCGGTGTGCCGTGGCCGAAGAATGCCGCGGGCATCATCGTGCCCTCGTCTGACTGGACAACCATGCGATCACAATACGTCGACAGCCGAAGGAGCGAAACGCCCACGCATGCCCGCGTCCACCGGCGTCCACCCTCCCGTTCGCCGACGTGGGCTTGATCCGGTGTGCCCCGAGAGAGGCCGGGTCGAACCACTGCTCAAAGGTCTTGTTGGACCGCCTCCACCATCTTCGCCTGGTCCGTGGTCACATCCAGGAACTCCGTTGAGGTCGAGATTGGCACGTTGCCGACGGCGATCATGAGTACCACTCTTTTGCCGCTCTTCGTCTCCACGTAACCAGCCAGGCTGTTCCCGAGGACGATAATTTGGTTTGCGGCGTTACCCACGACGCGGTTGCCGGTCTTGATCTGTGCATGTCCGGCCGCGGGTGACTTCACCAAGACGTTGGCAAGCGTCCCATTTCGACCCAGGATCGGAAGAGCATCGAAGAGAATCCTCCCGTTCGGCGTTGTCGCGGCGTGACGAAGGAACGTCACCAGGGCAGAGGGCGAGCTCCGGTTGCGATCGTCTGAACCGGCGCCGTCGAACAGAACGGCCCCGGGCGACGGGACGCCGAAACTGGTGATTGTTTTGTGTTCGGCCACCAGTCCCTGCTGGCAGTCTGTACTGCCTGCGGCCACTGCCGCGAGACACGTCATGAGATCGGCACCACGGTTGTAACTGACCTTCAAGATGAGCGTCAGGTACTGAGCCAAGGTGTCGGAGACATGCTCCCCGATCATGTCCGCCTTCTGGTAACTGCCCTTTGGTGGAAGCAGGGCTTCAGGATTCGGGCCTGTCGGCGTGGCAGTCACGCTCACTCCTGCACGCTGTAACGCCTCGATCAAGGCGGTCCTGGCGAACGCCGACGGATCTGCGATCTCTGACACCACGAGGGTCGGTTTGCTGTCTGCAGCAATCTGGCCCGTGACCACGAGCGTTCCAGGGGTGGGTTCATTGACGGCGACCGAAGTCGCCTGGCCGGCCGCAGCGGTACTGACTTGGTCTTGCACCACGTACGAGGCCGTCATCGGCCGCCATTTGACAGTCGCCGTCTTCCCTTCGGCACCTGGAGTGACCTCGATGTCAATGAGGTTCTCGTTCACCCAGATCGGAGAGATGAGCCCATCAGGAAACTGGTTGTAGGGAGTGAAGAGTCGGTCGTCGATGACGACATTGCCGTCTACGGCGGTAATCCCTGATGCACGCACCATGCCAGCCAGCTGGTCGAGCGCAGCTAGGGGGTCACCCTTTGGCTCAACGGCGTCGGGCAGACCGGTGTTGGCGTAGCTGTGGTCCAGCTCGGGAAGATTCTCGTACGCGAGCGTGCCGCCCGTTTGTTCCCTCAGTCCGAAAGTCAGATCGCCGGACCCTACGAGAACGAGGTTCCCGTGCAGAGTGCCGCCGGTCACAACGCCCTCGCGGTAGAGGGGCGTACGGAATCTGTAGTCCGGGCCGTAGTCCTGGAGAGCGGTCATCGTCGAGTAGATCTTCATGGTCGATCCGGGATCGAACATCTTTTGTGCGTTCTGGGCGGCCAAGACCGTCCCGCTCGTCTGATCGACCACCTGATACCCCCAATCCGCCGGCTCGTACCGGGAGGCGTTCTCGATTTTGGCAAAGGTCATCGCCAAATCGTTGGGCCCAGAGACATCCCCGTTCGTTGTTGCCCCGGCCGGGAACGCAACAGAGCTGAACAGAATCGCCATGAGGGCACTGAGGGCGCCCATGGCTGCGAAGCCGCGACGAGGGATGGACGGACCGGCTCCGAATCGCTCTCTCCTATTTCGATTCCGCAACGCAGTAGTCGTGTGCACAATCCGACCGTAACGCAACGGCTGTGACAGTACGTCGTCACCCATGAAACGGTCTCCTTAATTCAGAACAAGGTGGTCGGATTTGTTGAGCAGTGTCCGAGGCGCGAGGTCAGTTACCGGCTCGGGGTGGCGTCCATGCCGCTAGGCCGGCCCTTGCGGACATCCGGTGGGCGGAGAGGCCGAGCTCTTTGGGGGTGCATTGGTGGGAGCCATGGACGCGCCGATCAGTCTGAAGAGAACGTCGCTCGTATTGCCGTAATTCCCCTGGCAGTCGAAAGCTCCAGGCTTGAAGGTTGTCGCCACGGCGATCGAAATTTTCTGGGAAGGCAAGTAGGCCTCGGTGGCGCTATACCCTCCCAGCAGAGGGTTCTGCAGGATCCACGATCCTGAGCGCACCACGCCGAGGCCGTAGTTGTAACCGACCACCTGTGTGAAACAGGACGGTAGACAGTCCTGCTGCTTCTGTCCGAAACCCAGCAGATTCGGATCAGTCATCGCGTGGTAGCTGGACCTCGACAGCAGCGATCCGGTGCCGACGGCTGCCGCCGTCTTCGCCATGTCGTAGATGTTGGTGGTCTCCGAAGCTCCGTCGGGCGTCCCCCACGAGGCATTCCAGAACGTTGATTCCTCGTAGAAGGGGCTGTTCGGGGGAATCCCAAGGGCGACCCGGCGCTCAGAGCTGAAGGAGTGCAGAACAGGGTTCGGGATGGACGAGGTGCTGTCGCCAGTTGTCTGCGTTAAACCCATGGGTTCGAGGACCTTTCGCTGGAGCAGCGTTGCGAGAGGTGCCTTTCCGATCATGGACAGGATCCTGCCCAGGATCATGAAGTTGGTATGGGAATAACTCCAATTAGTTCCTGGAGCAAACTGCACGGGCCGGGCAAATGCGTAGCGCAAGCGCTCCTGGTAGCTAAAAATGTGGAACGGGTCATTGTTGAAGGCCGCGGTCCATGCCGGGTCGGTCTCGAAGTCGGGATAGCCCGAGGTCTGGTTCGCCAGCATCTTCAGCGTGACTTCGTTGGATTCGGGCAGTTTCGGGAGCCAATGGTCGATGGTTTCATTGAGGGTGACTTTGTGCTCGTCGACATACTCGAGCAGGAGAGTGCTGACGTAGGCGAAGGCAACGGCTCCATTGCGAAAGTGCATGGCGGTTGTTGCCGGCACACCGTCCATCGATGTGCCAAACGCTCTTGTGGCGATCACGGTGTTGCCCTTCGTGACCCGGACAATGACGGCTCGCAGCTGATATGTCGCCATTGTGCTTCGAACGATCGCTGCGATGGTCGCCGCCTGCGTGCTTGGCGTCGTCGCGGCGGAGGCCGACGTCGCGGCGGGCACGAGTCCGGACAACCCCAGCGCCACACAGACGACAGTCACAGCCATCAACCAGCCGTGCGCCCGCTGTAGTCGCTGCGTCTTTGATCGATTCAAGAATTCGCACCTCCGCGTCGGGTGAGTACGGTGACGACCGGGGTCCGCCGCCGGAATTGGTCCTTGATGGTAACCCTCTTGTCGCTGGCCAGGGGACGCATCTTCCGCTACGAGCCCGCGGTCCTTGTCTATTCGGGAGCTTCAGAATCCGCGAGTTGACAGCCGTTGGCCTCGAAGTGGGTGCGCTGCTGGAACATCTCGGCGTCGGCGTGCCCGACGGACTGCTCGCCAACTGAATCTGACCTCATGAGGGAGCGCAGCGCCGCTCCCATGTGACGGGCGCTGACGGAGCCGCCCGAGCGTGACCCAGTGCCAGCCATCCCTAGGATGAGATGGATTGATGTCGGACCGTGTAATGCCGGATTAGGGCAGCCACGCCGACAAGCTTCGTGTCGTAGACCGCCCCACGACGGGGTCACTTTCAATCGGATGAGCTGGAAATTCTGTAGAAGCAATGCCAACTCAGAGTACTGTGCTGGACTCAATGGACAGATTCGACCACCTGGCCAAGGTGAGGGTCGCGGGTTCGAATCCCGTCTTCCGCTCCAAAGCACCCTCGGCCATGGACGCGCGTTCGGATTGTACCGTCGACGCGGGGGTGACGAAAGAGGTTCTGCATTCGTGACCGGTGTCGAGAAATGCGCGACGACCAAGGCAGGTCTCCGATGCCGAGTGCGGCGGCTCGCCACGACTGGATCGAAGATGGTGGGCTTGACTCTCGTGACCGCGATCACCGCGACCGTGGTCGTATATCCCGGATCCGTCGCGGCCGACCAGGTTTCCAATCTCAAAACACAGGCGGCTCAGATCGCTCAGGACCTCGTGTTGGAGCAGCTCCAAATCGGGGCTTACCAGCAGAGGTACGACGTCGACAGCGCCAAAGTCCAGCGGGATGAAGCGGAGATCGGCTCAACCGAGAGTCAGATCTCATCCGACACCCTTCGGGTGAATCGCGATCGCGAGCGCCTCCAAGCTGAAGCAGTGTCGGCCTATATCAACATAGACCCGTCGGACGAGGTCCTGTTTGAGGGGAACCAGACCGAAGCATTTGCGAGAGCGGAATACGAAGACGTGACGACAGGTGACACCTACCTCACCATCGACCTCCTTCACACCGACGAGAACGGGTTGCATGCTGAGCGTGCCGCGCTCGAGCAGCAAGAGGCACAGGACCAAGCGACAACCAACCAGGAGGCAGCACAGGGTAGCGCCGCACGTCAAACTCAGATTGAGCTCAATGCAAAGCAGGCGGAGATCACCGGCGAGCTCGTCGCGGCGGTGGCCCAGCAGCAGGCGGCACAGGCCGCGGCCGCCGCCAAAGCGGTCCGGGCGGCACAAGCCGCGGCGGCTGCTGCAACGTCCACTTCTCCCGCTTCCCCGTCGGCGAGCCGGAATCCAACGAGCACAACTCAATCTGCCGCCTCCACCGCGACACAGGGGACCGTCCCCAGCGCGTCATCCGGCGACCCGACGCTTCCTCCCTTTCTCCAATGCGTCTTGCGGGTCGAGTCGGGCGGCAACTATGACGCCGTCTCGCCGGGGGGCACCTACATGGGCGGCTTCCAATTCAGCCAGCCGACGTGGAACGAAGCCGCTGATCTGGCCGGTATGCCGCAGCTCATCAACGTCCCCCCGAACGAGGCGACTCCGGCTGAGCAAGACGACCTTGCCATCGCGCTCTACGACGCCGATGGCCAGCAGCCCTGGAACGATTCCTGCCGAAACAGTTGACATTTCAGATCAGTGCCATGGCCCGAAGGAGGCTAGGAAAGTCGGAGGCTGCCGACTCCCCAAATGAGCGAACAGGGTGGTCGGCCGACGGCAATGACATTCCAGTGCGGAGCCTCGGCGTGTGGCACTGCCCAACGGTCCGCGGTCAGTACCAAAATCGGTGAGTGTCCCACTTGGGACCTCGGTCAACCGACGCCGTGTCGGAACGCGATGCTCATCCGGGGACCCGCCGTTTTCACCTTCGGGACGCTGTGCTCGAAGCGGCGCTGCGTCCGGCCACCGGTGACGAGAAGGTCGCCTTGGCCGAGTGTGAACGCGCGCGACCTCCCCCCTCCCTCCGGGCGGAGCAAAAACCTGCGTGGTTCACCCAGCGACACCAGGGCCACGACCGGATCCACGACCTCGGGGGGTATGCGGTCGCGGTGCCAGGCGACGCTGTCGGCGCCATCGCGGTACAGATTGATCCCCACGGAGTCGAACCAGACGTCGTAGTGCGCGGACAGCGACCGGCGGGCGTCCTCCATCCACGGGCAGGCGATGACGGCGTGCCCGTCGATCTTGTGCCAGGAGGTCAGCCGTGGTTCGTCGACCTGGCGGTCGTACATCCAGCGACGCCGTTGGCTCCAGGCAACGTCGCGGAGCAGATCCTCGAAGGCCAGGTCGGAGCCCGACATCCAGCCCGGGCAGTAGTCCACCCAAGAATTGTCATCGAGTTGTGTTCGTCCGAGACCGCGGAAGGACACGTCGACGACGGTGCTCTGGTGTGCCCACAGCGAGGGCTGCCAGGCAATGGCAGGCGTGCTCGCGGAATTGACCATGTAGACAGTTGTACCGGGAGGACCCGTCCAGCCGATCACGGAAACCTGCCTGCGGTGGGCATGTGACCGGTCCGGCCCGACCGAACGTTTGAGGCGCTCATGTCTTACGGGACCACCCAGCCAGGTAGATGAAGCGAAAGTCGAAGGCGTTTCCCTGTGCCTTTCTGCTGTGCGAGGCTCACTCGGTGAATCTCGGCGGCGGACATAGGCCGGCCCCCTTACTCGGTTTGAACTTCGTCAGAGAAGTGGCGCTGACGAGATGCAACGCAATGCAATGGTGGCGCAGCGCTGAGAGCCTTCCTCCTCAAGGTTTCCGATGATCGGACGATAGGGGCGACGGATTGTCACGGGGCATCAGTACAGCTATGAGCAGGCAGAACATCTCCGGACGCGATTTTTGGTCGCTTTCTGCATCGGAGCGCGCGATGACGTTCGCCGAACTACGCCGAGTCGCGCCAGTCAGCCGCCAGCCGGCCGGTGGCTTCGAACCCGGTCGTGGAGCGGAGTTTTGGGCTGTCACGCGGCACGCCGAGGTGCAACTCGTCAGCCGCCAGCCTGAGGTCTACGGGTCCGGTCAGGGTGTGGGTCTGGCTGACCTCCCCATTGAACTACTCGAGCTGAACGGCTCATTCCTTGCCATGGATGCACCGCGGCACGCGAACCTTCGGCGCATCGTGAGCGGTGCGTTCGCGCCGAGGAGGCTCGCCCAGCTTGAATCGGAGATCACGACTCAGGCCAACGCTATTGTTGACGAGTTCGTTGATCGCGGCGGTGGCGACGTTGTCGAGGACCTGGCGAAAAAGCTGCCACTGTGGACTATCTGCACGATGATGGGTGTCCCGGAGGAGATGCGCGCCGACCTCTACCGAGCGGCAGAAGCCCAAATGACATCCCAGGATCCCGAGTTCTCCGGAGGCGGGGTCGATGCCGGTGATCTGGCGGCGGGAGCCGCGATGACGATGCACCGCATGGCCAGGGACCTTGTCGCGGCACGCCGAGCACGGCCGGGCGACGACATCATGTCAGCAATGGCAGAATCCGTGGTCGATGGTCGGCCTCTTTCTGCTCGGGAAATAGGCGGACTGTTCGTCCTGTTTGCCACGGCAGGCAACGAGACGTCTCGCGATACGACAAGTCATGGCATCAGGCTGTTCGCGGACAATCCGGAGCAGTGGTCGCGACTCGTCAAGAACACCGCACTCGTCCATCCTGCTGTCGAGGAGATTATTCGTTGTGCGACTCCGGTCATCCAATTCCGGCGGACGGCGATGGCTGCGACCCGCCTCGCAAATGTAGCGATACAGAAGGGTGATTGGGTGGTGTTGTTCTATGAGTCTGCCAACCGCGACGAGAGGGTCTTCGCCAACCCGGAACGCTTCGACATCGCTCGTTACCCAAACCCGCATGTCGGGTTCGGCGGCGGCGGCCCCCATTTCTGTTTGGGTGCGGGCCTTGCTCGACTGCAGCTCCGGGCTCTCCTCGCGCGCCTGGCTGAGCGCGCGGCCACAGTAGAGCGAGGAGAGCCGCACTACCTGCTCAGCAGCTTCGTCCACGGAATTAAGCGCATGCCTGTCACGGTCACACCGCTCGGCCGCTAGTTATCTGCGACGCGGGAGTTCGGGTTCGAACCCCGTGGATCTAAAATACCGGCAGCATCCAGAGCGGCGGCCCGACGGGTTGATTTGGGCGGCGGAGTGGCGGAAGGCCAGAAAGGACTCCTCTCTTCGCTCTTCGCTTCGTCATCATCGAGCGTCGTCAGGCAGGGCATCGAACCACCGTGAGACGCGGCTGGATCGAGTGACCCCCCGGCCCAGCCAGGTCGTCGCGGCCGCGACGTTGCGGGGACTTCCTGGTGCAGCGCCTTCCAGGAGCTCGTTCCAGAAGACCCCCCATCCATCGGCCAGAGCGCTCCCGATGCCGGGCGCGGTCATGAGTCTCCCCACGGCAGAGACGGCACGAGGACGCCCGACGAGCGCAGCGTGGCCGGCGGCGGCGATGCGCTGATAGGGCAGGTGCGATCTGACGAGGGTGCGACGGTAGTCGGCTGCCGCGGATCTGGGGGCGCCGATAATGGCCTCGGCGGCGGCACGCCCACTTGTCATTGCCTGTGCAATGCCCTCACCTTGAAGGGGATTCACGAGGCCAGCGGCATCGCCGACCAACAGCACCCGCCCGGCGGCAGGCGTCGTGCCGACCATCCCCATTTTCAGCCAGCCACCCAGCTGGCGGGGGAGTGGACGTGCAGACGCACGGTCCAGGAGTCGCAACCGCACCAGGTGCTCGACGAAGTCCGGCACTGCTCGCACCGCCTCGGCACCGCCCCGGCGGTCCCCGAGGGTCCCGATCCCGACGCCGATGTTGGCGCCGCCGCCCGGGCTCGGAAAGATCCAGCCGTAGCCGGGAAAGGCGCGCCATCGGCGCTGCTCCCAAAGGGCGATCACCGGATGGTCGACGTGCTGGTCCACGTAGGTCCGTACCGCGAAGCCCCAGAGCACCCGTGGCCCTTCGACCAGCGCGGCGACCTGGGCCACTTGGCTGGTGGCCCCGTCGGCCCCGATCACGAAGTCAGCGTGCACAGCCTCGCCCCCGTCGACCTCGAAGCCGTCGAGGCCGACGTTCGACCAGATCGGGTGTCCGGCGCGGCCGTCGACGGGTATCGCTCCCGCATGGAGCGCCGCGTCGCGCAGCGCGTCATCGAACACGCTGCGGGTCACGACCCGCCCTCGACCGGGGTAGGCGGTCCCATCGATACAAGTGAGAACGACTCTCCGGTTGCTTGGGCCGACGACGACCAGGTGACCGACATCGACTCCCGGGGGCTCGGGCACCGCGAGGTCGGCGAGCACCTGCAGTCCCCTCGGCCCGATGAGATCCCCGCAGGCCTTGTCCCGCGGGAAGCGGGCCTTGTCGAGCAAGGCGACACGTACGCCGGCGCGGGCGAGGACAAGCGCGGCCGTGCTTCCCGCCGGGCCGGCACCCACGACGAGCACATCAAAGCGCCTCGCACCCACGGCGGCTCCTTTCAAACGTCGACCGTATACGGTGAGATCCTCACACCTGAGGAGGCGCAATGAAGACGCAGGCCCCGGCCCGAAGCGACCTCAACCGGTTCGCCCAACGCCTGTTCGCCCCACTCCCGGCACGTTACGACCGCCTGGCTGAGGTGCTGTCCATGGGACAGAACGGCCGCTGGCGTCGCGCCATGATCGATCACATCGTCCCGGAACACCCCGCACTGGTGCTCGACGTCGCATGCGGCCCCGCCGGGGTGTCGCTCCAGATCGCCGAGCGCACCCAAGCAGACGTGGTCGGACTCGACCTCACGCTCGACATGCTGCGCCAGGGCCAGCGCAATATCGCGCAGCGGGGCATGGGGGGCCGGATCTCTCTGGTCGCTGGCCGCGGTGAGCAATTGCCGTTCGCCGATGAGACCTTCGATGCGCTGACCTTCACCTACCTCCTCCGCTACGTCGATGACCCGCAAGCCACACTGAGCGAACTGGCCCGGGTGGTGAAGCCCGGGGGAATGGTGGCGAACCTCGAATTCCTCCTCCCACAGAGCCGGTTCTGGCGCTTCTGGTGGTGGGGGTACACGAGGCTCATCCTGCCGGTCGGCGGCTACGTGACCGGAGGCAAGGAGTGGTACCGGGTGGGCCGGTTCCTCGGACCAAACATCTCGACGCACTACCGGCGCTATCCGTTGAGCTGGACGATAGAGGCGTGGAGGAGAGCGGGTCTGGCCGACGTTGGCGTGCGCCGGATGAGTCTCGGCGGTGGCCTGGTGATGTGGGGGCGCCGCCGCGGTGGATGAGGCCGCTCGTGGGGACACGCCGTCCGAGGAGCGTCCCGCCTTCTACGCGGCTCGCCCCGGCGGCTGGCGCGACTGGTGGACGTTGCTGCATCCGCCGTACACGGCATGGCATCTTGGGTATGTCGTTATCGGTGCCTGCCTGGCTCCGGTCATCAACACGACACGCCTGCTCGCAACGCTGCTGGCCTTCTTCCTCGCCGTCGGAGTGGCGGCGCACGCGCTCGACGAGCTGCACGGCCGGCCGCTGCGCACCCGGATCTCCACGCCGGCCCTCGTCTGCGCGGCGGTGGTGGGACTGGCCGGCGCGTTGTTCCTGGGCGTGGCGGGGGTCGTGCAGGTGGGATGGGCGCTGGTCCCGTTCCTCGTGCTGGGACCCGTCCTCGTGCTCGGGTACAACTTCGAGGTCTTCGGCGGAGTGATGCACAACGAGATCGGATTCGCTGCCAGCTGGGGTGCGTTCCCGGTGTTGACCGCGTATGTGGCACAGAACGGGACCCTGGCGCTCGCCCCGGTCCTTGCCGCTGCCGGGGCGATCTCCCTGTCGTTGGCGCAGCGTGCGCTGAGCACGCCGGCCCGGATGTTGCGGCGACGGGCCGTTGATGCCAGCGGGGCCGTGTCCCTGGCTGACGGGACGCAGCAGGCCATCGACCGACCCACGCTGCTCGCTCCACTGGAACAGGCGCTTCGCGCCATGGCCTGGGCCGTCGTCCTCCTGGCCGCAGCACTCGCCGTCGCCCGGCTTCGTTAAGGGGCGTTCACGCATGTTCACGGTTCGATCCGACGCCGGAAGCTGGCCACGGTGATGCCCGCAATGGAGCAACGTCACGTTGCTTGGCGGGACCAACGACGCCGATGCACCGGATTCACCACCTGTGGGCGCTGGTAGACATCAGAAGCGTCGGTACTGGGGCTGCGTTGGGGAGGTCGGCGGGGTTCGACTGGCCCGGCATGCAGATGGCGACGGGGACCAGACCATGGTGTCGGTGGGGCCGTGAGCCGATCGGCGAGGCCATAGGCGATGGACTCATAGTTGACCCGCCAGCCACGGAAGTCGGGCCACGCCTCTTCCGCGGTGCGCTCGGTATGAAATCCCACCCTCTCCAGCATCTCGACGGCGCTCGCGAACTCTTCGTAAGTGAGCTGAATCGGACCTTCGGGGCTCGGGTCGGGATCGACGCTCCACCTCAGTGAGACGGCGATTCGCTGCAGAAGCGTAAAGCCCATGCGGAGGCACAGCCGCGCCTCCGACGAGGCACTACTCGGGGCGAGTGCCAGGTGCATTGCCGCCCCATCGAGCACGGCAAGCAACCCGAGCACCCAAGAAAACCAGGGTTCGGGCGATCGGAAAAGAAGAAGGATGGGGTAGGTCGTGTGGCTCTCGGCGACATCCGCGGACCATTCCTCCCAGCTTGCGTAAAGATCTGGCAACGTATCTGTGATACCGACGAGTTGATGACGGGCCAGCAACTCGGGTCCCCAAGCTGGACTGCCTGCTCGGCTTTCGAGTAGTGACACCAGACCTTCCCGGCGGCTGAAAGCGCCATAGAGGGCGGGCAGATAAGCGATTTGCAGTGCGACAATCACAACCCAAATGGCGCCGACCGTTATGTCGACTCCCGTGTTGGCCGGACCCCCAGAATGGACGGCGCCAACGGTGAACAGCGCGGTGAGTGCCTGCAACAGACCCAGCGAAATCGAGTGAACCGTCGGCATCAATATCAACGCGAAGCCCAATACAAGGCTGGCCCCCCAGAAGAGCAGTTGCGCAATGAGAGCTACCGGGGCGGTCGGCGCCAGGATCGCGTCCTTGCCTTCATAGGTCTGGGCCAGACGTGAGAACCCGACGAAGACCAGGCGTACCGAGCGATTGACGAACAGCGTCAGACGCTCGACACCGGCGGGGCGACGGGGGAGGACCATGGTCAAGAGAACCTCGGCCAGGGTGACGCCCACGACAATGAGACCGAGTACGAAGAGAAACTGGTTCACGAATACCACCATCGTCCGATCGAGGGTCCTTCAATGGGGTTCAGATAATCGATCCAATCCGGGTTCATTCTGGGCTCAACGAGATTCATCAGGCCATGCGCGGTTGAAGCCGGTATCAACATCTGTTGATCGTAGGCGTTGTGTTCTACGACGTCCTTGGCCTGGTCCGAGGCCCTACCCGGAGGACTTGCTTGGTTGGCACCGAGTTACCCCAGGACCTCCGAACTGATTTGCTCAGTGGCCAGCGATCTGACCGCCGTCGACGTGCAGAATCTCGCCAGTCACGAAGGATGACGACTCGAGGAAGAGGATGGCGGCGACGATGTCGCTGACCTGTCCGACGTGTCCCACGGGTGAGAGTTGCGACCCGAGGGCGGTGTAGCTCTGGGGTGGGTGGACCGGCGTCTGAATGATGCCAGGAGAGACAGCATTGACGCGGATTCCCCGCGACGCATATTCAATCGCAAGCGATCTGGTCGCTGCGGCAAGGCCACCCTTGGTAAGCGCAGTGAGCGCCGATGGAGCGCTGGAGTCGGCGACGTCGACCAAGGTCGCGGTGATGTTCACGACGTGCCCGGTACCTCTTTCCAGCATGTGGCCGATCGCAAGCTGCGTCAGGTGGAAGAACCCAGTGAGATTGACGCCGACCACAGCCGCGTAGTCAGCAGCCGTATAGTCGGTAAACGGCTTGGAAAGATAGATCCCAGCATTGTTGATCAGGGTGTCGATCCGGCCGAAGGTCCTCACCGCCGCGCCGACGATCTGATTCGCGGTGGCGGGATCCGACAGGTCCCCAGCAACGGTCAGGACACCAGGGTCGGCAGAACGCGTGATTGTTCGTGACGTCGCCACGACCGCCCACTCGTTGTGTCGGTACCCCTGGACGATGCCTGCGCCGATGCCTTGGGATCCCCCGGTGACGATGGCGACCTTGCGGTCCTCGGTGCTCATTGCCTCTGTCGCAGTCGAAGCTTCGTCAGTCCGGGATCACTGGGATGCGGGGCCAGCCGGATGGTCTCCACCTGTGCCCAAGGCTGCAGTGGGAGCGACCCCAGGATCGCATCCATCTCCTCGGCACGGCCCGCCCGCCACAGTCCCAGAGTTCGACCATCGCCCGGGAGGGCCCAAAGCCGAAGCAGCCGGCCGAGTGCCGCCAATTCTCGCGCTCGACCGGCCTCCTTGGCGTTGACCTCATCGACGACGTCGCTCGGCGTACCAGGTGGCACCGTGACGGTGAATGTGGTGAAGAACTCGCTGTCCGGTCCTGGTGGCGCGGACGATCCTCTTTGATCAATGTGTCGGCCCGGGTCGTTCGGATGGGGCGAGAGGGGAGCGACCTCATCGGTACGCCAGACGCGCAGCGGCATTGAAAGGAGCACTGTGTCGAGCGCGGCCCGGTCTTCGGCATCGAACAGTCCGAGAGTGCGCCATTCGCCCGGCCCCAGCGGCGGGCGCCACAAACGGAGGAGGCGTCCGTCTGCGGCGAGTTCCAGCGAGTGAGCGGCCTCCCGAGTCCGGACGTCGTCGATCGCCGCGTCGGACGTCCCCTCTGGGACGTGGGTGGTCATGGTGACCAGGAATTCCACGAGATGCCTCTCTCCTCAACTCAGTCGACCGTAAGGCTCCGTCTCACGCGGCGGCGGCGGCAAGAGCCGGGGTCCCTGCCGGGCATCCTGCGCCCATCCGTCAGCTGGCCATGATGGGTTCCATGCCGCCTGATGTCGACCCCGCCGCGATCTCGTGACGCAGCGCCTTCAGGGCGCCGACAAAGATCTCGGAGAATGTCGGGAAAGGCTGAATCGTGTCGGCGAGGACGTCGAGTGCGATGTGGGCGCGGATCGCCAGCGTGGCCTGCTGGAGCCATTCACCCGCCTCGGGGCCAAGCGCGTAGGCACCGGTCAGTCGCTCGCCGTCGCTGAGCAGCGTGAGAAATCCCTTGTCGTCGGCATACGCTCGCTCGTACGTCGCAATCTTTGCGATTTCCGTGATCGGGACCGTGGCACTGAAGCGGGCGGCCACCGCACCGACCGCCGCTGCCTGGGGGTCCGTGTAGACAACCCGCGGGACGGCCTCGTAGTTGGCTTTTCTCGGGGTGCCGAGGATGTTCGCCGCGACCACCTCGCCCTGGTACTTGCCGACGTGGGTCAGCGGCCAGATCCCGTTGACGTCACCGATTGCCCACAGACCCTCTGCCGCACGCAGGTGCGCGTCGACCGGAACCCCGTGAGCGTCCTCCTCGACACCGACCGTGTCGAGCCCGAGTCCGCGTACCCGCGGACGCCGTCCGGTTGCGACCAGGATGTGGTCACCCTTCAGTTCGCGCCCGTCGTCCAGTTCGAGGATGTAATCCTCCCCGTCACGCCGCGCCGCGATTGCATTTGCCGAGAGCACGAGCTCAATGCCTTCGCTCGCGAGCGCCACTCCGAGCGCCTCACCCAGGGGCGCCGGCTCTCGGCCCAGCAGGTGCTCGGCCATGTCGGTGATGACCACCTCGCCGCCGAGTCGGCGAACGACCTGACCCATTTCCGCGCCGACGGGCCCACCGCCCAGAATGAGCAGGCGGCGCGGAACGGCCTTCATGGAGGTCGCGTCGCGGCTGCCCCAAATGCCCTCGAGTTCGCGCAGACCTTTGACAGGTGGAACGACCGGATCGGCGCCGTTCGCCAGGACGACATGGTCGGCCGTGTGGCGCGCGCCGTCCACCTCGACGATGCCCGGGCCGGCCAGCCGACCAGAGCCGCGAAGAAGGTCTATTCCGTGATCGGCCAGCCAACGCTCCTGCCCGGCATCGGAGTAGTCGGAGACCATGAAGTCACGCCAGGCAAAGACGGCCTCCACATCCAGCTCCGCGCTCGAGACCGCTTCCCGCGCTCCGTGGACAGCTTCGCCCGGCCGCAGCAGCGTCTTCGACGGGATGCACGCCCAGTATGAACATTCTCCCCCGACGAGCTCCCGCTCGACGACGGCAACGCGCAAGCCACCCTCCGCCAAGGCGCCCGCACAGTGCTCGCCCGGCGAGCCTCCGCCGAGCACGATGACGTCGTAGTCGCTGGTCATGTCGGAAGCTCTTCTCCAGCCCGTTCGCGGACCATGTAGAGGGCGTACCAGTCAGGCCAGTCCGGGTCGGCCTTCCCGATACGTTGCTCGTGACGGCCGTGGGCTTCGGCCGCCCGTCGAAGAGCGCTGGCAACGTCATCCACGGACTCGTACGTCGTGGCCATGAGGTTCTCCCTTCAGCGACCCGGCAGGCGAGTCTTTATCTCCTGGAGGATCCAGCCGTTGCCGTCCGGATCGGTGAAGGCGGCGAACGAGCCGTAGTCGGCATGTTCCGGGGCCGGGCCGTCGACGCGCCCTTGCGTCCCGGAGTGATGGAAGACCCCCGTCACATCGTGGAAGGTCTCGCTGACGTCGACACCTCGCTCGAGAAGGTCCGCACGGGCGGTGTCGATGTCGTAGACCGTGAGTTGCAAGCCTTCGAATGAACCGGCCGGGGCACCCGTAAGGCCGTTGCCGAAGATGATCGAGCAGGCCGAGCCAGGCGGTGTGAGCTGCACGACCCGGTAGTCGTCGTCCTTTGCGAGATCGGCGTCCAGCCGCCACCCGAGAGACTCGTAGAAGTGCTTTGCCCGGTCGACGTCGGTGACCGGCAGGACCACGACCTCGAGTCTGAAGTCTCCGAGGTTCACCGGCTCGCTGGCAGGGGCGCTCATCTCAGCCTCCTTCGTTTCGGGCCTGCCCTGATTGGACCACGTAGCAGGGGTCCGACGCAGAGTCGCGACAAGGGTGGAGGGTAGGCCCTGCTGGTTGGCTCTTGGCGATGGGGCGACCGACGGCACGTCACGGCGTGTGCGTTCACTGTTCCTCGCTCATCAGTGAAAGTCAAGGGTGGTTTCGAGGGCCGCCGCTTCGGATGTCGCCTGCGCCCTGCGGAGGGCTTGGCGGTGCGCCACATGGCCGGATCCGTGACTGGCCGGCGCTGGATGGGTGGACTCAGGGACGCCCTCGCCAAGCGGTTACGGCGACTCATCCCAAGAGTCAATCCGAAAGCCCGAGGATATTGGTTCGGGCCGGATACTGTTTGGGGTGGGTTCGATGAGGCGCGTCTCAGGAAAGGGTCGGCTGAGCGACTCGACCTGGTTTCCGACGTTGTGCGCGCACTGTCGAGGAGTCATTCTGTTCGTGAGCCAAGGGCCAGCCTCGAGTGTGAAGAGCCGTGTCTGATCAGGACCCGAGCTCGGAATTGGAAAAGAGCCCAGAGGGCGGCATGGAGACCCTCGGCCGTTCCGTCACCGGAAGGGCCACGGCACACGGGGACGACGAGCCGGACGTGAGGTTCACCTACGCCAATGAGCGGACGTTCCTGGCATGGAACCGGACGGCCTTGGCGCTCATCGCGACCGGGGTCGCTGCCACGCAGCTCCTGCCCAAACTCCAGGTGGAATGGGGGCGGCGGCTTCTGGGGCTCCCGCTCATCGCTCTGGGCGCAGTCGTGGCTGCGGAGAGTCTCCGCCAGTGGCGCGCCAACCAGCGGGCCATGCGGAGGGGTGACCCCCTGCCGCGTTCGTTGATGCCGCTCATCCTCACCATTGGCATTGTTGCGATCGGTGCCATCGCCGTCGCACTCACCGCGGTCGGGAGCCGTTGAGGCCGGGTGACCACCTCGCCGCAGACGCCAGAGGCCGGGCTCGCGGGAGAGCGGACGGTTCTCGCTTGGAATCGTTCGGGTCTCGCTGTCCTGGTCTGCGTTGCGGTGCTCCTGCGTCACGTCTGGCCGCTGCGAGGCACGGATCAGGAGGTGGCCCTGGGCCTGATTGCGGTTGCCGTCGCGCTTTGGGCCATCCTTCTCGCGGTCCTCACCTTCTCGGCTGAGAGCCGGAACGGATATGTGCCCCACGGCGCGAACGTCTTCCGGCTTATGACCGCCGGAACGCTCCTCCTCGCGGTCGTGGGTTTCGTTGCCGCCTTTGCGGCATCGTGAGCGACTCAGTCGTCTTGCGGTTCCGAGCTGAGCCGCTGAGCCCGCAGGGCACCGCGGCGCAGCTTGCCCGCTTCGTTCCGTAGAGGTTGATCCGTGTACTCGACAGAGCGTGGGATTTTGTAGCGAGCGACTCTCTCCGCAACAAAGGACAAGAGATCCTGGGGCGGGACCGCCTCCGGATCTGCCTCCACGATGGCGTGCACCGTGTTTCCCAGATCTTCGTCTGGGAGGCCGATGACGGCCACGGACCGTACGGCGGGGTGTTCCTGCATCGCCGCCTCGACCTCGGCCGGGTAGACGTTTGCCCCACCGGTCAGAATCATGTCCTCGAGCCGGTCACCCAGGTACAGGTAGTTGTCCTCATCCAGCCATCCCACGTCCCCGAGCGACTCCCACCCGCCTTCACGGCTCCGCGCCGAGGCGCCGAGGTAGCGGTAGGTCGGTCGGTCCCGCACGGTACGCAACCACACCTCGCCTTCCTGGCCGGCCGCCAGCTCGGTTCCCTCGCGGTCGCAAATCATGACGGTGCCCGGTGTGGGCCGGCCGACCGAGCCGCGGTGGGCGAGCCATTCGGTCCCCGTGATGATGGTGGCCGCTTGTGCCTCGGTACCCGCGTAGAGCTCGAAGATACGGTCCGCCCCGAGCCAGTCGATCCAGACCTGCTTGAGCCATTGCGGACAGGGCTCGGCCAGATGCCAGACGGACTGAAGAGACGACAGATCGTAGGCGTCTCGGACTTCTTCGGGCAGCCGCCAGATTCGCTTCATCATGGTGGGCACCAAGTAGACGGTGTCGGCCTGATACCGGTCTATTGCCTCGAGCGTGGCTTCAGCGTCGAAGCGAGGAAGAACGACGACGTGGCTTCCGGCCAACCAAGCTGAGCACGACCAGACAATGGGCCCGTTGTGGTAGAGCGGAGCGGGTACGACCATGCAGCCATCCGCCCTGCCGAAGAGGGGTGGCGCGTCCGGATCGCACAGCGCCGGATCACCCGACACGATCAGTTTCGGTCGTCCCGTCGAGCCACCTGAAGTCGGGGCCTTCCATGAGGGGGAGGTGACGTCGGCGAGAGGGTCGTCCGGCAGATCGGGGTCGGGCCGGTATCCAGCGGGCAGGGTCCGACGTCCCCCCGTCAGCTCAGCCGGCACACCGATCACGGTCGCGGGGTTCGCTAGTTCGAGGATGGCCTGAAGCTCACGCGCCGGCAGCTTGGCCGACACGGGCTGAGGGATAGCGCCGACCTTCCAACTCGCGGCAAACGCGACGAACCAGCCGATCGAATTGGGGAGGGCGATCGTGACCATGTCGCTGTGTCCGACGCCTCCTGCGGCCAAATCGCGTGCAAGCCGATTGGCCGCCGATTCGAGCTCAGATCGAGTGATGCTCTGTCCGCCGCACGTAATCGCCGGTCGGTCGGGATCCTGCTCGGCGAGCCCGGTCAGTCGCCGACCGTAGGAAATGAGGGTCACGTCAATGAGCGTATTGGGTGGCCGTCATGGGCCGAAGACCTCGCGCTCCGGAGCGACGCAGCGCCAGGTCTCGAATCGATAGGTGACGCCGCCCTCCTGGCGGTTGTCACTCTGGCTCTCGAGCTCGAATTCCCCCGTGAACGGCGGAAAGAACTTTGTGCAACCGAAGTCACCCAGGACCTGGGTCAACAGCAGCTCGTGGGCTTGGCCGATCGTCTCCGCGTAGACGGTGGCCCCACCGATGACCCAGATGTCTTCATCCGGATGAGCGGCACGGAGCTGGTCGAGGCTCGCGACGACCTGAAAGCCGTGACGAAGCGGCGTCGATGCAGAGGTGAAAACGTAATTCTCTCTCCCGTGGAGCGGCGCCGCGAACTCGTCGTAGGTGGCACGGCCCATGACGATGAGGCCACTCGAGGTCTTCTCGCGGAAGTAGGCGCTGTCGCCGGGCAGCTTCCACGGGATGCCCGAATCGGTGGCGATACCTCGCTGAGAATCGAGAGCGGCAATCAGGCGGATCATGGCGCGGTCATTTCTACGGGATGGGCGGAGATGTTGCGATCTCGACGATCGCGACGATCATCATGATGCCGCTCAGTGTCACAAGGCCCAAGCGGATCCGGAGGAAGCGGAAATGACCGCTTATCCCGATGAGGAACAGGATTGTGGCGAGGTAGATGGTGTCCCGGATGTAGTTGTCCGCATTCGACCCGGCCTGTACCCCGAGCGTGTAGTCCTCGGTCGCTCTCGTGTCGAGTGCGCTGGCAGCAGCGAGCTCCGGTTGTTTGTACTGCGCCATGTAGGTCGGGCCGGGCGGCGCCTTCGGATTGGTGAACGGATCGGTGGCCAGCCATGCATCGAACGCCACCTTGAAGGCCGGCCGAAAACGCCGAACGGCGACCGATTCTGCGATCGTGTCACCGGCGACGTAGGCCGTGAACCACGTGTTGAACGTGGTCGAGTCGAAGTTCTTCAGATTCTGGGCATTCAGGGCCGCTCTGTTCGCTTCGGTCCGAGCTGCCGAGGCCTGAGCGAGCTTGACCGATGACTCCGTGTTCCATTTGGCCGAGGCGAACCCGGTGTACGCGGCCAGCAGGGCCACAATCGCCAGCATCACCGCTTCGATGATGGACAGGGTCCGGTCATGGTCCCTCGTCCCCGCGTCGGCATCCGACGCCTCGCCGTCTGGCGTGTGCTCCGCCGAATGCGTCTTGTGTCGAGAGATCTCGCCGGCCACTTCGCTCGCGGACAGTCCCTCAGCCATTCACCTTCCCTTGTTCGCTTGCCGACGAATCAACCTCTGGCCTTCCCACGTTACTCAGAGCCGCCGATGCGGGAGAAGGGTGGACGGCCGCCGGACACTTCGGTATCCGGCGAGCCCGCAGACGCTGTCGAGAGTCTCTGCGCCATGCTTTTTGGTGGGCCCATCGCGTAGCGGGGCAACAGGCAACCACGTGATCAGCGCAGTGGGTCAAGTTCCCGCGGGACTCATCGCGGGCGCGGGCCAGCGACGAGGTCTCGGGTGATCACAAGGCAGATGGTCATCACGTCACCACGGCGCCACAAGGTAGGTTCGCGGGTAAGGCCGCGTACCTCTCAGTTGAGGTGTCTGGACGGCATGGGAGTGAGCCGGAAATCGATGCAGTGCCTGAGGAGGGGACAATGACCGACTCGGCCGCCTCGCCGACCCCGGACCCGCTTGCGATCATCAAGTCTCGGAGTTACATCGTTCTCCTTCTGTTGGGGGCCCTCATCGGCGTCCCCGTGGCCGCGGTGGCCTATTTCTTCTTGTACGCCATCGCCAAGCTCCAGACTGAGGTCTTCACCGATCTCCCGAACAGCGTTGGGTTTCACGGGGAGCCCCTGTGGTGGCCGCTGCCCTGGCTGGCCCTCAGTGGGTTCCTGGTCGCTCTGGCCATTCGCTACCTACCCGGAACTGGAGGCCACGAGCCCTCGGAGGGTTTCAAATCCGGCGGCCCGGTGCCACCCGCCGAGCTCTTCGGCATCGCCGCCGCGGCCTTTGCCACGCTGAGTCTCGGCGTCGTGCTCGGCCCCGAAGCGCCGTTGATCGCAATAGGGAGCGGTCTCGGCGTTCTCGCGGTGCACTTGTTCAAGCGGGACGCGCCGCCGATGGCCGTCGTCGTGATCGGTGTCGCCGGGAGCTTCGCCGCCATTGCCACGCTCCTGGGCTCGCCCCTCGTTGGCGCCTTCCTCCTCATGGAGATGGCCGGCTTGGGCGGTCCGATGATGGAATTGGTGCTCATCCCTGGACTTCTCTCGGCCGGTGTGGGCGCCCTGATCTTCGTGGGCCTCGACAACCTCACCGGATTCGGGACGTTTTCTTTGAACGTGGGAGTGCTTCCCCATGTTGGGTCGCCAACCGGGGCTGAGTTCCTCTGGGCGATCGTCATCGGTCTCGGCGCCGCCCTCGCCGCCACCGGCATCTTCAGGCTGGCATCCCTGCTGCGTCCGCTCGTGCAGCGAAGGCGAATCCTGCTCACACCCGTGGCCGGCCTGGCGGTCGGCGGCCTGGCCATCGCCTTTGCGGCTGGGACCACCCACAGCTCTTCAGAAGTGTTGTTCTCCGGTCAAACCGCGTTGCCAACTCTCGTCCAGCAGGCGGCCAGTTGGAGCGTGGGCGCCCTGGTGTTGCTGGTTGCCTGCAAGGGACTGGCCTATGCGATCTCGCTCAGCGGGTTTCGGGGAGGTCCGATCTTCCCGAGCATGTTCATCGGTGCCGCCGGCGGTATCGCTCTGTCCCACGTTGGCGGGTTGCCGATGATCGCCGGCGCGGCCATGGGGGTCGGGGCAATGGTCGCCGGGGCGCTGCGAATGCCGATGACCGCCGTGCTTCTCCCGAGCCTGCTCTTCCTCTCCGATGCCGTCGCCCTCATGCCGGTCGTGATCGTCGCGGTTGTGGTGTCGTACGTCGTCGCTGTCTGGATCAAGCCGTCTCCGCCCGTGGACGACTCGACGGCGGGACCGTCCGCCCCGGCCGTGGCAGCGACGGGCTGACCCGACGCCTACAACTTGTAGAGCTTGACGGCGTTCTCGCCCATCACCTTGCGTTGGGTCTCCGGCCGCAGCGTGGCGATCTTCTCCTTGACCATTTCCAGCGGGTTCGGATGCAGGCTGGTGGGGTGGGGGAAATCTGTTTCGAACATGATGTTGTCCTCGCCGACGGCGTCGATGAGGTGTTGGAGGTCCCCCCGGCCGGTCTCGAACCAGAAGGTGGCGTACCAGTTGTCCCGGAAATACTCCGAAGGGAGCTTCTCCAGCTTGTGGAACCACTCCGGCGCGTTCTCCTCGAGCTCGTAGTCCATGGCCTCGAGCATGAAGGGCACCCACCCGATCCCGCTCTCGACGGAGACCATCTTGAGGGCGGGGTGCCGGTCGAACATGCCTGAGTAGGCGCTGTTGAGGAGCAGTCGCGAGTTGTTCTGGAACAACGACGCGCCACCGATCGCCGGCTTCACGTAGTCGTCCTGGCTTGGCCAGAACGTCGTGCCGAAATAGGACAGTGCGGTTTGGCTCGCCCCGATGTGGAAGTGCACCGGCAAATCGAGCCCGGCGCAGACCTCCCAGAAGGCATCCCAGGCCGGGTCGCCCAGGTCGGGGGAGCCCGAGTCCTGCGGATCGGCGGTCATGTTGACCCCCCGGAAGCCCATCTCGGCGCAGCGCTGGGCTTCCCCGACACATTCGGAGATATCCCACGCTGGCATGATCGGCATTGGCAGGAACCGGTTGTTCGACTCTTCCTGCACCTCGGCCATGGCGTCGTTGTAGAGCCGGACGCAGAGCATGGGGATCTCGGGGTCTGTGATCGCGTTCCACAGGTTCTGGCCCCCGAGACCGATGGAGTTCGGATAGAGCACCTGGGTGTCGATGCCGAGCCTGTCGATCAGGCGGAGCCGCTCCTTGGGGTCCCAGGCGGCGGGGTGCACGTCCCCGATGCCCCACGAGCCACCCTGAGAGTCCTGGAAAGGGTGCTTGTTCCCTTCATGGTCGACCGTTCCCCCCGATCCGGCCTTGCCGAACGTCTTGCCCTCAATGACCCACATGTCCATACCGTCGATGTGCTCGACGTGGGGGACCTTGTCCTCGTAGCCCTTGGGTGCCCGTTCGGTGAACAGATCGTGCCGCTCTGTCATGTGTGAGTCCGCGTCGACTACGCGTAGTTCCTGAGCCAGCTGCAGCATCAAGGCGCCTTCCCATCGGTCGGCTCACGGCGTGAGCCCTCGCGGATCACGTTATTCGGTTCGCGACGGGCTCCTGCCATCGATCGGGCGACTCTGGTGGGCGAGGAGTGCCCCATTGAGGCGAGGAGCTGTTGCGCCACCCCGATCGTGTTCGACCTGTCCATACCCCAGCTCTCCCTCGCCACCTGGCGGGCTCGTCGGCCTGAGGAGCGGCCCCATGGACGCACCGGCCAGGGCCACGAAACCCGCCACGAGCATCGTGGTGTGTAGACCTGTCATGAACGCGGCGTGGCTGCCGGCAGTGATGGCATCCGCGAGCGTTTTCGGCGCACCGTGTGGGACGGGCGCGCGGCCTTGGGACACGATGGCGCCTTCGCGGATCAATCGCTTCGTCAACGCGTGCGGCACGCCGCGCGCCGTCAGCGCTGGCCTCAGGGCGCTGGCCACGGAGGCGGCCAGGATTGAGCCGCACACCGCTGTCCCGAGGACTCCACCGAGTTGGATCGAGGTCGTCTGGATTCCGCCGGCCACGCCGGCCTCGTCTTCGGAGATATCGCCGACGATGGCATCCGTGGCGGACGTCACGACCAACCCGATCCCGAGACCCAACAGGACGAAGGGAGGCCAGAGATGGCTATACGGGGAATCCACCTGGAGCGTGACAAAGGAAAAGATGGCGATCGATGAGGCCAGCAGGCCAAAGGTGATGGGGAGCCATGGGCCGAATCGGTTGACCAGGCGCGCGCCGAGTGGCCCCGCGACGGCAAAGGCGATCGTGAGCGGCAGCAGGCGCAGACCGGCGCCAACCGGACTGAATCCGTGCACGCTCTGCAGATAGAGCGAAATGAAGAACAACACGCCGAAGAGGGCAAAGAAGTCCAGTAACACGATGACGGTGCTCACCGACACCGCGCGCACGCGAAAGATGGCGAGGGGCACAAGCGGATTGCTTACCCGGTGCTCGATGCCGACAAAGGCAGCGAGGAGGACAAAGCCCGATGCAATGAGGCCGAGTGTGCTTGCCGTGCCCCAGCCCCAATTCTGGGCATTCACCAGGCCGTAGACGATGGCCAGCAACCCGAGGGCGAGGGTCATCACTCCGGGTACGTCGAAGCGCTGACGCACTGATTCCTTCGTCTCGTTCAGGACGAGAGCTCCGACGACCAGCGCAATTGCCCCGATCGGGAGGTTGATGAAGAAGACGCTCTGCCATGAGATGTGTTCGACGAACAATCCTCCGATGATCGGTCCGGCGGCGGTCGCCGTGGCGGAAGCGCTGACCCAGATGCCGACGGCGCGGTTGAGCTCTTCGGGCGGAAAGGCCGCCTTGAGGAGAGCCAGGGTGTTCGGAAGCAACAGCGCACCGAACGCACCTTGGACTCCCCGAAGGAGAATCACCCCGTCGATCGTTCCGACCAGCCCGATGGCGACGGACGTCAACGAGAAGCCGACCACCCCGATCAAGAAGATGCGCCGGCGTCCGAAGTGGTCGCCGAGCTTCCCGCCAAGGATCAGCAGCGCAGCAATCACGAGCAGGTACGCGTTGGTCACCCATTGCAGGTCCGAGAGCGAGGCATGGAGATCCCGGCCGATATAGGGGTTGGCCACCGCCACGACTGATCCGTCGATCCCGACCATGATCACGCCCAGCGTCACGCTGACGAGCGTCAGCCACGGGTTGTCCCTGAGCCTTCTGCCGGTGGCGGCCTGCATCAGTGACCAGGGCTCCGATCCTTCGCTGACGTACTACGCCATGGTGGCAGACTCTGCCATTCCTGCGCAATCTTGGTAGGGTTGGGACGAGCCCGGACAGGGGGAGTATGGGCACTGGCCTGACGGAGCGGAACAGACGGCGCACTCGACGCGAGATTGCCGAGGCGGCGGGGCAGCTCTTTCTCGAGCGCGGGTATGCAGCCGCAACGGTGCAGGACATCGCGAGCGCGGCGGACGTCTCGCCCCGGACGTTCTTCCGGTACTTCCCCTGCAAGGAGGACGTGATCACGGCGATTGCCAGTGCGTCTATGGATGACGTCCTGGAGCATCTCGCCGGCCATGACGTCAGCGAGAGTCTGGTGTCGGTTCTCAAGGCAACGTTTGCTGCCGTCCTCGGGCCGGCGATCGATGATCCCGACGCGGCCAGAGCGTTTCAGTTCATGCTCCGGGACACCCCGGCGCTGCGGGGCCGCTGGCTCGAGGAGCAGCGCCGAAACCGTGATCGACTCGCCGAAGAACTGCGGCCTTGGTTCGACGAATCCTCGAGCGCGGTCGCCCGCCATCTGGCGGCCGGTGCCGCGCTGCTGGCGATCGACGAGGTGATGACGCTCTGGGCCGATGATCCCTCGCGCCGCGACCCTCTCGGGCTTCTCCATCAGGCGCTGGAGATCCTGGACGGGCCATCCATCTTCCCGAAAAAGCGCCCGAAAAAGAGATAGACCTGTGATCCGCGCCGAGAGCGTCGATGAGCTGTTCAAAGAGCCGTATGTCGACGTCGACGAGTGGAGGGATCGACCCGTTCGCCACCGTTACGTGCACGGCGGATTCGCTCACACTGAGACCCGCTTTTCGATCTACCTCCCTCCGGCGGAACTCTACGAGGGACGTTTCTTTCAGCACATCACGCCGGTGCCGCAGAGCGAATTCCTGGCGCAGGACGCCTCCGGGGAGGAAGACAGGATCGGGTTCTCCGTCGCCAGCGGCGGCTACTTCCTGGAGACGAACGGCGGAGGGGCTTCGGGGCAACCGGGATCGCCGGTCGACCCCACCATTGCGGCCTACCGTGCCAATGCGGCCTCGGCCCAGTATTCACGAGTCGTGGCCGCCGGCGCGTACGGCGAGCACCGGCCCTACGGCTACGCCTACGGAGGGAGCGGTGGCGGCTATCGCACGATCGGCGGTGCCGAGAACACCTCGGGTATCTGGGACGGCTTCGTCCCGTACGTCATCGGGTCGCCGATGGCCATACCGAGCATGTTCACCGTGCGGATGCATGCCCAGCGGATCCTGCGCGACCGGTTCGATCAGATCGTCGATGCCATCGAACCGGGCGGGAGTGGCGACATGTTCGAGGGTCTCGGTGCAGAGGAGCGGGACGCCCTCGCCGAGGTCACCCGGATGGGCTTCCCCGCACGGTCGTGGTTCGGCCACCGCACCATGGGGATGCACGCCTTCCCCGTCCTGTACCGCGGCCTCGTCGCGGCAGACCCCGCCTATTTCGAGGAATTCTGGTCCGAGTCCGGCTACCTGGGGTACGAGGCGCCCCCTTCGTTGGTGCGCGACCGGGTCCGGGAGAGTTTCGAAATAGCCGCCACCATGACCGAGCGTGACCTCGCCGCCCTCGGGCACGCGGCGCGGCCGCATCCCGGTCAAGCTCGCGGCGGCGTCGATACCGCCTGGCGCGGGCCCGATGACGCGAGACCGCTCCCGATCGCGTTGCGCCTGTCGCGCCCTCCGGGCATCGACGTCCGCGGCGCCGACCTGTACGTGCTCTCGGGCACTGCGATGGGGTCGAGGATCGGCTTGCTCTCGGTGGTCGACGACGTTGCGGTGTTCGGGCCGGGGGCGGCCGAATCCATCGCGCAGCTGCGGCCCGGTGACACCGTTCGCATCGACAACAGTGGGTATCTCGCTGCCGAGACCTACCACCGACACCAGGTGCCCGAGGACCGTGACTTCGCGGTCTGGGACCAGTTCCGGCACCCGGACGGCTCGACTCTGTACCCGCAACGCCCTCTCCTGCTCGGGCCCTTGTTCGCCGCCGCCGCAGCCGGAACGGTGCAGACGGGTCGCTTCGAGGGAAAGATGATCGTGGTCGAGTCGCTGCTCGACCGGGAAGCGCTCCCATGGCAGGCCGACTGGTACTGCTCCCAGGTGCGCCGACACTTGGGCGCCGCCATCGACGAGCACTTCCGCCTCTGGTTCACCGACAATGCCCTGCACGGCGACGACGAGGAGCAGGAGAGCCCGCTGCACACAGTGAGTTATCTGGGCCTGCTGCAACAGGCGCTTCGAGATCTGAGCCGGTGGGTGGAGGAGGGCGTCGCTCCACCGCCCAGCACGAACTACGAGGTGGTCGACGGGCAGGTCGTGGTGCCGGCTGACGCGGCACAGCGCCAGGGCATTCAGCCCGTGGTCTCACTCACGGCCGACGGAGGCGCACGCGGTGAGATCCTGGCCGGAGGCGAACTGACATTCCGTGCCACGGCGGAGGTCCCGCCGGGGACGGGCGTCATTGTGTCCGTTGACTGGGATTTTGACGGTTCGGGCCTCTTCTCCGAAGCGGAGCCCATTGACGTGGCGGCACGAGTCAGCGTCGAATGTCGGCGTTCCTTTGCTGAGCCCGGGACCTCTTTCCCCGCGGTACGCGTCGTGGCCCGGCGGGAGGGGAGTGCGACCACCCCGTTTGGCCGCCTCCAGAACGTCGCGCGGGTGCGGGTTGTCGTCAGCTGACCCTCGGCCGGGGCGACGGGGCCGCTGCGATTCCTGGTAAACCTCCCGGACATGGCTCCTGATCGAATGCTCGAGTTGGTGGGGCAGCCGGGCGGACCCCTGGCTGACGCCGCGCTATGGCATCTGGAAGTGACGGACGCCGGCTCGTTGAGCCCCTCCTTCCGCCGAGTGGTGCTGACGGCGCCGACGATCGGGGAGCTTCGCTACGCGCCGGGTCAAGACCTGATGCTGCGGGTTCCGTTGCCCGGTGACCGAATAGTGAACCGTCGCTACACCATCCGAAAGTTCGACCCGGTCCAGCGGGCGGTGACGATCGACGTCTCCCTGCACGGGGCGGGCCCCGGGACGGACTGGATCTCGGCTGCGGAAACGGGCGACCGGATCGATGTGATCGGTCCCCGCGGCAAGATCACGGTGTGCCCGGGGGTCGACTGGCATCTCTTTCTGGTTGATGAGACGGGCCTGCCGGGGACCCTTGCGATGATCGAGGCTCTGCCGCCCGGGTCTCTGGCGAGCGCGGTCCTCGAGGTCGACACCGCCACCGACGAACAAGAGCCAGACGCGCCGCACGCAGAACGGCTCGACCTCCGTTGGCTTCGCCGAGACGGCCAGTCCCTGCCGGGCGATCCCTCGCCGCTGCTGGAGGCAGCTGCGGATGTGGGGCTTCCCTCCGGAGTCGGACACGCCTACGTTGCCGCCGAGGCCAGTGTGGTGCGAGGCGTCAGTCGGATATTGACCGAACGGGGCCTGCGACCTGAACAAATTTCCGGCAAGGCCTATTGGCGGCGCGGCCTCCCCAACGCTGAGCACGGAGAGCCGACGAAGGAGGGCTGAAGCCGGGTCTTCCTCAGCGAGCCTCTTCGACCGTGAGCTCAGCTGCCGGATCGGCTTCAAGGCGATCATCGGGAATCGACTGCCCGCTGCGCACGGAAACGCCGTACGTGCCGGCCTCCACGCGTTGCTCAGCCCGACCAATGGCTGCCAACCGCTCTTCGAGCTCGGTTCTGACCGACTCGTCAGTACCCTCAGTCGTCAGGGGCTCGGCGGAGTCGTACATGTCGCCGGTCTGGTTTGCCGCGTCCCGGTCGGCCGCGCCGGCCGCGTCGAGGTCCTTGAGCAACCCCTCCACACGGGATCGCTCGGCGCTGAGGAGCTCCTTGGCTTTGGCGTCTTCCATCAGTGCTCCCGATCCTTTGGTGTGTGCGCAGGAACCGCCGCGCCGGCGGTCGCGTCGGCTCATAGTAGACCGCGCCGTCGTGGCCCTTCGCCGATGAACCGGGGTAGGGTCCTGGCCATTCGACCAGGGAGGGACATCACATGCACTTTCCCCTTGCATCGACCAGCGCTGGATTCATCGCTCTGTGGTCGATCATCTACTTCGTGCTCCTCCTCACCCTGGGAATCATCTCCATCCGAAAAGGGCATTGGGTGATGTTCATCGTCGGCATCTTCCTGCCCCTCTTTTGGTTGATCGGGGCGCTCATGCCCCGAAGAGTCCGCTGACCAACTGTTCGTGGGCCGGTGCTGTGCTCGGTGTGGCTCAGCGGCGACGCGGCCCGAGACCGATGGCGCGGACGAGGTGGTTGATCTGGCGATTGCCTTCCCGGTAGATGACCCGGCGCGCCTCGCGCTGTGCCGCGCCGCCGGCCGCGCCGGACAAGCCGCCTCGCGTGTAGCCGTGCTCGACTGCTTCGACGTTCCCGAGGTCCCGCGCGAAGCGGTAGAGCTGCGACCGGGTGGTGCTCACGACCGACCCCCCTCCTTCGTGGCACGGTCGGCCAGGATGACCTGCTCGACGATGGTGCGGAGATCATCGGCGTCTTCGGTTGCCTCCATCAAGGCGAGCTGCGAGGCGGGGACGCCGACACAGCCCAGGCCGTTGTCGTCGAACGCAGCGGCGCGCCAGGCCATCCAGTCCGCGCCGTCGGTGTCCTCGCCGTTTTCCTCCATGGCGTTGATCAGGGCGACGACCTCGATCGCACCTTCTGCGCTGACGTCGTATTCGATGAAGAGCAACGTGTCCTCTGGGTCGACGAACGCCGTCACCCTACGGCATCGCCTGCGCCCGCCGGAGGGTTGGCGCGGGATCCCACCGAAGCAGGTGTCAACCACAAGGCTGATGCCGACTGGTCGGATTCCACCTTCCGGCTGAGGAGGCGGACCGGTTTCGATCCGTACGCTGGGGCGCACCGTGGAGCACTTCTCGCCCGGGGCCCGCTCCAGAGCCCAAGCCCGCATCAAGCGCCTGACGAGGACGGCGATCGTTCTCGCGGGCGGAGCCTCCGCGTTCCTCGGCATCACCGTGGCCAGGGAGCACCCGGGTGGTTCGGCCCCACCGCCTGGGCCCTCGTCGACGCCGACTCCCGCGACCACGCCGACTCCCGTCACGACGCCGACGACGAGCACGACGACCACGACGACCACGACGACCGGACCCATCTCCGGCGGGGCCCCGTTGACGACGACCACCAACCCGCCTGCAACGACCACCAGCAGTCCGCCGGCTACCACCACGACCCGTCCGGTCGCCACCTCAGGCGCCACGTCGAGGTAAGGGGCGGCAGAGCGGTGTCCGGGGAGTTGCGATCTGGGTCGGGCGCGCCAAAGATGACCGCCGTGCCGGCGGCGGAAACGGGGTAGGAGTGGAAGAATTTCTCAGGTCGGCCGGCTACGGCGCCATCTTCGCGTTGAGCTTCATCTCCGCCATGGGCCTCCCCGTGGGGGCCGAGCTCGCCCTGATCTACGGGGGCGTCCTCGCCAGCGGCCACGCGCTCAGTGGGGGCAAGCCGTTGCAGCTGGCCGTCGTCATTATCGTGGCGGTGCTCGGTGAGGTCCTCGGTTCGCTTGCCGGATACAGCATCGGCCGTTTCGGCGGCAGGACGCTGGTCGACCGGGTCGGGAAGTACGTCCTTCTCACGCACAAGGATCTGGACCGGGCGGAAGCGTGGTTCGCGCGCCGGGGCGAGCCGGTCGTGTTCTTCGGGCGGTTCATCCCGCTCCTGCGGTCCTTCGTGTCGTTCGCGGCCGGCCTAGGGGAGATGGCGCTCGCCAAGTTCGTCATCTTCACCGTCGTCGCCTGCGCCATCTGGTGCACCGCCCTCTGCTCGCTCGGGTACAGCCTCGGGAGCAGCTACCAGCACGTGGTCAATGCGTTCAGCTTCGCCGGCTACGTCCTTGGCGCCCTCGCCGTGATCGCCGTGATCGTTGTTTTCTGGCACCGGTTGCGTGCGTACCGGAGCCAGCGCGATCTGGGTCGGGCCGAGACCGAGGTCTAGGAGGCCCCGCGGAGCCGTAGTTTTGCCAAAGGTCACAAAGGGACCCTGATGGCGAATTCCGCTGAATAACACCTGTTCAGACCCCCTAAAGCGCCATCCCGAACGAGCCGATAATTCCTCGTTTCGTGGCAACCAGGTAAAAAGTCATTGAAGTCACTTTTTGCCGGTGTTACCTTGCGTCCCGAGGAGCTCCGGTAGGAGGGGACCTATGGCGATGTGCGGTTTGGCCTCCGCCTTTCAGCGGGTGGTGGCCGGCACTGTGCCGGCCGCATCGGCCTGGCCGGCGCGGTGAGCTTCCATGCTTCGACACGGTTCGTGGTGGCCCTGTGGGCCGGGGCAGGGTTGGCCGCCGGCGCGCTGGCGCTCGACCGGACCCTGTCGGTCGGGGCACCGGCGGCGACGGTCATCATGTTCGCCGCGGTCTTCGGCGCGCTCCTGGCCGCGAGCTGGGTCTGGCCCATCGCGCTGCACACCGAAGGGGCCTCGGACGCCATCGACCTGAACGTGGCCTTCTTCGTCATCCTCGTCCTGCTCATTCCGCCCGCCCTGACCGTGCTCGTGTTCGCCGTCGCGATGATCGTCGCCCAGGCGATCACGCGACGCCCGCTGCTCCAGTCGGTGGGCAACGTCGGGCAGGTCGTCACCTCCATCGGCCTGGGCGCGCTGGTCTTCGCTCTGCTGCACGGCCCGCAGGCGACGGTCGGGTACGCCAGGGCCGGCGCCGCGGTGGCCGGCGCCGTCACCGCTTTCGTTGTCAACACGGGCGCCATGGCGTCCATCGGGGTGACGCTCGGCGTCCCCTGGCGCCGGACGGTCTTCGGAGGGCTCAAGGGCAAGCTGCTCGTGCCGGTGGCCGGTATCAGCGTGGCCATCCCGGTCGCGTTGCTGCTCGACGGCCACCCCAGGTACCTCCCGCTCGCTGTGCTGCCCCTCCTCGTCCTGCGCTTTCTCAGCACCGGGCCCTTCTACGGCCGTGACGAGCGAGCCCGGCTGCGCGGCCTCTTGGGAGCGACCCTCGACGTGAACCGGTCCATGGGCCTTGACGAGACCAGGGCGGCGGTGCAGGCGTCCGCCGGAACGGTGCTGCGTGCACCTGACGTCACCCTGACGGCGGAGCGGCCCGGTCGTGAGGTGCTCGGCGAGCCGATGAAGGTCGCCGACCGAACGCTCTGGCTCGGCGTGGCGGGCCGCAGCCGAACCGACCCGTTCGACGACGCCGACCGCGCCCTCCTGGAGGCGCTGGCCTCCATCGGCGCCGTTGCGCTGGCCAACGCCGAGCTCTACGCAGAAGTCCGGCAGCAAAGGGAGAAGCTCGCAGTCATCACCGGCAGCCTCGGCGAGGGTGTGTGCGCCGTCAGCGAGAACGGGCGGATCACCTTCATGAACCCGGCCGCGGCCAGCATGCTCGGCTGGTACGGCCTGCCCACCGACGATGACGGTGCTCCGCTGATCCCGCCCGAGGAGACGCCGGACTTCCTGCGCGAGCCCGCCATGCGGGCCGTCGCGCTGCGGCACAACATCACCACCTACGACACGCGCTTTCGGCGCCTCGACGGGTCGCACTTCCCCGTCACCATGACTGCTTCGCCGGTGGTGGGGGGCTCCAGGTCGTCGGGAGCCGTCATCGTGTTCCGCGACACCTCCGAGCGCAAGGCATTCGAGGAGCAGTTGGCTCGCCACGCGTTCCAGGATGCGCTGACGGGGCTGGCCAACCGCCGGCTCCTCCTCGACCATCTCGACCATGCACTGCTGCAGGCGTACCGGACCGGCAGCAAGGTGGCAGTGCTCTTCTGCGACATCGACCGCTTCAAGGTGGTCAACGACAACCTGGGCCACCAGGTGGGTGACGAGCTGCTGCGGGTCGTCGGGGACCGCCTGCGCCGCGCCGTGCGGCCCGGCGACACCCTCTCTCGTTTCGGCGGAGACGAGTTCGTCATCGTTCTCGAGGGTGTCACCTCGGCGGACGAGGCCAGTGAGGTGGCTACTGCCGTCCTCGAGGCGCTGCGCGACCCGATCACGCTCAGGGCCGGGCACGAGGTGGTGGCGACCGTGAGCATCGGCATCGCCTTGAGCGAGTACGGGAGGTCCCGCGACGAGTTGCTGCACGATGCCGACCTCGCCATGTACCTGGCCAAGGAGCGCGGCCGCGGCGGCCAGTTCGCCCTCTTCGATCCCGACCGGATGGGTGCGCGCTCCGTGAGCCGGCTCGACCTCGACACGGCGTTGCACCACCTGGTCGAGCGCGGCGAAATGGAGATCCACTACCAACCGCAGGTCTCCCTGGCCGATCGGCGCATCGTCGGCGCCGAAGCGCTGGTGCGTTGGAACCATCCGGATCACGGCCTGCTGCTGCCCGCGGACTTCATCAAGCTGGCCGAGGACAACGGCACCATCCTTCCCATCGGGGAGTTGGTGCTCCAGCAGGCATGCCGACAGGCACACACCTGGCAGCAGGAGTTCGGCGTCACGCTCCAGGTCGGGGTGAACCTCTCGGCCCGCCAATTCCAGCAGGCCGGCCTGGCCGACGAGGTGGCGGCTGTCCTGCGGGCGACCGGCATCGACCCTCCGCAGCTGTGCCTGGAGATCACCGAGGGCCTGGCCATGGACGACATCGACGTGACGTCGACCATCTTGACGAACCTGCATTCCCTCGGGGTCCGGGCGGCCATCGACAACTTCGGGACGGGACACTCCTCGCTCGGTTCCCTGGCCCGATTCCCCATCGACGTCGTGAAGATCGACCGGAGCTTCGTGCGCGGTATCGAACGTGACCCGGTGAAGTCGGCCATCGTCTCGGCGGTGGTGGCGCTTTCGAAGGCCATCGGTTCCACGACGGTGGTGGAGGGGGTGGAGACCCTGCCCCAGCTGGACGAGCTCACGAGCCTCGGGTGCGATGTCGCCCAGGGCTACTACTTCTCACGACCTGTCTCGGCTGCTGCCTTCAGCAAGATGCTGACCGCCAGCGTCAGCGCACCGCCGGACCTGCGCGTCGTGCACGGGGAGCACACCGGTTGATCCGGGTCCCCTGACGTGGTGCCCGGGGGTGCGGGCGTAACATGGACCCATGACCTCCAGCGCGGTGCGGCCCTTGCGCGTGCTCATGGCCAAGGTCGGTCTCGACGGGCACGACCGCGGCCTCCGCGTCGTGGCGCGCATCCTGCGCGACGCCGGGTGCGAGGTGGTCTACGCCGGCCTGCGCCAGTCGCCCGAGACCATCGCCGCCATGACCGCCGAGGAGGACGTCGACGTCGTCGGCGTGTCCATGCACAACGGCGCCCACCTCACGCTGGCCCCGGCCGTCGTCGGCGCGCTCCGTGCGGCCGGTCTCGAGACGCCCGTGGTCATCGGCGGCATCGTCCCGCCGTCCGACGTCGATGTGCTCATGGCCGACGGCGTGGCCGCCGTCCTCGGCCCCGGCGCCTCCAACGAGGAGGTCGTGGCGACGGTGCGCAGCGCTGCCGGCGCCGGCTTCAGCTGATCGTCGCGGCGTCGGGCCGGGTTGCTTCTCGTCGGAGCGCAGCCTGCAGAAGGGGCACGACCTCGTGCCAGTCGCCCACGATGCCGACGTCGCAGTGCCCGAAGACCGGGGCGTCCCGGTCCTCGTTGATGGCCAGGATGGTCCCCGCCGCCCGCACGCCGACCATGTGGTTGAACTTCCCGCTGAGCCCGACGCCGACGTAGAGCCTCGGGGCGATGGAACGGCCGGTGACGCCGACCTGGCGCGAGCGCGGCGCCCATCCCCGGTCGGTCACCTTGCGGGTGGCGGCGAGCTCGGCCCCCAACACCGCGGCGAGTGGGCTGAGCGCCTCGTAGTCCTCCGGTGTGACGCCCGTCCCCACCCCGACGACGACCTCCGCCCGGGCCAATGTCTCGACGTCATCGTCCCGGCGGTCGGACAGCACCCGGACCCGACCGCGTGTCCCGACCGGGCGCGTCAGGACGGGAACCTCGCGCGCCCGGGGCTGCGGTGCGGGGAGCACGCCCGGGCGCACGGTCACCATCTGCGTGGCGCTGCGGCAGGTGATGTCGGCGACCAGCGCGCCGGCGAACGCGGGTTTCACCGCCACGAGGACGTTGCCGCGGGCCGACAGCGCGATGGCGTCGCCGACGAGCCCTGATCCCGTGGCCGCGGCGGCGCGGCCGGCCACCTCGCGGCCGAACGCGGTGCTGGGGGCGAGCACCGCCCACGGTGCCGTCGCACGGACGTAGGCGGTCAGCGCGTCCGCCACGTCCTCGGCCGCCACAGCACCGGAGGAGGGTGAGCCCTGCAGCGCGACGACGATGTCGGCCCCCGCGGCTCCCAGCGGGGCCGCATCCACCGGGCCGGGGCAGAGCGCGTGGACAGCGGCACCCACCTCCCGGCCGAGCCGTGCCGCGGCGCCGAGGAGTTCCTCGGACACCCGTTGCCGGCCGGGCTCGGCGACGACGGCGATCACGCGGGAGACACCCCGGTCGGCGGTCTGGTCGTCACCCGGCGGCGCCGCCGCCGGGTCGGGGCGCGCCGTCAAGGCGCCGCGTCGGGCCAGCACGCGCACGGCCTCGTCGACCTGCGCCTCGACCGGACCGTCGAGGACGAGCATCGAGCGCGCGTGCTCCATGGTCCGGGTCGCCCCGACCACCGTGGGGCTGCCCGCCTCCCCCCATGGACCCGGGCCGAGCCGGCTCGTGTCCATCCGGGTGAGACGCGCCGGCGCCACGGCCGCACGCCCCGCGGGGTCCACTTTGCACGGATCGCACAGGCGCTCGGCCACGGTGAGCACCGCCGGCAGTGCGAGCTCAACCTCCTGCGTCCCGTCATCGTGCTCGAGCTCCAGAAGCCAGAACGGGCCCCGGTCCTCCATTCGGCGGACCCCGCTGGCGAAGGGGAGGTCGAGCAGCTCGGCCAGCTCGGGGCCAACCTGCCCGGTCTCCCCGTCGATGGAGTTGCGGCCGAGAAGGATGAGGTCGAAGGGGCCGGAGGCCCGCAGGACGGCGACCAGCGCACGCGCCGTGGCCAGGGTGTCGGAGCCCGCCAGGGCGGGGTCGCAGGCGTGCAGCCCGGAATCGGCCCCCCAGGCCACCGCTTCGCGCAGGACGTCCTCCGCGCCCTCGGGCCCGAGCGTCACCACCTTGCAGGTGCCGCCGCTCTCCCGGGCCAGGGAGACTCCCTGGGCCACGGCGCGGCGGCAGTACGGGTTCATCTCGACGCCGACTCCTGTGCGCACCAGCCGGCCGCCGTCGAGCTGCAGCGACTCGGTCAACGGGACCTGTTTGGCCAGGGACGCGATCCGCAGCGGGTCACCCGCCGCCCGGGGCACCCGTCAGCGTCCGAGGGCCGCGCCGGCGGGGCTGCGGGGGTCCGACGCCCCCACCAGGCGGACGCTGCCGGCGGCGTCGCGCTCGGTCGCGATGATCTGGGCACAGCCGACGGCGACGGGATCGAAGGCGCTGATGGCCCGCACCCGGTGACCGTGGCCGGTGAGCCCGGCCGGCCAGGCCGCGGGCGCGTCCGCCTCCACCAGCACGGTCAGGTCCTCGCCCCACCAGAGGCGGAAGGGCCCCGCCGAGGGCGCATCGAGGGTGAGACGGGGCGCGGCAATGGCGGTGGCGGGATTCTGGCCCGCCCGCAGCAGGCGCGCCAGCAGCTGCACGATGATCTGCGGCTGGGCGTCGCCGCCCATGGCGCCGATGAGATGCGACAGCGCACCGTCGGTGTTGGTGACGAGCATGGGGGAGAGGGTGTGCGGCGGCCTCTGGCCGGGCGCCACCTCCGCTGGATGGCCTGGGACGAGCGAGAAGCCCACGCCGCGGTTGTGCAGGAAGACGCCGGTGGTGGGCTCCACGAGATGCGAACCGAAGTCCAGCGCGTTGGATTGCGTCAGCGAGATCCCGAGGCCGTCGGCGTCCTGCACGCACAGGTGCGTGGTGTCCCCGTCGCCGAAACGGGCCACGGCGGGTCCCGTCGTGCCGCCGCCGGGGGCGATGTCGGGCGGCGCCATGGACTGCGCACTGACGCGCGCGGCCGCGGCGGCCAGGCGCTCGGGGTCGAGCAGCGCGTCGCCGTCGGCACCGTCGTACAGCGCGCCGGGGCGGTCGTGGCCGACGGCCCGCCACGTCTCGACCAGGAGGTGGGCCCACTGCGGATCGTCCGGGTCGGCCCCGAGCCCGGCTGCTTCGGCCACCGCGGCGCCGGCCAGCGTCAGATAGCCCTGCGAGGGTGGCGGCACGGTCCACAGTTCGTGGCCCCAGGCCCGGACGCGCAACGGTGTGCACCAGTCCGCCGCGCTGGTCGTGAAGTCGGCCGGTGCGAAGTGGCCGCCGCCGAGCTCCAGCAGACCCCGACCGAACTCGCCCCGGTAGAAGCCGTCGCGTCCGCCGCGGGCGATGGCGCGCAGCGTGCGGGCGATGCCGGGCACGCGCACGGTCTGCCCGATGTCGAGTGGGCCGTCCGGGCAGAGCTCGGCCGCGCCGGGGAGGGCGTGGACGAGAGAGCTGGCCAGCGCCAGCATGATGGACGCAGGGAATCCCTCCTCGGCCAGCTCGATGGCCGGCGCCAGGATGTCTTCGAGCGGCAGCCGCCCGTAGCGCTCGTGCAGGGCGAGCCAGCCGTCGACCGCGCCCGGCACCTGCACGCTACGGATGTCGCCCCGCACCGGCATGGTCATCATGCCGTCGCGGCGGAGCCGGTCGGCATCCGACCCTGCGCCGGCCCGGCCGATGGAGAGGAGCGCCTCGGGTGTCGAGCCCGGCGGCGCCACCACGGCCAGCACGTCGCCCCCCAGTCCGCACAGGTGCGGGCCCACGACCGCCATGGCCGTCCCCGTGGCCACGGCGGCGTCGGCGGCCGAGCCGCCCCGCGCCAGCATGCCGAGGCCCGCCGACGCGGCCAGCTGGTCGGCGGCGGCCACCATGCCGCGCAGGCCGGCCCGTGACGCGAAGGGGGCGAGGGGGAGGCTCATGTCCCAGGAATAGCACGGCACCCCGCGCCACGCAGATCCGGCCACGATTCTGATTCGTCCCTGCCGACCTGGGTATCCCACTGTGTGGAGCGAGTCTGCGAGGAGGTGCTGATGGCCACGGCCAAGGAGAAGGAACCGGCCCGCCGCAAGAGCAAGGGGGCGCAGGGGGCGCAGAAGGCGCAGGGGGCGAAGAAGGCCTCCCGCTCGCCCGGCCTGAGTGCGGCCGACGAGAACAAGCTCGACGACGAGAAGTTCGCGTTCCCCAAGGAGCGCAAGGAGCCCCTCATCGACGCCAAGCACGTTCGCAACGCCGTGGCGCGCTTCGACCAGGTCGAGGGGGTGACGGACAAGGAGCGCGACCAGGCCTGGCGGCGCATCGAGGCGGCGGCGAAGAAGTTCGGCGTGAAGCTCGCGGAGAAGAGCTGGCACGAGCTCTCCTCCGGGGGCAAGGCGACGAAGAAGCGCTGAGCGCTACAGCACGACGACGGAGCGCAGCACTTCGCCCCGCTGCATGCGGGCGAAGGCGTCCTCGACCTGGTCGATGCCGATCGTCTCGCTCACGAAGCGGTCGAGGTCGAGCCGCCCATCGAGATACAGGTCGACGAGCATCGGGAAGTCACGCGACGGCAGGCAGTCGCCGTACCAGCTCGGCTTGAGCGCCCCGCCCCGTCCGAAGAACTCGATCATCGGCAGGTCGATGCGCATGTCGGGCGTCGGCACGCCCACCTGCACCAGCGTGCCCGCCAGGTCCCGGGCCAGGAAGGCCTGCTCCATCACGGTGGGATTCCCCACCGCCTCGACGCAGACGTCGGCACCGTTGCCGCCGGTGAGCCCCTTGATCGCCTCGACCGGGTCGGTGGCACTGGCATCGACGGTGTGGGTGGCGCCGAACTCGGTGGCCAGCTCGAGCTTCCCGGGATCCCTGTCGACCGCGATGATGATGGCCGCCCCGGCCAGCTTCGACCCGGCGACGGCGGCGCACCCGACACCCCCGCAGCCGAAGACGGCCACCGAGTCGCCGCGGCCGACCTGTCCCGTGTAGATGGCGGCGCCGATGCCCGCCATGACGCCGCAACCCAGCAGCCCGACGGCCTCCGGGCGCGCGGCGGGGTTGACCTTGGTGCACTGGCCGGCCGCCACCAGCGTCCGGTCGGCGAAGGCGCCGATGCCGAGGGCGGGGGAGAGGGCTGTCCCGTCGGCCAGCGTCATCTTCTGCGTGGCGTTGTGGGTCGCGAAGCAGTACCAGGGCCGGCCGCGCCGGCACGCCCGGCATTCCCCGCACACCGCCCGCCAGTTCAAGACGACGAAGTCACCCGGCACCAGGTCCGTCACGCCGGAACCGACCGACTCGACGACGCCGGCGGCCTCGTGCCCGAGAAGGAACGGGAAGTCGTCGTTGATGCCGCCTTCGCGGTAGTGCAGGTCGGTGTGGCACACGCCGCACGCCTGCACGGCGACGACCGCCTCGCCCGGCCCGGGGTCGGGCACCAGGATCGTCTCCACGGTCACCGGCGCGCCCTTGGCCTTGGCAACGACACCACGCGTCTCGGTGCTCATCCGTACTCCTCCCGTCGGCGAGTCAACATGATGCCCGATCCGCCGACGGGTCGGTCCACTGGCACCGGCCGCCCTAACCTGACCCGCAATGGCGCCGGCCTATGTCGAGGTCCCGGAGGGGTGGCGGCGCCTGGGTAGCCGCGGCTTCGGTCCCTTCGTCACCCGGGAGACCTACCGGCTCCCTGATGGGACCCGCCTCTTGTGGGACTCGCGGTGGCACCGCAAGCATGCCGGACGTGTCCCCGGCGGATCGACCTGGTGGGCCCCGTTCTCCATGGGCTGGTGGATCGGCGTTCTGTTCGCCATCGGCTCCGTGTGCTTCGCGCTGGGCTCGTTCCCGCCCTACGTCACCGCCGTCGGGGCGACGCCGGACAACATCACCTTTTTCATCGGCTCCATCTTCTTCACGACGGCCTCCTTCCTGCAGTACATGGAGGTGGCGTCCGCCCCGTCGACCCTCGTGGAACCGCACCGCAACGGCCTGGCCTCATTGCTACGGATCCGGCACCGGCGTATCGACTGGTGGGCGGCGGCCATCCAGTTGATCGGCACCGTGTGGTTCAACCGGACCACGCTGAGCGCGTTGCTGGTCGGGCTCGGCGCATCGCCGACCCACCACCCGGTGTGGCGCCCGGACGCGCTGGGCTCCATTTGCTTCTTGGTGTCGAGCTGGCTGGCCTGGGCCGAGGAGTGTCACGGTTCCTTTGCCTGGCAGCCTTCCAGTATCTCGTGGTGGATCACTGCGCTCAATCTGGCGGGCTCCGTCGCCTTCGGTGTGTCGGCGATCGCCTCCTACGTCACTTCCGGCGGCCAGCTCCTCAGCTTGGCCCTGACCAACCTGGGTACGTTCGTGGGTGCCGTCTGCTTCCTCGTCGGTGCCTTGCTGTTGTTGCCCGAACGGACTCTCGAAAGCCCGTTCAGCCGAAGCGATCACCCGCTGATCAGCACAAACTGAGGCTGGTACTTCCGGACATCTCGCTTCAACGCCGCAATTCCCCTGTAGCTGTGGATGTCGTAGGAGACGACAAGTTCGTTGCCCGAAGACAACTCCAAATGGAAGGTGGGCATGTAGGCGAACTCATGGGGATGCCTGGAGACCTGTGGGATCGACATCACGGGTTCCGGCGACGTCCACGGCCCGGACGGGCTGGAAGCAAAGGACAGGTCCAGCGTGGTGTCGCCCAAGCAGCGCGGTATGGATACTCCGACGTACCCCGACTCGCCCGGCTCCTGGACCACCCCCGTGAGCTCGTTGCCGGTTGTGACGACGATTGCGTGTGCTTCGCCTGGAACCCAATCAGAGCCGTCCCAGTACTCCCAGTCGGCCGTCTCGAGAGTGTTCGCCGTTGGCACGCGGGCGATTTTCATACCGGCGAAGCCCGTGGTCCGCCCGTTTGTCGCGGACCCGTACACGTAGGTGTACCCACCGCTTTCGAGCACGGCGTTGCCCCACGAGGTAGCCCGGTCGGTCGGGACATGCGTCATCGACAGGAAGGACGGCAGCCCATTCGTCGGCTCCGACATCACTGCGATGCCCGAACGGCCCGTGTGTGACCCGAAGATACTGCCCGTCACGGGAGCGAACTCGTTCACGAAGATCAGCTGGTTGCCGCCTTCTGAGATCGTGGCGGCTGTCCACCACCCGTCGCGGGCATGTTGGTCGGGAATCAATGACCTGGGGTGCGCATACGATCCCCCGTAGTCGTCGCTCAGGCTGTCCAAATTCCCGACTACCTCACTGTTGTGAGGGATTCCTGTGAGCGTCGCGGCTCCGCTGGCCCGAGCGGTGCCGATCAGGGTGTCGGAGAAGACGAAAGCCTCTCGACCGTCTGGGAGCTGCGTGGAGTAGGAGCCGTCCGCACCGAGCCAACCAGGTCCGCGTCGGTTGTCGATCAGGTTGTCAAGGGTGAAGTCGACGACGGCGCTCGGGAGTACGGCCGGTACGGGACCCGTGCCGGCGGGGTCCCAACTCGTTCCGAGTGAAGTCGGGTTGGTGTCGTTCGTTGTCGTTGTCGTTGTTGTCGCCGTTGTCGAGCCAGATGCCACCGAAGCAGATGCCGTCGGCGCGGGTGGTTGGGCAGCTCCGATGGCCGGTACCAGGCTCCGTACGGTGGGCACGAAGACGTGAACATCTCCGTTGGTATCCACCTCGCGGTAGCCCCTCTGCGAACCGATGATCCCGAGCACGGTTTGCTCACCTCCCGCAAGGGAGCCGAAGAACCGTGCGTCCCCGTAGCTGAAGACCCCACCGTCAGCTGCCACCAACCAGTAGCCCCCGCCATCGGGGGTGGCGGCCATGCCGACGACGGGCTTGTTCAGGGGCTGGGCCCCAGGTGAGCCGAAGAACTGTGCGTCCCCGTAGCTGAAGACTCCA
>Ga0182024_10001511_pt1 | contig 59823 bp, 52 predicted proteins | sample P32metaG_FD_120480 | JGI IMG/M metagenome (GOLD analysis project Ga0182024, IMG submission 120480) | Permafrost microbial communities from Stordalen Mire, Sweden - P3-2 metaG (Illumina Assembly) | ecosystem: Environmental > Terrestrial > Soil > Wetlands > Permafrost | place: Sweden: Stordalen...
CTGCTGCGGGGCATTGGCGTGCCACTGCGCGTCACGCGGCAGGTCATGGGGTGGGTCTGGCCGAAACGTCCCGAGCTGTTCGAGCCGCCGCGCCTGCCCGTCTGGGCGGTCGATCATCTGGATGGATCGATCCATTACGGCTTTCCGATGTGGCCCGACAGCCCCGGGTTCAAGCTGTGCCACCACGCCCCGGCCCAGGAAGCTGATCCCACCAGCGTGGATCGCCAGATCAGCGATGGCGATGAGCAGACCATCCGTCCCTTTTTGCGCCGCTTTATTCCCGATGCCGATGGGCCGCTGCTGTCGATGCGGGTTTGCCTGTACACCAACAGCCCCGACGGTCATTTCGTGATCGACCGACATCCGGAACATCCTCAGGTGATTTTCGCCTGCGGGTTCAGCGGACATGGTTTTAAGTTCGCGCCGGCCATCGGAGCGGCGTTGGCTGACCTGGCCACGGCGGGCAAGACGGACCATCGCATCGAATTTCTCGCGCGGCAGAGGCTGGCGCAATAGCCGGCATACACGGATTATCCGGCAAGCTTTCTCAACCAAATCGCGATTGGAACCGATCAATGAGTTAGACGTATGTCTTTTAGGTGACAGCAATTGAATACGGTGCCGCAATTCTCCGACAGGCGGGGGATTTTTGGCCGCCCAGCGGGGTGTATGTTAAGTTCAAGGCAGGACAACGAGGTAACATTCATGGTCGGGAAATACGCGTTTTCGTTGAATGGCGAGCATTATCGCGGGGGCTTCGATTCCCGCGAGGAAGCCGTTGCCGAGGCGATGGAAGCCGCCCGGCGCTCACCGGACGTGCCGCAGACGGTGTTCGTCGGCCGCCGGGTGCCGGGCGATACCAAGGCCTCCGGTCACGCCCGTGCCGTCCTGGCGCACATGGCCGCCCGCGCCCGCGAGCAGTTCGACGATGCCGCCTCCAATTACCTGGCCACTGTCAGCAAATCACAGCTCGACAGCCTCGACGGCATGCTGGAAATGGTGATCCTCGGCTGGCTGGAACGCAATGAATTAATGCCCACCTTTTTCAAGATGGAAGCCATCGGCGAATATCCCGTTCCGTCTATCACCATCGCCCGCGCGGTAAGCGAAGCCGAGGAAGTCCACGAGATCGGCGGCGGCGGATACGAGATGTAAATGACGAATGATGAATAATACGTTTCCGTTATTTATCATTCATCATTTATCACTTATCATTTCCGCATGATCCACGTCACCGTCTGGCACGAGTTCCGTCACGAACAAACTGATCCAAAAGTCGCCAAGATTTATCCCAAGGGGATTCACGAGGCCATCGCCGCGCATCTGCGCAAATCATCCGATCTGAAGGTCCACACCGCCACGCAGGATGAGCCCGAGCACGGCTTGACCGAAGCGATCCTCAAGCAGACCGACGTGCTGGTCTGGTGGGGCCACATCGCCCACGGTGAGGTGCGCGACCTGGTCGTGGAGCGCTGTTACCACCGCGTGCTGGAGGGGATGGGATTGCTGGTGCTGCACAGCGGACATTTCTCCAAACTGTTCCAGAAGCTGATGGGCACCACCTGCAACCTCAAGTGGCGCGAGGAGGAAAACGAGCGCGAGATTTTGTGGGTCACCCGACCCGGTCATCCCATCGTCAAGGGCATCGACGATCATTTCATTATTCCGCGCGAGGAGATGTACGGAGAATTCTTCGACATCCCTGAGCCGGAATGCACGTTCCTGATCAGCAGCTTCGGCGGCGGTGAAGTTTTCCGCAGCGGCTGCACCTGGACCCGCGGCGCCGGAAGGATCGTCTATTTCCGTCCCGGCCACGAGGGTTTCCCAACGTACTACGATGCGAACGTGCTGAAGGTGATCGACAACGCCGTCCACTGGCTGGTCCCCACCCCGCCGCCGGCCGCCCAGTTGTACGGTAAGCGCGACGCGGGCTGGCTGGGCAGCAAATAATTTTCCACGCCGTCATCGCCCCGTACTCTCCCGCTCCCGGTGTACCGCCGCAGGGGGATAGGAAACTTTCGCTTTGCCCCACACGCCTGCCAATCTATACTGACGGCCTGACAATCTGCGGCAGGAGCCACACATGCCCTACACCACCGGTGACATCCGAAATGTCCTGTTCGTCGGCCATGGCGGCAGCGGCAAGACGACCCTTGTCGATGCCCTGCTGCTGGCCAGCGGCGCCGTCAACCGCAAAGCTTCCGTGACGGATCGCACCAGCTTCAGCGATTTCGAGAAGGAAGAGAGAGATCACGGCCATTCCATCTATTCCAGCATTCTGCATTGCGATCACCTGGGCAAACGGATCAACATCATCGACACACCGGGCAGCCCGGATCTGCTGGGCCAGGCCATTGCGTCGATGCCGGCGGTGGAGACGGTCGCGGTGGTGATCAATGCCGCCAGCGGGATTGAAGTCATCACCCGCCGCGTCATGGAAATCGCCCGCGGCCTCGATCTGCCCCGCGCCATTATCATCAACAAGATCGATTTGCCGGACATCGGTCTGGAAGCGCTGGTGGCGCGGATTCAGGAGACCTTCGGCCACGAATGCCTGCCCATCAACCTGCCCACCGGCAACGGCAAGGCGGTGGTGGAATGCCTGCTGAACAAGAGCGGTGAGAGCGACATCCTTTCGGTGGCCTCGGCCCACACGGCGATCCTCGATCAAATCGTCGAGCTGGACGAAACACTGATGGAGCGATACCTGGGCGGCGAGGAGCCGAATTATGACGTCCTGCACGCGCCGTTCGAGATGGCGATGGATCAGGCGCACCTGGTTCCGATCCTGTTCACCGACGCTCGCAACGGCGTGGGCGTGCCGGAACTGCTCGATGCCATCGCCAAACATTTCCCTTCGCCGCAGGAGGGGAACCCGCGGCCGTTTCTGAGCTATCGCGGCGTCGCGGCGACGGGGCAGCCGCAGGAGGAAATACCCTTCCAGTACAGCATCGACCCCGCCAAGCCGCTGCTGGCGCACGTGTTCAAGGTGACCACCGATCCGTACGTCGGCAAGCTGGCGGTGTTCCGCGTTCACCAGGGCAAGTGCACCGGGCAGACGCAGGTTTATATCGGGCACACCAAAAAATCGATCAAGCTCGGGCACGTCTTTCACCTGCAGGGCAAGGAGCATCACGAAGCGACGGAGATCATCGCCGGTGACATCGGCGCGGTCGCCAAGATCGAGGAGATTCACACCAACGACGTGCTGCACGACGATCACGCGCTGGATTCGGTTCACCTGCGCCCGCTGACGTTTCCCACGCCGATGTACGGCCTGGCGATTTCCCCCAAAGCGCGCGGCGACGAGCAGAAGATCTCCGTGCAATTGGCCAAGCTGGCCGAGGAGGATCCGACCTTCCGCTGGACCACCGACCGCCAGACGCACGAAGTGGTGATCAACGGCCTGGGCGAGCTGCACCTGCGGCTGGTGTTGGAAAAGATGTCCAACCGCGGCCTGCACGTCGAGACGCGCCCGCCGAAAATTGCTTACCGCGAGACGATCAGCACCGGCGCCGAAGGACATCACCGCCACAAGAAGCAGACCGGTGGCGCCGGTCAATTCGGCGAAGTATTTCTCCGCATCGAACCGCTGGAACGCGGCAAGGGATTCGAATTTGTCAACGAAGTTTTCGGCGGCACAATCCCGGGCCAATTCATCCCCGCCGTCGAGAAGGGCGTGCGCGATCTGCTGGACCAGGGCGTCGTCGCCGGATATCCGCTGCAGGACGTGCGCGTCTGCGTGACCGATGGCAAGCATCATCCGGTGGACAGCAAGGAAGTCGCGTTCCGCACGGCGGGTAAATACGCCTTCAAGGACGCCGTTCTCAAGGCCCGTCCCGTCCTGCTCGAGCCGATCGTCAACATGGAAGTCACCGTGCCCGAGGACAAGATGGGCACGATCACCGGCGACCTGTCTGGCAAGCGCGGGCGAATCCAGGGCACCGACGTTCTCCCCGGCGGCATGGCCCAGATCAAGGCCGCCGCGCCCCTTTCTGAAGTGATGCAATATCAATCCCAGCTCAAGAGCGTCACCGGTGGCCAGGGCAGCTTCGTGATGGAATTGAGCCACTACGAACCGGCGCCGCCGCAGGTGCAGCAGATGATCGCGGCGCAGTACAAGCCGAAGGTGGAAGAGGAATGACGAATGAAATCGAATGGAATTTGCCATATTTGCACGAGTCCTGGTTTGAGGCATTGCCCAAACCCGCGCCTGGAATAATCGATGACAATACTCGCCCGGATCAAGCGCGCCGTATTGGCCGGCAGATTCGAATTGAGCGAGAAGGCCCGAATCGAGATGTTTGCCGACGGCCTTTTCGAACAGGACTTGGTTGAAGCAGTCGCGAGCGCTCGGCGAATTAATAAGACGCTTACGTCCACCAGCCCGAGGAGACGAGGTCGTGAACGCTTATACGTGATCATCAGCGAGAATCTGCAGGGTGTTCGTCTTTACACGAAGGGGAAATTCGCCAACGCCGACGGCATCGAGATATATTATTTTTTTGTCTCCGCCAAATGCGACCAATGAACGTCATGCGAAACATCAAGATCTGTCCAACCTGCGGTCATCGTCATGTGCACCCTGTGAAGCGTGACGTTGAATGTAATTTTCGCGGGGTTGTTTACACGGCCCGGGCGATTGAATTTCACGAGTGTCCAGACTGTGGTGAGAAGCTTTACGACCGCGAAGCGATGCGCAAAATGGAATCCAGCCGTCCGAAGATGCGGCGCAAGACGCGAGTAGCCTGATCGAAATCCCGAATTTCTTTTCATTTGTTACCGACAATTGCGATGAACGCGTGGATCCTTGAATCATTTCGTGGCCTGGACCAACTGCGACTTTCACAAGAGGCCGATCCGGTCCCGGCCGCGGACGAGGTTGTTCTGGATATCGAATTCGCGGGGCTGAATCCGGCGGATCGGTACCTGGCGGAGGGGCAGTATCCGGCCAAGCCGCCGTTGCCGCATATTCTGGGGCGCGATGGGATCGGAACGGTGAGTGCCGTCGGCGCGGCGGCGGGAAAATTCAGCGTGGGCCAGCGGTTGCTGATCCTGCGCGGCGAGACCGGCGTTTCGCGGCACGGGACCTTCGCACAGCGCGTGGCGGTTTCGGTTGAATTTCTCGTGGTTCCACCGACGGATTGGACGGTCGAGGAATCCGCCGGGGCGTCCCTGGTTTATTTGACGGCCTATCAGGCGCTGAGCCAATGGGGTGAATTGCCGCCGTCTGTTGTGCTGATCACTGGCGCCTCCGGGGGCGTCGGCGTGGCGGCGATCCAACTGGCCAAGGCGATGGGCCACACCGTCGTCGCGCTGTCGCGCGGAACCGCCAAACGCGCCAAACTGTCGGAAATCGGGGCGGATATCATCGTCGATCCGACCGAAGCGGATTGGCCGCACGCGTTGCTCAAGACGCTTTCGCCGCGCCGGGTTGACCTGGCAATCGACAACATCGGCGGGGCGATGTTGCCGCAGGTGATCCAGACGATGGGCGATCAGGGGAAGATCAGCCTCGTCGGCCGACTGGCCGGCCCGGTACCGCAGTTCAACACGGCGACAATGTTTTTCCGGCGACTCAGGATGGGCGGTGTTCACGTGGGCGCGTACAAGCGTGAAGCCCAGGCAGTCTGGGGCGCATGCCTGAGACTGTTGGATAAGATTGGCGCACGTCCGCTGGTGGATCGCGTGTTTCCGTTCGATCAGCTCCCGACCGCTTTCGCCCGACTGGCAGAAGGGCCGATGGGCAAGGTGCTGTTGCAGGTGAAGGACGCGGGATAATCGGCTCCATAACAGGCGTGGGCGCCAGCCCGCGGGGATTTTTTCTACATCGCACCGCTGGCTGGCGCCGGCGGTTGGAAAGTTGGGGCCATGAGCACCAAGCCGCCCGCCGCGCTGCCGCTGCGGATCCCCAAAAATGCCAGAATCGCGGTCATCGCCGCGCGGTTCAATGAGCCGATCGTCGAGCCGTTGCTGCGCGGCTGCCTGGAGCGCCTGGCCGAGTTGGGCGTCTCGGACCGGTGCGTGGAAATTCATCGCGTGCCGGGTAGCTTTGAATTGCCGGTGGCGGCGAAGCTGGCGGCGCGGACGCGCCGATTTTCCGCGATCATCTGCCTGGGCGCGGTGATTCGGGGTCAGACGCCGCATTTCGATTACGTCGCCGGCCAGGCCGCGCGGGGTATCCAGCAGGTGGCGCTGGATGAGGCTTTGCCGGTTATTTTTGGCGTTCTGACGACGGAGAACGAGCGTCAGGCGCGAGATCGGATCGGCGGCAGGCACGGCCACGCCGGCAAGAGCGCCGCCCAGGCCGCCGTCGAAATGATCGCCATGGCGGCCAAACTGGCCAAACGCTAAGCGGGCCGGACGAGCCGCAGATTCTTTGTCACTCATCACGCACCAATCACCATTTCCCCGCTTTCCCGTATACTTGCCCCCAATGTCGAGCATGCGCAAATCGAGGGAACTGGCCATGCAGATTTTGTTTTTATGGGACGCCCAGGGACAGAATGAAGCCGGCCTGGCCGACCAGGTCGTGGCCGATGGCACGGAGGATGCCGCGACGGGGCAGCGGGCACTGCAGATGGCACAGGGGGCGTGGGACCTGCACAAGACGACGGATGTGTGGCTGGAGCGTCTGGCGCCGCAGTGGCCGCCGCGGCGCCAGCCGGGCGTCGATCGCAATATCCTCCGCCTGGCGGTCTGGGAATTGACCAGCGCCGAGACACCACCCAAAGTCGTCATCGATGAAGCCATAGAATTGGCCAAGGCGTTTTCCACCGAGCAGAGCCCGGCGTTCGTCAACGGCGTGCTGGACGCGGTGATGCACGAACGAATGACCGAGCCGGCGCCCGAAGGCGAAGGGAAAGGCGAAGGCGAAGCCCCGCAAGCGCAGCCATGAAATTCTTTTCCAAGACTATCGACAAGCTCAAAGGCGCGTTGCGCAAGACGGCGACGGTGCTCAACACCGACGTGCGCACGCTTTTCGTTCCCGGCCGGCAGATCGATGAAGCATTATTGCGCGAGACCGAGGAACGATTTCTCCAGGCGGACATCGGTGTGAACAATGTCGAGCGCATCATCGGCCAAATTCGCGAATCGTGGCGATTGGGACAGATCAAAAATGGCGAGCAGGCGCAGGAGATTGTGCGCAGCCAGTTGCTCGCCGGCTGGGGCGCCCCGGCCGATCGCGAGCTGCGCTTTGCCGAATCGGGGCCGACGGTCATCCTGGTCGCCGGGATCAACGGCGCGGGCAAGACCACCAGCATCGCCAAGCTCGCCTGGCTCCTGAAAAATCAGATGAACAAAAAGGTGATGGTGTGTGCCGGCGACACATTCCGCGCCGCGGCGGTTGAGCAGCTGTCGATCTGGTCGGAGCGCATCGGCGTGGAGATCGTGAAGCACAAGATGGGCTCGGACCCGGCGGCGGTGGCGTACGATGCGGCGGAGGCGGCCAAGGCGCGGGACATCGATGCGCTTATTGTTGACACCGCCGGCCGGCTGCACACGCAGGATAATCTGATGCGCCAGCTGACCAAAATCCGCGACGTGGTCGCCAAGCGGATCGTCGGCGCCCCGCACGAGGTCCTGTTGGTCCTGGATGCGACTACCGGCCAGAACGCCATCCAGCAGGCGAAACATTTCGGCGCGGCAATCGGGATCACGGGGATTTTCCTGGCCAAGCTGGATGGCACGGCCAAGGGCGGGGTGGTGTTTTCCATCCGCGATCAGCTCAGCATTCCGGTCAAATTCGTCGGGTTGGGGGAAAAGCCGGAAGATATCGAGACGTTCGATCCGGAGCGATTCGTGGCGGCGCTGTTCGGGGACTTGGAGGCGGAGGCGAAGCTTCCTTGAGACATGCCGACTGAAGTCGGCATGCCGGGCAAATTCAATCTGACGTTTCGGTTGGGGCATGCGTTGCATGGACCTCGGATTCGCGCTGGGCACGGCGGCGGTATTGGCGGGGCGTCACACCGATGCGCTCGTGAAATGCCACGCTCAATTGCCGCGTTTCGCGGAAGCCGCAGGCGTCGGCGATCTCGCGCATGGGACGGTCGGTGCGCGTCAGCAGCAGCTTGGCGCGCTCGATCTGGACGCGGCGGATTTCCTGATACGGTGATCGTCCCAGCGCCTTGCGGAAGCGCATCTCCAGCGATCGCCGCGACAGGCGGGTCTGCGACAGCAGGTCTTCCACGTTGATCTCGCGGCCGCCTCGGTCGCGGATGAAACGCACCGCGGCCGCAACTTCGGTATCCGCCAGCGCCAGCACGTCCGTGGATCGGCGTGTGATGACTTCGATCGGAGGGACACGAATGGGATCGTTCGGCGGCGCTTGCCCATCAATCAATCGTGCCAGAAGAGCGGCGGCTTCGTAACCGATCTGCTCGGTGTTCAGTCGGATGCTCGAGAGCTGCACACCGGCCAGCTCGCAATGGATCTCATCATTGTCCACGCCCAGGACCGCGATCTGATCGGGGACCTGCAGGCTCGCTCCCGTCGCCTGGTGGATTATCTCGCGGGCGCAAAGATCTCCACAGCAGAAAACCGCCAGCGGGCGCGCCAGGTTCGCAAGTGGCTGCGTGCCGTCGGCGGCATCGGCGCTATTGGAACCATCCAGGAAGGCGCACTCGTGCCCCGCAACCTTCAGCTCCTGTGCAAAACTCTCGCGGCGTTCCTGGGCATATCGTCCGGACGACCCGCAGCAAAACGCGAAATTGACAAAACCGCGTTCCAGGAAATAGCTCGCCGCCATGCGGCCGACGGCGTCGTTGTCCGGATATACCGATGGCAGCGGGGCCGGCGGCGACAGGACGTTGGATATGTTGACGGCGGGCACACCGCTGTCCAGCAGCTTGCGGCTTTGCTCGACGGTCCTGACCTGGATGATGACGCCGCGCACCTGGTCCCGCGCGAACGTTTCGGTGAAATCGGGGTCGATCCTGGGATTGAAGTTGAAATCCCACCCGCCATGGAGTTTGGAGTAGTCCGCGATGCCGCGGAGGATGCCGCGGCTGTAAGCGTGAACCACATCCGCATAGAGACGGACTACCAGGTTCTGCGGCACCCCGACCTCCCTCTCGCGAGGGCCGGCGCCGTCAATCGGCGCGCGGGCCGATGCGAGCAATGTGGTCGATCCGTTATCTACCCGACATGGCGGCGGAGCATGTGATCCACCGCGTGCGCGGGCGGCATAATCCACAGAGAAATGCCAAGCCCCTCACTCTTACCCCGCGGTCGTTACAGTTGTCTCAACCCGCCCAGAATCCTCTACATTCATTGCGACTAACCTGTTGCGAGCAATTCGGATAGTTATACCTATGGCACGGTTCTGATAAAACGTCAAAAATGAGAACCGTGCGCTTCCTGCCGCTGACGTTCCTCGTCGGCATCCACGGCTTCGCCCTGTTCGTTCCGTACCTGCTTCTGTGCATCGGCCTGGAAATGACTCTCCGGCAGAGGTAGCAAGTTCCCCAACCTTCGTTTGGCGGCCGCGCTTGCGCGGCGTATTTAAGGGGGTAACGCCGCGCAAGCGCGGCCGCTAAACTTGCAACCTTGGTCAGCTCATGCGATGAGTTGCGCCGTGGCGGTTTTGTCGCGATCAAGCTTGGTTTTGAGATATTGCCCGGTGTAGCTATCTGCCGTTTTCATCACGGTTTGGGGCGTTCCTGCGGCGATAATCCGGCCCCCGCCCTCGCCGCCTTCCGGACCCAGATCGATGATCCAATCGGCGCACTTGATCACGTCCAGGTTATGCTCGATCACCAGCACCGTGTTCCCTAGGTCGGCCAGGCGATTGAGCACGCCCAGCAGGTTGTTGATGTCGGCGAAGTGCAGGCCAGTGGTCGGCTCGTCCAGGACGTAGAGGGTGTGGCCGGTGGCGAATTTGCCCAATTCGGTCGCCAGCTTCACCCGCTGCGCCTCTCCCCCCGAAAGCTGCGTGCTGGGCTGGCCCAGCTTGATATAGCCCAGGCCCACGTCCGATAGAGCTTTGAGCAATTGCGCGATGCGGGAGAAATTCTCGAAGAACGCCAGCGCCTCCTCCACCGTCATGTTCAGCACCTCGGCGATGTTCTTGCCGCGGTAATGAATCTCCAGCGTCTCGGAATTGTAGCGCGTGCCGTGGCAGACTTCGCAGTTGACGTAGACATCGGGCAGGAAGTGCATCTCGATGCATTTTGTCCCCTGGCCCTGGCAGGCTTCGCAGCGTCCGCCCTTGACGTTGAAGCTGAATCGCCCCGCCTCGTAACCGCGAATCTTGGACTCGCGCGTCTTGGCGTAGACCTTGCGGATTTCATCGAAGACGCCGGTATACGTCGCGGGGTTGGAGCGCGGCGTGCGGCCGATGGGGCTCTGGTCGATCTCGATGACCTTGTCGATTCGTCCGATCCCCACCAGCGATTTGTGCGCCCCAGCCTTGACCTTGGAGCCGTACAGCTTGCGCTTGAGCGCGGGAAGCAGGGTCTGGTTGATCAGCGTCGATTTGCCCGATCCGCTGACGCCCGTGACGCAGACCAGCCCGCCCAGCGGGATGCGCACGTCGAGGTTTTTCAGATTGTTCTGGCTGCAGCCGCGAATCTCCAGGCAATTTCCCTGCGGGTCGAGCGGACGGCGATGTTCCGGGACGGTGATGGTGTATTCCCCGGTGAGATATTTAACGGTCACGCTGTGTCGGCATTCCAGCACCGCGGGGAGGGCGGCGGCGGCGACGACCTGCCCGCCGTGCGCGCCGGCGCCCGGGCCGATGTCGATCAGGTAATCCGACGAGCGGATGCACTCTTCATCATGCTCGACCATGATGACGGTGTTGCCGATCTCCTTGAGCCGCCGCAGCGTGCGGATGAGGCGGATGTTGTCGCGCGAGTGCAGGCCGATGGTCGGCTCATCCAGCACATAGCAGACACCGACCAACCCGCTGCCGACTTGCGTGGCCAGTCGGATGCGCTGCGCCTCGCCGCCGGAGAGCGTCGCCGTCTTGCGGTCCAACGTCAGATATTCCAGGCCAACGTCGATCATGAATCCCAGGCGAGCGGAGATTTCGCGGACGATCGGCTCGGCGACGGCGGCGCCCTCGGGGCTGAGGCGCAGATTGTCGAAGAATGTCCGCGCCGCCGAAACCGTCAGCGCGGTCACATCGTGAATGCTGTAGCCGGGCAGCTTCGTGCCGGTTCCGGGCAGCGGCCGGGCGGGTCCTACGCGAGCATCGCTGTTCACGCGGACGGCCAGCGCCTCGTTTTTCAGGCGCGTCCCATCGCACACGGCGCAGGGCTGCTCGGAGGTGTACTGGTGCAGGCGCGTTTTGACGAATTCGCTTTCCGTGTTGTCGTAGCGGCGCTGCAGGTTGGGGATGACGCCCTCGAACCACGTCCCGGTCCCGCAATCGCCGCGCTTCTCGGTGCCGTCCATCAATACCTGCTGGATTTTGCGCGGGATGTCCTTGAAGGGCGCGGTGTAGGAGATTCCGAATTCGCGGCAGAATTCGCGCAGCACCCGGCTGTAATAAATGTTCATCCGCTTGCCATTTTTTCGCCAGGCCTCGATAGCGCCGTTCTCCAGCGAGAGCGCCTCATCCGGGACGATCAGCTCCGGATCAAACTCGCAGCTTGTGCCTAGCCCATGACATGCCGTGCAGGCGCCCTGCGGGCTGTTGAAGCTGAACACCCGCGGCTCCAGCTCGCCCAGCGAGACGTGCGGATGATCGGGGCAGGCGAACTTTTCGCTGAACGTCTGGTCGGACCAGTTCCCGCTCTCGCCCTGGGCACTGATCACGACCAGCCCCTGCGAGAGCTTGAGCGCCGTCTCGATGCTGTCCGCCACGCGCGAGCGGATCTGCGGCTTGAGCACGATGCGATCCACGATCGCCTCGATCGAGTGCGCCTTTGTCTTAACCAGCACCGGCGGCGTTTTTCCAGAAAGCTCGACAATCTGCCCGTCTACCCGCGCGCGCACGAACCCCTGCTTGTTGATGGCGCCAAAGATGTCGCGATGCTCGCCCTTTTGTCCCTTGATCAGCGGCGCCAGGATCATCACCTTGGTCTCGGCGGGATATTTCATCACCGCGTCGACGATCTGCGTCGCCGACTGGCTGGCGATCACCCGCCCGCAAATCCAGCAGTGTGGCGTGCCCGCGCGGGCGAACAGCACGCGCAGGTAATCGTAAATCTCCGTCGTCGTCGCCACGATGCTGCGCGGATTGCTGGACGCCGACCGCTGCTCGATGGCGATCGTTGGCGGCAGGCCCTCGATCTCGTCGATATCCGGCTTCTGCAGCTGCTCGAGGAATTGCCGGGCATAAGCCGAGAGCGATTCCACATATTTGCGCTGTCCCTCGGCATAGACGGTGTCGAAGGCGAGCGTCGATTTCCCGCTGCCGCTGAGCCCGGTGATGACGACCAGTTGATCGCGCGGAATATCCACGTCGATGTTTTTGAGGTTATGCTCTCGCGCGCCCTTGATGCGGATGAATTTCACACTCATGGATATTGCCGGAGATCGAACTCCGCATTGTAGGTAGCGCGCGGTTACAGGGCAAAAGCAATTGTTTAGCCGCGTCGCTTGCGACGCGCGTTCGCGTGGACGGGCGGGACGCGCGTCGCAAGCGACGCGGCTAACCGGGGACTAACCAGGGTCGCGGATTCCGGTCGGCGCAGCGCAGAAATGCCGCGGACTCTCCGCGGTGGCGATCTGTTTAAGATTCACTAAAAAATCGGATGGCACACCACGGCGTGGGCGCGGACTATCCGAAAGAGTGCACCCATCGCCGGGTGCGCCTGCCACTTCCGCCTCGCCGTTGGAATTCGGCGCCACAGAAGTAGCGACAGAATCCCGGGTCGCTCGGCCGCGCGTGACCGATGCTCCGGGCCTCTGCATCCTTGGAAAACACGTGATCCCTCTAATATGGGTCGGGCGCCTGAAGGTTTTCGCGCGTTTCGGACAATGCCATTGTGACAGACGCGCTGGAAATTGCGGCGCAACGCACGGTTGTGATCGATCAAATGTTTTTATTTCTTTGCCGCGCCGTCGCCGTCAAATTCAGGATGCGGAGTGATCGCGATGATGGTGATATCCCCTTTCCTGGGGCCATGCCACCAGAAGATTCTATGAGCGCCAGGAGTACAATTCTGGATTGGCCTGCGTGGGGCGATACCGTATTCCCGAGCCGACGCGGGCGGCGGACTTGGAGGTGGGACGGCTCAAGCGAACTGCTCAAACGACGAGCTAAAGCCGCCACCGCACTGGGCCCGAGCGGTTTATTCTAGCATTTTCAGTTCCAGCGACGATACTGGCGAGACGGCGTAGGCCGGATCGGATGAACTGGAAGGTCGGGATCATCGTGACGTCGCTGTGCATAATGGGCGGTGGGTGTTTTTCGCCCGATCCTCCCTCGATCAACAGCGACAGCGCGCCCTGCGCCATCCCGGCGGTCAAGGTGGCGGCGGCGAGCAACGATCACACCGCCATCCCCCGGTTGGTCGAGGACCTGAATGATTCGGATTCGGCCATCCGCTTCGCCGCGATCCAGGCCTTGGAGAAGATGACCGGGCAGACGCTGGGATATCGGTATTATGATGATGAGCCGGCGCGCCGTCCCGCGGTCCAGCGCTGGTGGCAATGGCTGAAGGATCATCCGGTCCAGTGAGTGACGTATGAGCTTACCGGAACGTCAAGGCGGCGCCGGCCCGACCGATGAGGATCGGCTCGAGTTGAAGATCACCAGCGACCCGGCTAATCTGCGCGATGTCCGCACGCGGATCGAGAATTTCACCGATCATGCCGGATGGCCGCGGGATATCTCCGATGCGGTCGGCCTAGTGGTCAACGAAGCGTTGGCCAACGTGATTCGCCACGGATATGGCGGAGCGAAGGATCGGCCGATCATGGTCACCGCCGAGGCCCTGCCGGGCGAGCTGCGCATCTTCATCCGCGACTGGGCCAAGCCGTTCGATCCAGCCGCCGTGAAGGAACGGTGCCTCGGTGAGTTGCGGCCGGGCGGCCTGGGCCTGCTGTGCATGCACAAGCTCATGGATGATGTGCAGTTCGAGCGGCTGCCCGATGGGATGTTGTTAAAACTGATCAAGAAAGCGCCCGCGGCATAAAAACACCATGGCCGAGAATAAATGGAACATTGTGGTTTCACCGCCGCGGACGCGCGGCGATTCTGTCATCGCAGATGTCCAGGGCGAGATTGATCTGCATAACAGCCCCGAGCTGCGCACGGCATTGATCGGCATGCTCGACAACAGCAAGGCAAAAAAACTGGTGCTGAACCTGGGGCAGGTTCCGTACATGGACAGCAGCGCCATCGCCGTGCTCGTGGAGCTGCTGCAGAAGATGCGGCGCACCGGCGGGCGCGTCGTGCTCACATCGCTGCAGCCGCGCGTCAAGGGCCTGCTGGAAATCGCGCGGCTCGATACCCTCTTCAACCTGGTCGCCAGTGAGGACGATGCAGTGAATCTGTGATCGACCCATGACTACGGTTCTGCGGCCCATCGTTTTGATTTATCTCGGCGTGGCCGAGATGTTTCGCTTCCTGGGTGACCTGACTTACCTGATCGGCGACGCGGTTTTTGGAGTGCGGCACTCGCTGCTGCGCAAGCAGGGTCGGCGGCTGGGATGGTCCAACCTCTGGGCGCAGATGGACCGCGTTGGGGTGCGCAGCATCCCGATCGTGGCGCTGGTGCTATTCTGCATCGGCGCGATCCTGGCGCTGCAGATGGCGCCGGTCCTCAAGGATTACGGCGCGCGGGAGCGGGTGGCGGACATCATCGCCATCGCCATCGGCCGCGAGCTGGGTCCGCTGGTCTCGGCCATCGTGTTGACCGGTTTCGCCGGCGCCTCGATCGCCGCGGAGCTGGGGACAATGGTTGTCTCCGAAGAGATCGAGGCGCTGCGCGCCAACGCGATCGATCCGATCTATTTCCTGGTAGTGCCGCGCATGATCTCCACGACGATCATGATGGTCTGCCTGGCCATGGTGGGCGATGCCGCCGGCGTGCTGGGGGGGATGTTCACCGGGAATGCATTCCTCGGCATCAGCCCGACGCTGTATCGCCATCACACGTTCGACGCCCTCAAGCTCAAGGATTTCCTGACAGGATTGGTGAAGGCAGGCGTGTTCGGGTTGTTGATCAGCGCCATCGCCTGCCGGCTGGGCCTGGGCGTCACCGGCGGCGCGGAGGGGGTTGGCGTGGCGACGACACGCACCGTCGTGCTCACCATCGTGGCGCTGATCACGGTCGATCTTCTGTTTACCTCCGTCTTTTTCTTCCTGGGTTGGTGACGCATGAGCCAGGCCATCATCCAGGTCGAAGGCGCAACCAAAGTGTATGAAAACCGCACGATCCTCGACGGCGTCTGCCTGGACGTGATGGCGGGCGAGACGCTGGTGATCATGGGCGGATCGGGCTCGGGGAAATCGACGATGCTGCGCCTGATGATCGGCAACGTCCTGTGCGATGGCGGCGACATCGTCGCCTTCGGCAAGAGCCTGCTCAAGATGACACCGGACGAGCGCGACGAATATCGCCGATCGGTCGGCGTGCTGTTCCAGAGCGGGGCGCTGTACAACTCGATGTCGGTGGCGGACAACGTCGCCCTGCCCCTGCGCCAGCACACCGACCTGCCCGAGCAGACCATCGAGATCATGGTGAAGATCAAGCTCGAGCTGGTCGGCCTGCGCCAGCATGCGGAGAAGATGCCGGCGATGCTTTCCGGCGGCATGAAAAAGCGCGCCGGCCTGGCGCGCGCCATCGCGCTGGATCCGAAAGTCCTGTTTTATGACGAGCCGTCGGCCGGGCTCGACCCGGTGACCAGCGCCGAGATCGATCAGCTGATCATGGACCTGAACAAAAAGCTGGGCGTCACCAGCGTGGTGGTCACGCACGAGATGGATTCGGCCTTCCGCATCGGCGATCGAATGGTGCTGCTGGACCGCGGCAAATTCATCGCCAGCGGCACGCCGGAGGAAATGAAAAAGTCGACCGACCCGCTGGTGCATCAATTCGTTTTCGGCCTGGCGACGGGTCCGTTGACCGACCGGCGGCTGGCCGGGGGTTACGAAGAGGATTTGATGGGATACGAAAATGGCTAAACAACGCAACGCATTGCGCGCCGGTGTATTCATGGTCCTGAGCGTGATGATGATGATCTTCGTGATCATCGCCATCAGCGGGTCCGGACGCTTCACCCAATCGTTCAACACGTATGCGGTGGTGTTCAAATTGTCAGACGATATCGGCGGGCTTCGGGTGGGCGACGACGTGCGCGTCGGCGGGCTGAAGCTGGGCGCCGTGCGAGACATCCAGATTCGGCGGATTCCCGCCGTCGACGATCAACCGGAGCAGACCGGCGTCGTCGTTTATATCGACGTGCCCTCGAAATATCCGCTGGGCGCCGATGCCGCTGTCGCCGTGCAACGCACGCTGACGGGGACCGCGTCGATCAACATCGATAGCCTCGGGGTCGCCGCGCCACTGGCGGCAGGCCAGTATCTGCGCGGCGAGCCGGATGCATTCTCGCAATTGTTCGGCAACCTCAAGATCGCTTCGGCGAAATTGAACACCGATCTGGACAAGTTGGGCGACACCGCCGATGCGTTCACGATGACCGGTTTTTCCGCCACGGAAACGGTACAGGACCTGCACGTGCGTCTGCCCGACATCGTGGCGCGGTATGACGAGGTGATGGAGGCGGCGGTGAAAGTGCTGGGAACCGTTCACAATCTTCTGGGTCCCAGCACCACGAATTTCCAGGCGACGATCGCCAACCTGCGGCACATCAGCGCCGATCTGCACGAGAGATTGCCGGATATCCTGGACCGGATGCACGGAATCCTGGGCAAGACGGATGTGGCCGTGACGCGCGCCGCCGATGCGCTGGGCGACATCAAGGCCACCGCCATCAACCTGCGAGAGACCAGCGCCTCGGCCCGGGCGGTGATTTCCGGAAACCGCGCCAAGCTGGACGGCATGATCTCCTCGCTCAAGGCGACGGCGGATAACCTGAAATACGCCAGCATCGAGATTCGCCACAGTCCCTGGCGGCTGCTGTATCAGCCCAAGAACGACGAGATGTCGAACCTGAATCTTTACGATTCTGTGCGGCAGTTCGCCGAGGGCGCCGACAGCCTCGACGACGCCGCCGGCGCCCTGCGCGATGCGATGCGCGACAACGCCGACCCCCAGCAGGTGAAGAAGCTGATGGACCATCTCAACGACAGCTTCACGCAGTTCCAGCAGGTTGAGCAGAAGATGTGGAATCAGATCAAGCAGTGAAAATGGGCATCGTATAGCGGCCGCGCTACAGAGCCGGGCCGTGTCGGCCCGGTGAGACCGGCCCGACACGGGCCGGCTCCGTAGCGCGGCCGCTAAACTGAGAACCGATTATTGCTCATTCCCGGCAATTCGGGCGGGGAGGGATTGGCGTTGTCCACCTGCGGCCTTGCGGGCGGCGGCCTTGCGGATGCGCCGCGTACGACCGACGGTCTGCTGATCCACCGTCGCCTTGCGGGTCGGATGGGCGTTGGCGGTCGCCACCGCCGCGGCGCCGTCGGGCGCATACAGGTCGGCGCCGATCTCCTCGGACAATCCCTCGGCGCGTTTGTAAATGCCGCCGCAGCACATCACCTGCATCTCCGGGCAACTGTTGACCTCGCGGAGATAATCGATGAGCTTGCGCACCGCCGGCACACCGCTGGGCAACGTGCCAAACATGACCAGCAGGTCTGGGCGGAAATCTCCGATCAGCTTGAGGACTTCGTCATCCGGGACCCCACCGCCGGCGAAACGGGTGGTCCACCCATCCGCCTCGAACAGGTCTGCGGTAATTTGCCCGCCCAACTCTTCCGGCTCATCGTTGCCGCAGAAGATCAGCGCCTTACGATTTTTTAGTTCGCTGCGCGGCAACTGTCCGCACAATTGATCGGTGATGCTGCGATTGAGTCGGGTCGCCAGGTTCAGGGTGCTGCGGGTGATCCGATCCTCGCGATAGAGCGACTGCACGGCCTCCATGGTTGGCCAGATCAAGCTGGTGAGCAGCTCCATTGCGGTCGTGCCGGCGAACACGGCATGCTCGATGACTTGCCGACAGGCGGTGCGGTCTCCCTCCAGAAGTGGCTCTAAATAACGTTGGCAAAGTCCGGTGCTGGGCATCGCGAGGCTCATGGTCGACTCCTTGGATTACAGAGCATCCGTTTGCGCTCTAAAACCCTGTGAATAAGACACTTGGAGGCTTCCATGCCCACCGGCGATTGGGGTGTCTGTTAAGATAGATAATATTCAGCCAAAGAAATATCGGATACCGAGTTTAAAAATCTTTACTAGATTAACACCAACGAGCGGATTTTAGCTTGCCTATCTTAACGGGAAACTTGTTGGGGTCATGCGATTGCAAATGGGATGTTGATTGAGAAAATGCGGGTGTGCGTTGGGGAATTGTCACGTCAGTTGCAGCGGAGAATCGAATTGGTCGCGCATGTTGAGCCGTGCTGATTATCTCAAGTCAGTTCGCACCATCGTCATCAAGCTCGGCACGCAAACGCTCAGCGACAGCGAGGGGCGTCTGGATGCAGCGTTCGTGGGGACCATCGCCAACCAGGTCGCCGAGCTTCGCCAACATGGCATTCGCATGACGCTGGTCAGCTCCGGCGCGATTGGCTGCGGTCTGCGCGAGCTGGGCCTGGCGGAGCGGCCGGCGGATCTGGCGCGGCTCCAAGCCGTCGCCGCCGTCGGGCAGCGCAGGCTGATGGACGTCTGGGCGGCGGCGTTTCAACCGCATCGGCTGCACGTGGCGCAAATCCTGCTCACGCGCGAGGACATCGACGACCGCGCACGGTTTCTCAACCTGCGCAACACGATCGTGGCCGTCCACGAACTGGGCGGGATTCCCATCGTCAATGAGAACGACACCATCAGCACGGCGGAGCTGGTGAAGATCAGCTTCGGCGACAACGATATCCTGGCCGCCACCGTCGCCCACGCCTTGCGCGCCGATCTGCTGGTGCTGCTGACGGTCGTCGACGGATTGCTGGACGATCGCGGCGAGCCGGTGCGCCTGGTCACGCGCGCGCAGGATGCCCGGGACCTGGTGCGCCAGGAAAAATCGCGCGACGGCAAAGGCGGGATGGATTCGAAAATTCAGGCCGCGCGAATGGTTACCGATGCCGGCGAAGCGATGATCATCGCCAGCGGCCGGATGGAACGCGTGCTTCCGCGCCTGTTGGCCGGGGATGAATTGGGCACGCTGTTCATGCCGGCCAGCAAGAAGCTCTCGTCGCGCAGCCGCTGGATTGGGTCGGTGCGTCCGGCGGGAACGATCGTCGTCGACGATGGGGCGCGACAGGCGCTGACCGAGCTGAATCGCAGCCTCCTCCCCGCCGGGATCATCAAGGCGGATGGCGACTTCGACTCCGGCGACGTCGTCACCATTTGCGACACCAACAACCGCATCATCGCGCGCGGATTGAGCAATTATTCATCGGCGCAGATTGCGCAAATCCAGGGCAAGAAGACGGCGCAGGTGAAACAGATCCTGGCGGATGCGGCGTATGAAGAAGCGGTGCATCGCGACAACCTGGTGCTGGAGCGGGGCGATTCGTGACGTGTTTTATAGCCGCGGGCTTGCGCCCGCGGCTATAAAGAATCGTAATCAACCGAAAAATGCGACTAACGGGGAATCGGATCAGGTGTCCTGATTCATGGTCCGAAAGGAGTGGTGCCATGAAACGTCTGGCACTTTTGGCGGCGGCGGGGCTGATTGGCATGCTGCCCAATCTTGCTTCAGCGCATTCGCGATTTTTTGTGGGTTTGGGCGTCGGCGTGCCGTTCATCGGCTTCCGTAACGCTTACTGTAATGCGCCCGCATACTGCGGCGTGAGTTGTTATGCGCCGGCGGTGGTGTATTCCACGCCGGTCGTCTACGCGCCGCCGGTCTGCGTTTATCCAACATATTATTACCACGCGCCGGTGCACCGCGCGGCGCGATATTATTATTACTACGGGCGTTGAGCGGGCTCCGTCTCGCGCGCAGCGGGTGGGCTGATGCCCAGGCGTTCGCGCACGACGTACAGCGGGCGCTGTTTCACTTCCTCGTAGATGCGCCCGATATATTCGCCCAGGATGCCGACGGCGATCAGCTGCACGCCGCCCAGGAACAGCACGCACAGGATCAAGGTGGTGAACCCACCGCCGCTGCTTTTGTGGAAGGCGAAGAAGGTCACGAAGTAGAAGATCGCCAGCACGAACGAAACGCCCGAAACGCTGAATCCCATCCACGTCGCGGCGCGCAGGGGGCGGAAGCTAAAGCTGACCATGCCATCGGCGGCGTAACGGATCAGGCGCGTCAGCGTCTGCTTGGGCTTTCCGGCGGCGCGGGCGGCGCGATCGTAGAAGACGGCGGACTGGCGAAACCCCAGCCAGTTGCGCAGGCCGGGGATGAAGCGGTTGCGTTCGGGCAGGCGGTTGAATTCCTCGACGACGGCGCGATCCATCAAGCCAAAGATTCCCGCATCCGGGGCGCTTTGCAGATCAGTGAAGCGGCGCAGGATCGGATAAAAGAGGCGGAACCCGACGCCGCGCGCCCCGCGCTCGGTGCGGCTGGAGCGCTGGCCGAGAACCACCTGGTAACCCTGCTTCCACTTCTGGATCATTTCGGGGATGACTTCGGGCGGATCCTGCAGATCGCCATCGATGAGGATCACGCAGTCGCCGGTGGCGTGATGCACGCCGGCCGTGATGGCCGGCTGATGGCCAAAGTTGCGCGACAGCGTGACGACCTTGATGCGGGCATCCTGCTCGTGAAACTGGCGGAGCAGGGCGGGGGACTGGTCCTGACTGCCGTCGTCCACCAGAACCAGCTCCCACGGCTCTGCGGATTGATCCAGCGCCGCCGTCATCCGCCGCCGCAACTCCGGCAGAATCTCCTGCTCGTTGAAGATGGGAACGACTACCGAGATCATCGCGGGGCTGATTCTACGAGATGATGAAGAAGTTGCGAGTTGCGAGTTGCGAGTTACGAGCGAAAATCGAGAATGACGGCATGGCGGATTTGATTCAATCGGCCTTGGCGGAGCATCTGGCGTTGGCAGCAAAGGTGGGGGAGGAACTGTCGCCCAGCATTGCGGATGTGGGAAAGGTGCTTTGCGATGCACTGGGCAAGGGGCGCAAGCTGCTGACGTTCGGCAACGGTGGCAGCGCGGCCGATGCCCAGCACCTGGCGGAGGAAATGCTGGGAAGATTCCAGCGTAATCGTGGTCCGCTGGCGGCGATCTCGCTCACCGCCGACGGAACGGCGCTGACCTGCATCGCCAACGATTTCGGATTCGATCAGGTCTTCAGTCGCCAGGTGATGGCGCTGGCCAACGCGGGGGATGTGGCGGTGGCGTTCAGCACGTCGGGGAATTCGCAGAATGTGCTGCTGGGATTACAGACCGCGAAGGAGAGATCTGCGATCACCGTGGCGCTGCTGGGCAACGGCGGGGGGAAGATCGCGGCGCATGCCGATCATGCCCTGATCGTGCCGGCCACTCTCCCGCATCGGATTCAGGAGATGCACATCCTGATCGTGCACTTATTGTGCGAGATCGTGGACCAGTGGGCCGCGGGCAGGACAGTACGGTAACCCCGCCTTACGAACCAATGTACGGCGGGACATTCATAATCCTATGAAAATGCTGGCATGTTCGAATCTGAATACGAAACACCATTCCACGATAATGAGTCCGTGAGGTTGCCGGAGTCAAAATATCTGATCGGACCATTAATGGTAATATTCGACATTGTATAATTTGCTGCTATTCCACCCGAATCAACGAAGTCAATGGGCGCCTGATCGGTAACACTGATCCCGTTTAATGAAACACCGTAACTTCCCCCGGTAATATGAAATAGATCAGCATGAAGGGGACCAGAAGCTGTGTCGGTGATCTGGACATTGCTGATCGAAATATTTCGGTCCCAACTTTCAAGAAAGAAAACCGCTTTGTCAAAAGCTGTTGAGACGTTGACGTCCGAGACCGATACATTTTCGCTTTGCCAGGCGCCAAAGGCGCGGCCGGCTTGCGCGAAGGTATTGGTCTCAGTCCCTTGAATGCCCTGAACCGTAATATTTTTTGAATCAGTAACTTGAACCGCGATCGTGAACGCCCCCGTAATATTTTTTACCGTTACATTTTGGACGGCACTCAACCACACGTCGGCATCTGTGATGGTGCCGGAAACAGTATTAAAATTCAAATTCTGGACCGTGGTATTTTGCACAAGTGAGTCGATCTTCGTGATGCTGTCCGGCTGATCGCCCTGGTTGATCGCATAGGGGACCGGTTCGTCAATGGTGATCGTCGAACCGGTATTTTGGGTCACTGTCGCGATAACGCCGAAGTTGGGCTGGGTATCATCGTAGGGATCGCGGCCAAGCGACACAAAAACTTTGTCTCCCACCGCGATGTCGCTCGTCGGCACCGCCACGTTGAACGTTTGAGTGCCGGCAGCGATATTTTGGGTCCAGGTGAACGATTGACTATCAAGCTGGCTTCCCACAGACAAAGCGATATTTTGAGGCCAAGCGCTTGAGTCCAGGAGCAGCGTGGCCCCGTTCCCGTCGATATTGATAGCTTTATTGACGACCAGTCCCGTTTTTAACAAGTACGTCTTGCCGGCGGTGAAGGTCAGGGTCGAACCCAGAGGCGCACTGTTAATTGCCGCTTGAATAGCCGCGGAATCGTCGGTTACACCGTCTCCGACCGCCCCAAAGCTGGCTACTGAAATTTGAGGCGAGACCGCATCAGAGTTGGCTACTGAAACCTGCGGCGAGGCCGTCCCAGAGTTGGATGTTGAAACTTGAGGCGAGACCGCCGCGGAGTTGGCTACTGAAACTTGAGGTGAGACCGTCCCAGAGTTGGCTACTGAAACTTGAGGCGAGTTTACCTGCGGCAGTTGCGGCTGATTGACGGCCGCCTGCATTGTGTCGATCGCTGTTGCTTCGGCTGGAAGATCGGACCCGGCGGTGAACCCATCGGCGCTGACCTGGAACGTTCCGGTCGGCGTGGCGTTTTCAAACACGTCGCCGGTGGAGAGGCCATTGGCTTGCCATTCAGACGGCGTCAGAAAACTGCTGGAGACGCCGATCACTGAATTCACGTAGAAGACGGTCGCCGGCGTATCCGGCCAGACGTTGTCCTGAATCTGCGAGAAGCTGCCCAGGTTGTTGTCATCGACATAGATGACCGATGAGCCGCCGCCGAAATTGGGATCGATGAAGACATTGTTGTCCACGACCACGTTGAGTGCCTGCCCGTTGTCCAGCAAGAGGAACCCACCGCCCTGGGCAGAATCGTACACGGTATTGTTCAGGAGATAGACGTCCTGGGCCTGGCGGTTGGGGAACAGTGAGGTGACGGCGTTGATGACGAACCCGTCGCCGCCGTCGGTATAGAGCACGTTGTTGCGCGCCAGCGTGTAATGCGCCGCCGGTTCGATGTCGATGTTGCCATTCACCTGGTTGCTGTCGAAGACGCAATAGTTGAACTGCCCGTTGACGTCGGCCAGCGACGAGGGAAGCGTGTTGTAGAGCGGTCCCACTCCCATCGAGCCGCTGGGGGCGACGTTGTCATAGACATACGCATAGCTTCCCAGCTGGATGGCGATGCTGGCCTTGGCGATGTCTTTGACGTCGCCGCCGGCATCGGCGATGTTGGAAAGGTTGTTTTCCGCGATCAGCAGGTTGTTAGCGCCACCGACGCGGATGAGGGATTCACCCACCGAGTTGGCACAGGTGTTGCCGACGATGGCGATGTTATTTCCTTGCACCCAGACGAAATATCCCTGCAGCGCCGTCGGATCGGGAGAGGAATTGCCCTGGACCAGAACGTTGCTGGGCGACTGGTTGAGGGCGACATCATCCTGCACGTTTAAGAACGTGTTGTTGAGGATGGCGATGTCGCTGCCGGCCGGCGTAATCGCGCTGGGGATCGAGCCGGTATCCATATTGTTCGTGTAGATCGAATCGAAGGTCAGGCCTTCGACGGTCAATCCGACGGTCCCGGCCTGAGCGGTGATGAGCGATCCTTCCGCCTTTGGGCCGGTGTACATGATGATCGGATTGGCGCCAGTGCCGTACGCCCCGATGAAGACGTTCTGATATCCGTTGTCGTTCAGCGGGGTGGCGCTGGCGGTATCGAAGGTGTCGCCGCGTTCGAACAGGATGTTCGTGTTGCTGGTCATCAACTGATTGGCGCGGGCAAGGCTCTGAATTGGATCGTCGGGCGACAACCCGCTGTTGCTGTCGTTTCCACTGGTGGAAACATAAATGTTCGTCCCCGTGTTGGCCTGGACGGTGACGGTGGCGGTGGCATCGGCGGTGTGGCCATCGGGCGTGGCGATGGTCAGCGTGATGGTATAGACGCCGGGGGTTGCGTAAGCGTGCGCGGCATTGAAGCCGACCAGGGTGTTGTACGGCGCGCCGGTATCACCGAAATTCCAGGTAATCGTGCTGTGCAGGATATCGCTGTCGCCAAAGCTCGACGCCAGCGCCTGCACATTGACGGATTGATTGGCCAGCACCGTCGTGGCGGTGGTGAAGGTGATGACCGGGTTGGGCGTATCGGCGTTGCTGATGCTGCCGGAGCTGCTCGACCCACTGGAATCGCTAGTTCCGCTCGATCCGCTGGACCCGCCGGCGCCGGTTGATCCGCTGGAGCTTCCGCTGCCGCTGCCGCTGGAACCAGTGGACCCGCTAGGAGCATTGGAGCTGGTGGAGCTTCCCAAATCGCCGGAAGAGCTGCCGCTGCCGGTTGATTCGCTGGAGCTTGAACCGCTTGTGTTGCCATCGCCCTTTGCCGGATGGTTTGGGAGACTGCTGACGGTTGTTCCATTAAAGGTTTCGGTCTGGCCCGGATCGACCCAGTGAATCGCGCCGGCGGCGGAAATCACTTCCACGGAGAATGGCGAATTGCGGTTGATCGAAACCGTATCCGTGTCGTCTCCGGTGTAGATGACGATCTTTTTGATCCCGGACTCGGGCACGACCTGGCCCCGGTTATCCGCGATGGCGTAGACGGCGCTGTTGCCGGCCACGGCGCGCACGTCGAAGGTGTTGTTCTGGGCGGCGGCGCCGTGCAAACTGAGCACACCACCGGCAAAGGAAGTTGCCGCGGACATGTGCTGGCGAATCTCCAGGGCCTCGACTTCGCTTTTGGCCGCCTTTCGATGCCGGTGCTTCTTCATACGATTCGCATCGGGAATCGAAGCGGATCACTCAGCGATAGGATTGATGAATTAGCCGGGGAAGTGTGGGTGGGGCGGCGTCAAAAGGCGGTTAGTCGGCGCGGCTGATCTATCTTCACGTCCCAGAACGCGCAATGCCCCATCGCCGCGCGCACGCGAAACTCAGGATTGGTCCATTGGCAAATGTAAATCGTCGGCATTCGTCACGCTGCCGTGGATTTTGATTGATTGGGCGCAAAGTATAGCGACGGCGCCGGGGCTGGCGCCTGTGCCGAAGGCGATGGGCGCAACCGGCTGAATGGACATGCGGTTTTCGCGTATGCTAATCTACGATCACGTCGCGTTTGGTAGTGGGCCAGTTTGATGTTTAGCGGCCGGGCTTGCCCGGCGTTTCCCGCGCAATGACGCCACGCGACTCGACTGAGCTCGTCGAAGTCAAGCGCGGCCGCTAAACAATTGCTGGCAAACGGACCCATTACCGTCGCGATTGGTTTTTTGAGCAAGGTTGGCCAATGGTTCTGGGGCGGTGGCTGCGAAAGCCCATGGAGAAATATCAGGGGCGTCTGTGCGGATGCGCTCCGGGTACGCACGCGCTGCTGGAGGAGATGATTCGCCGTCATGTCGCCCCATGCGCGGGGGTGCTGGATATCGGGGCACACTCCGGCGCGCTGCTGCTGCGGCTCGAGGCTGGTGGCTTTACGGACCTGGTCGGCACCGATCTGGACCCCACGCGGTTCGATTGTCCCGGCGCAAAATTCCAGCGGATGGAGCTTAACCGCGCCTTCTCCGCGGACTTTGACCGTAAATTCCGACTCATCACCTGCGCCGACGTGATCGAGCACCTGGACAGCCCGCGAAACCTGATTCAGGAAGCCCGACTCCTGCTTGAAGAGGACGGTTTTTTGGCGATCAGCCTCCCCAACGTCGCTTACTGGGAGGGCCGCTGCAAATTTGTCCTCAAGGGGGAGTTGTGGGGATTCGGGCAGGGCAATTATCGCGTTCAGCGGCACATCTCTCCCGTCACCTTCGAGCAGATGGAGATGATGATGCAGGAGCTGGGCTTTGCGGTCGTAGCTGCGGAATCCGGTGGGAGTTTCGCAACGCCCCTGCGCCAGGCGCTGACGCTGCCCCTGTGGGGGCCGCTGCGGGTGATCGGCGGCCGGCGCGTGCTGGGCGAGTCGGCGGTTTTCCTGGCAAAAAAGGCGCCGCCGCTGGCGGAGCTCAAATCCCCTGTCCATTATCGCGATCGCTGGCAGGGAACGCCCGACCGCATTGGCCTGGAAGACGCGAAATAATCATCATTTTGCGTCAATCGAACTAACTTTTGCCGCGACCTATGAACCAGGCAGCTTGGGCTGCGCCGCAACCGGTGCGGGAGTTGGTGGATCGGTCTGGGTCGATCCGGACAAGGTTTTAGAACCGGACGGCGTCGAAGACGTCGATGAGCCGGTTGAGCTGGAAGAACCGGAAGAACTGGAAGAGCCGGACGAGCTGGAGCCGGAAGAACTGGAAGAACCGGAAGAACCGGATGTCTGCACCGCCGGCGCGGGCGTGGCTGATCCGATGTCTGATCCGGCGGTAAATCCGTCCAGCGTGGCGTCGAAGACATTGGCGGGGAGAACCACGTTGCTGAACACGTCGCCCTTGGGCACGCCCATGGCTTTCCATTCTGTCGGCGTCAGATAACTCTTGGCGACGCCGATTTCTGTATTGACGTAGAAGACGGTCGCCTTGGTGTTGGGCCAGACGTTGTCAAGAATCTGGGAGAAGCTGTCGAGGTTGTTGTCATCCACTTGAATGACGGAGGAGCCATCGCCGAAGATCGGATCGATGAACAGATTGTTGTCCACGGTGACGTCCAGGGCCTGGCCGGCATTCAGGAAGAGGAAGCCGCCCTGCTGGCTGCTGTCGATGACCGTGTTGTTGAGGAACCAGACGTATTGCGCCTGGCGGTTGGGGAAGAGCGAAGTGGTGGCGTTGATGACCAAGCCATCGCCGCCATCGACGTGCAGCACATTGTTGCGCACCATCGTGTTGATTGCCGCCGGCTCCACGATAATCGTGCCCCAGATCTGGTTGCTGTCGAAGACACAGTAATTGAACTGCCCGTTGACGTCCGCCAGCGAGGAGGGAAGGGTGTTGTACAGCGGTCCGACGCCCATGACGCCGGCCGGCGCGACGTTGTCATAGACATACGCATAGCTGCCCAGCTGGATGGCGACGCTGGCCTTGAGTGTGTCGGTGAGGTTGTTCTGGGCGATCAGCACCCGGTTTGCCCCGCCGACGCGGACAGTGGTCTGGCTCAGTGAGTCCGCCACCGTATTGCCCACGATGACGATATCGTTCCCCTGCACCCAGGCAAAATATCCCTGAAGCGCCGTGGGATTGGGCGAGGAGTTGGCCTCGACAAGAACGTTGCTGGGCGCGTCCTGCAGCGCCACGTCGGCTTCGACGTTATAGAACGTGTTGTTCAGTATCGCGATGTCGCTGCCGTTGGGCGTGATCGCGCAGGGAATTGTCCCGACGTTCTTGTTGTTGGCATAGATTGAATCGAACGTCAGCCCCTGGATGGTCAGTCCCACCGACCCGGCCTGCGAGGTGATAATGGTCCCCAGGAGCCTTGGCCCCGTGTATTTCAGGATCGGATTGGCGCCGGTGCCGTAGGCCCCGATGTAGACATTCTGATAACTGTTGTCATCCAACGGCTCGGGGTTGGTGGTGGCGAACGTTTCGCCCCGTTCAAACAGAACGCGCGTGTTGCTGCCCATCAACTGGTTGGCGCGGGCGATGCTTTGAATGGGATCGCTGGCTGACAGTCCGTTGTTGCTGTCGTTGCCGCTGGTCGAGACGTAGATGGTTTTGCGGTTGTCGGTGGAGACGGTGATCTTGTCGGTGGCGACGCTGGATTGGCCGTTGGGCGCGGTGACGGTGAGCGTGATGCTGTATGCCCCGGCGTTGGCATAGGCATGGGCGGCGTTGAAGCCGACCAGCGTATTGTATGCCGCTCCCGTGTCACCGAAGTTCCAGGCGATCGTGTCGTGAAGCACATCGCCGGTTCCCCAGGTGGACGCCAGGGCCTGCACGTTGACGGATTGCTCCGGGTAGACGGTTGAATTGCTGGTGACGGTGATGACTGCTTTGGGCGCAGCGCTCAACATGAATCGCTGTTCCAGCGGTTCCATGGCGTTGAATCGCGGCTCGCGCGCGCGAAGCCGGCCAGCAATCAGGCGTCCAATTTTTCCTGCCATTCCCCCGGAAATCATTTGCCCGATTGCGCGGAATCTCCCCGAACGATCAGATCGTTTCATTACTACTCCGTTATGTCGCGATACAGTTTCCTAAAAGACCGGAGACCACACGTCGCGGTTCAGCCCGGATAACTTATGTCCCAAATAGGAGAACTGGAGAAGCGCCGCAAGGCAAAAATGCCCGAAAAATCAGAAAATTTTCGACGTTTCGCGCTGCAGCGCCCGCTGCAATTGTGCGCCGCGTCTCGTCAAGTTATGGTGCGGCCGCAAACGTTCCACGGGAGCAGACGATGGTGGAAATTCGAATCGCGTATCAGGGGAAGCTGCGGTGCAGCGCGCGGCACGTCGATTCGGGCGTCACGCTGATCACCGATGCCCCCAAAGACAACATGGGCCAGGGCGCATCATTCTCGCCAACCGACCTGGTCGGCGCTGCCCTGGGAACCTGTATGCTGACGATCATGGGCATCGCCGCGCAAAAAATGGAATTGGATCTCTCCGGCGCCAGCGTCGTCGTCACCAAGGAGATGGTCGCCGATCCGCTGCGTCGCATCGGCAGGCTGGCGGTCACATTTAATCTGCCGGGTCGATGCACGGCGGAGCAGCGCCAGAAGCTGGAGAATGCCGCGATGACCTGCCCCGTGCATAAAAGTCTCCATCCCAACGTGCAGACGCCCATCACCTTCAACTGGACGTAGCCGCGTCGTGTTGATGCGTGCGCCGCCAAACGTGAATGACCAGATAAATGGCGATCACCACGTTGACGAGCAGCGTGATGGCGGGCAGGGAAACGCCCTTTCCTTCTTCGTGACGGTGGAACATCTCATAGACTTCCAGCGGGATCAGCCCAATAGTGGTGATCACCGTCATCCATTCGGCCCACGGTTTGAGCAGGCAAAGGCCGATGCCCTCCGTCAGGAACATGGCGGAGTAGACAAAGAGCGCGACCGCTGCCACGACGAGGTTCTTCTTGCTGACGGAAAGCAATTTATCCAGGAAATCCTGGAGATATCTATTTCCCGGCGCGATATGCAGCCGGTTGGCCCATCTCTGCGCCAGATCGACGATATCGACGTGAATCAGCTTCAACAGGGAGAGGCCCGCGGCGGTGAGCGCCACCCCCTTGAATAGCTTGAAGACGCCAATGACGCGCAGCAGTTTGGTCCCGCGCGGTTTCTGCTTGGTTGAATGATCGGCGGGGGGAGCGCTCACGGGCAGGAGTTTATCGAACCGGGCGCGATTTTACCCGCGCCGGCGGTTTCTCACGAAAGGCGTTTCACGAACAGCGCGAATCCCTCCGCCTGTCGGGCCAGGCGCTGGTCGATGGATTGGTCGTTCAGCCGTCCCTGCGCGTCCCATTTCTGTCCAATGTTCGGAATGAAGACGCGGTCTGGATAGACGTGCGCATTGCGATACCCGAAAATCCCCTGAAGATGCTCGACGGCGCGCAGCGCGCCCCACGTTCCATTGCTTTCGCCCACGAACGCCACCGGCTTGCCGGCGAAGCTCTCGGGGAATTTCAGCAGATCGATGAAATATTTCAGCACCCCGGGGAACGATCCGTTGTATTCCGGGCAGATGACGTGCAGCCCCGACGCCTCCAGCACGCGCTTCTGAATCGCCACGACCGAAGGCGGCTTGTTCGCATAAGCGCCCGGCTCGAACGCCTCGGGGCCCAGTTCCGTCAGTGAAAAAAGATCGACCGCAACATGCGCCGACTGATAATGCGCCTGCACGATGCGCGCGATCTTCAGGGCGTTGGAATCGGGGCGGTTGGTCCCACTGATCAGGAGAATGGCGCCGCCGGCCATGAATTATTTGTGTCCATTCATGGCCGCGCGGGCGTCTTCATAAACGCTGACGCAGGCGCGGGCGGCGTCGGTCCAGCTCAATCGCCGGACCTCGAAGCTGCCATGCTGGCGCAGCGTGCTGGCCAGCGGAGGATGCCGAAGCACCGCGATGATCTTGTTGGCCATCTCGTTGATGTCCCAGAAATCGACCTTCAGCGCGTGGGTGAGCACTTCCGAAACACCCGATTGCTTGCTGATGATCACCGGCACGTCGTGGCTCATCGCTTCCAGCGGCGCGATGCCGAACGGCTCGGAGACCGAGGGCATCACGTACAGATCGGCCATCTTGAAAATCTTTTCCACGTCGGGGCCGCGCAGGAAACCGGTGAACAGCACCTTGTGTCCGATGCCCATGCCGGCGGCCATCTCGATGGTGCGGCGGATCATGTCACCCGAGCCGGCCATCACGAACTTGACGTTGTCCATCACCTCCAGCACTTTTTTGGCGGCGGCCAGGAAATACTCCGGGCCTTTCTGCATGGTGATGCGGCCCAGGAACAGCACAATCTTCTCGTCTTTATGGATGTTGTACTGCTCCATGTCCACGCCATTGCCGTTGGACTCGATCGCGTTGTAGACCACCGCCACCTTCGACTGATCGATGCCGTAATGATGGACGATCAGGTTCCTGGTCAACGAGCTGACGGCGATGACGCGGATGGCGCCGTGCATTCCGCGGCGCTCGATTTCGTAGATGCGCTGGTCGACGTTGAGACCGGAACGGTCGAATTCGGTGCTGTGAACGTGTACGATCAGGGGCACGCCTTTGAGACCGGCGACCGCCAGGCCGGCGGGAAACGTCATCCAATCGTGCGCGTGGACCACGTCGAAGGTTTCGTTGCGCGCGATCTCGGCGGCCAGGAGGGCGTAGCGCTGGATTTCGGCGAACAAATCCCCGCCGTACGGTGAAGCGCCGCCCAGGTCCTTGGCGCCGATAAACCCCGGTGTTGCCCCCGTCGAGGGCAGCGCGGCCAGGGCCGCCAGCGACTCGGACTCCACCTGCGTCGCCGCCAGCGTGCGCTTGCGGATCGCTTCTTTGCGGGCGACGTAATCGTCGGCGGAGAGATAGGGATCGCCCATCTGCGCGTCGACCGTGCGGAAGGAGACGTGATCAAATTCGTCCAGACGAAATTCGGTGCTGGGCGACGCCAGCGGCGAGCCGGCACGCGGGCTGACCAGACGCACATGAGTGGAAAACGGCGTCGCCACCGGCCGCGGAAGCACGAACATGATGTCCGTACCCAGACCACTCATGGCCTTGGTCAGGCCATAGCAAGCGGTCCCCAATCCACCGCTGATGAACGGTGGAAATTCCCAGCCGAGCATGAAAACGCGCATAGGACTTGGACACTTTCGATTCAGATTTCCAAACACCCCGGACGGCGCGCCGATTGTTCCCGCCTTGGCGACAGAACCCGCGGCGCGGGTGCTGATTAAGGTGGCATCCGTCAAGTCGAATGTATTAACCCCGCCCACAGGCGGCGTCAATACGCGTAATTCCTTATCCGGGGAGCTCAATAGCGGCTTTTCCGAACAGCCGCTAGGCAAAACAAGTGCCGTCGCATAACTAATCGGCCAAGTGCCGCTTTCCTCTGGCGGTAAAACGCTGGAACGTATGGCCGCAGCGGGCCGTGACGCAATGCGCGGCATTCAGGCGGCAGCAGTGGCCGTTCCACACACGCTGCGCAGCGATTAGGCAGCGTTGGATTGTCTTGGCGCCAAGCGACGGTTAAATTGGCAGCAGATGTCCGCCGCTGTTCCGACTATCTACTCTCCACGTTCAGATCCGATAAAGATGACGTTCGTCGGCAGGTTGGTGGCGCTGGCCATCAGCCTGGGTTGCCTGGCGGTGCTGGTGCAGGCGGTTCGGCTGCACCCCGACCCGGCGGGCCTGGGCACGCACACGCAAATGGGGCTGCAGCCGTGCTATCTGATTACGCTCTGCGGAATCCCCTGCCCGACCTGCGGAATGACCACCAGTTTCGCCTGGTTCGTGCGCGGAAACATTGCAGCCAGCTTTTACGTTCAGCCGATGGGCTGCCTGTTGGCGGTGCTGAGCGTGGCTGTGCTCTGGACAGGCTTATACATCGCCGCCACCGGACGCGCCGTATTCCGATTGATTCTCTTCATCCCCAGCCGGTATTATGTCGTTCCCCTGTTGGGTTGGGCGCTGGCGGCATGGGCATGGAAGATCTTCATCCACACCTATGGCATCGACGGCTGGCACGTTTAATCGATCCTGACGAGAAAGCTGGCAATGGGCAAGTTCATAAAATTTAAGCGCGCTGTGTCATGGACGGTGTCGCTGTTCCTGGCGAGCGGCGCTTGCGCCCTGTGCGGGTGCGAGCTTGTTGGCGTCGCCGCCAATGCCGCCTCGGGCGACGAACAGGTCGCCGCTTCCTATACCGGCTTGAAGGGCCAGCACGTCGGCATCATGGTGTGGGTTGACACTGCCGCGGCGATCGACCACCCGCAGCTGCAGGGTGAGGTGGCGCGCGGCCTGCAGGACAAGCTGCAGCAGGCCGCCAATGCCGGTGACGCAAACGTCAAGAATATTGTCTGGACCAAGGCGGATCAGATCCTGCAATTCCAGGAAGATCACCCGGAGCTGCAAACCGATTCGGCGCAGGAAATCGCTCCCCGCCTGGGCGTCACCCGCCTGATTTACGTTGAGGTTGAAAGTTTCTCGCTCCATCCCAACCAGACCGTCGATCTGACCCGCGGATCGGTGACGGCGGATGTGAAGGTGCTCGAGGTCGCCGGTGGAAAGGCGGATGGAACATACCAGGAGAATGATATTAACGTCACTTATCCACCGCACGCACCGCCCGAGGGCATCACCGGGTTGAGTGATGACGAGGTCTACGGCAAATCGGTGGATGCGTTCACCACCGAGCTGGCCAAGCGCTTCATCACACATCCGGCGGAACAGAATCAATGATTGGAATGTTGCGCAGATTATGTCTACCCGCATTCGGCGCCGCGGCGATTCTATTGTCGGGCGGGTGCAACATCCTGGGGATTATTCCGGCCAAGTCGAACAACGAGGATGTCCCCGCGCAGTATGTCCCGGCGAAAGATTCGATGCTGGTCCTGGCGGAGAGCTACGGCGCTGCCCCGAGCGCGGACATCGATTCTCAATACGTGGGTTTCGCCTTGACCCGGGACCTGAAGGATCACGAGATTGCGCCCACCGTCGATCCCAAGGTGCTGATGCAGCTGCGCGACTCCAATGGCGACGAGTACAACAAGATGACGATCGACGGCATCGGCCGCGCCGCCGGCGCCAAGCAGGTGCTGTATGTGCAGATTACCTACGCGGATGTGGAGCATCCCACCGGCTCGGACCAGGCGCGCGGGATAATGACCGCGCGAGTCCGCATCGTCGATTCGGACACCGGTGAGACGCGCTGGCCGGCCGGCTCACGCACCGGATCGGTCGTGCAAATCCAAACCGAATGGACACGCACTGCCTCCGATCAGGCCAAAATCCGCACAAAAATGGCCGATCAGTTGGCTGATGCCGTTGGAAAGCTGTTCCGCACTTACACGCCGGATCATCTCAACGATGTGAGCAAAGTCGCCGAGCAATAGCCGCGCGGGCATTGACAAGATTTTCCAATGACCAATGTCATTGGAGGTTGATCATTCCCGTGCTGGTTGCATCCCGTGCCGCGACACCCCAAACTGGCGGGCATGCCCCTTTATTCGATTGAGACTTACGGCGAGCTGCAGCCGCATATCCGGGAGGAATGGCTGGTCGCCAACGGCCTGGGCGGATATGCCGCCGGAACGGTGGTGGGGTGCAATACGCGGCGATATCACGGATTGCTCGTCGCTGCCAACAACCCGCCGGTGGGTCGGATCATGCTGCTCAACCGGCTGGGGGAGCTGATTCGCGTCGCGGGGCAGCCGGATCGCGTCCTGGAATTTTCGGTCAACCAGTTCGGGCAGATTTTTCATCCGCGTGGCGACAAATATCTGCGGCGATTCGATCTTGAAACCGATCTGGTCCGCTGGGAATACGAGATCGAGGGGATCCAGGTCATCAAGCAATTGCAGATGTCCTGGCAGAATAATGCCGTGGGCATCCGCTACAGCATCGATGCGGGGGACCAGCCGGTGGAGCTGTCGCTGCTGCCGTTCGTGCGGCTCCTGGATTTTCACGCGCTGCGGCACGGGCAGGCGAATCTGGAGCAAACCCAATCCCCGCGAAGCTGCTGCGTGAAGGATGGAAATAACCAGGTGACGATCACCTCGGACGGCGGCGAATTCGTCGCCAATCCGGACTGGTGGTTCGGACACACCTACGCGCTGGAGACCGAGCGGGGATTGGATGACAAGGAGGACCTGTTCACACCCGGCCGGTTCGTCCTGACGGTGGTGGGGAAGGGGTCGATCACGCTGTGGGCTGCGAGCGAAGCGGAGATGCAATTTGATTGGGAGAACGAACTACAACGTCGCCGCGCCGCGGCCATGCCGGCGCCGGTGAATACGCCCGTCATCCACGTGCTGACGCACGCGGCGGATGCTTTTGTCAGCGCCCGCAAATCACCCGATGGCAGCCCCGGCTCGACGATTATCGCGGGATATCCCTGGTTCGCAGATTGGGGGAGAGACACGATGATCTCACTTCCTGGCCTGCTATTGGCGAGTGGGCGGTTCGAGCAGGCGCGGCAGGTGCTATGCGTTTTCGCCCAATACGTCAACCAGGGGATGATCCCCAACCGCTTCGACGATTACACCAACGAGCCATCTTATAACACGGTTGACGCCAGCTTGTGGTTCATCCACGCCGCTTTCGAGTATGCGCGGCGGTCGCGCGACTCTAAAACCCTGGAAGAAAAGCTGCGTCCGGCCTGCATCGCGATCATCCAGGGATACACGCAAGGGACGCGCTACAACATCAGGGTCGATCCTGCCGACGGGTTAGTCTCTCAGGGCGACGCCGATACACAGCTCACGTGGATGGATGCCAAGTGCGAGGGAATCGCCTTCACGCCGCGGCAAGGCAAGGCGGTGGAGATCAACGCCCTGTGGTATCACGCCCTGCGCCTGCTGGGCGAAGAGGCCCGGGCCGAGCAGGTCCGCGACAGCTTTCGCAAGCAATTCTGGCTCAGTCCGTTCCGCGGCCTGGCGGATGTGGTGGATGGCGCGCGGCGGGATGTGTCGTTGCGGCCCAATCAGATCTTCGCCGTCAGCCTGCCCAACAGCCCGCTGACCGCCGAGCAGCAACACGCGGTGGTGGAAGTCGTGCGTCGGGAGCTGCTGACGCCGATGGGACTGCGCACGCTGGCGCGCAGCGATCCGAACTATCACGGCGTCTACAGCGGCCCGCAGCGACAACGCGATGAGGCATATCACAACGGCACGGTCTGGCCATGGCTGCTCGGTGGGTTCCTGGATGCATTTCTGAAAGTGCACAACCGCTCGGCGGATTCGATCGAACAGGCTCGCCGCTGGCTTCTGCCGCTGCTCAACCAGATGCACCACGGCTGCATCGGCCAGATCGGCGAGATCTACGAAGGCGACGAGCCGCACCGCCCCGTCGGCTGCTTCGCCCAGGCATGGAGCGTGGCCGAGGTTCTGCGGCTGGCGCTGGAGTTGAAGATGTGAATTCGGCCAGGCCGAATGTTCCGCGGTGGACAAGACATAACATTTGCTCAACGGGCCGCATGGACGACATTGAACTTCAAAGGAAATTTGAAGACCTCTCCTTGCCATTTGACCAATGGACCCACCGCGCGCACGTGCGGATCGCATTTTGCTATTTGTGCCAGCACCCCTTTGACAATGCGCTGGATCGAATTCGCAAAGGCATTAAGGCGTACAACGCTGTCAACAAGGTCCCGGAAAGCCCGACCAGCGGTTACAACGAGACAACGACGGTGGCGTTTCTTCGACTCGTCGACGCTACGATGCGCGCCTACGGCAGCGCGATGCCCACGCCCGACAGCGAGGCATTTTGCGAAACCCATCCGCAATTGTTGCAGAAGCAAGTCCTGCGGTTGTTCTATTCTCCCCAGCGGCGCATGCATCCCGAGGCAAAGGCGCGATTCATCGAGCCGGATCTGACCACCTTTCCAGAGCCCGACAGTACGCCACGCTAGGGCCTGTCTGATGAATCCCCGCGCGACCAGACGAAGTGGATTTGCCTTGCCCGCCGACAGCGTAAGCGGGAAGATGAACGTCCGCGTCACGTCCTGGCCATCCTTGTGGGAAGGGAATATCCATGCGGTATCTTTTTCTGGCGGTTGTTGCGTTTTGGTCGCTCGGAGTCTTCACGGCTTCGCTGAGGGCGGACGCGCCGGTGGTGTTGACGTTTGCCAATCTGGTCGATCATCCCGAGCGCTGGCCGGACCAGGTGTCGATGAAGAATACGCTCCAGTTTACGGACGGCTCGTCGCTGGCGGCGGGGCAAAAGATGAAGCTGGTGAACCTCGATTCCGGTGGCGTGCAGGTGGGAACGGAAACCGGATCGACTAATTTTGGAGTGGGCCCGGACGATACCGACGTCGTCGCTGCCGCCAACGCGCTATGGAGCAAGCTGAATGCGGACCAGCGGAATTTGAACCTGTCGGTCATCCAGTCCGATGCCAGCCTGTGGCCGCTCACGCTGAAAACGAAGGACGTGATTAAATTTTCCAACGGCACGTCGCTGCCAACCGGGACAGAGGTGAATTTTCTGCATTTCCACCCGGGGGCGCCGGACAATGTGGAGTTTTCGATCGGCGAACTGGTTCTGAACTGGGCGCCGTATGGTCTGACGGATCTATTCGCGCGCGCCCGTGATTTGGCGGCTGTTCCCCGGGATTCGCGCTCCAGCCGGATCGTGGCACAGCTGCGCGGCAACACGGTGGATGCGGATGGCAAGCCGGTGGAATGCCCGGACCATCCTGTGAAATATTTTGCGCTTTATTTCAGCGCCAGCTGGTGCGCGCCGTGCCGGGCATTCGCGCCCACTCTCATCGAGTTCCAGAAGCAATTCGCGTCCGCTCACCCTGAACTGGCGATCGTCATGGTCAGCCAGGAGGATATGCAGCCCACCGATCATCCGAGTCAGAATTATGATGCGGACATGTTCAAATACATGAAGGATATGGGGATGACCTGGATTGCCGTGCCGCCGTCGGCGAAGAAGAAATGCCCGAATCTCTACGGCTACGGCAACTTGTGCTGGGGGGATTACGCGGCGCCGTCGCTGGTGGTGACGGATCGCTTCGGGACGGTTCTGGCGGCGACATCGGATAACCTTGCGACCATCGAGAAGCTCAAGAAGATGATCCTGGGCAATTTCTGAGCGGACTGGCAGGCTTGCCGGGTACGCGACGGATGTTTTATGATTCACGACCTTCATCCAAATCCAGGGAGGTCAGATGCAATTGCTTGATGGGAAGCGAGCGGCACTACTGGGCGTGAATATCGGGCTGGGACTGAGCGCCGCCGCCGGCGCAGGCGTCACGCCAGGCGCGGTTTATTCCGACATCACCACTTCCACGGGCTCGGTTCTTCACAACAGCGGCGGCACGGAATTAGGCGGAGTCGTCACCTATACCAACATGATTGCAGATGATTTGAACCTGATCGGTGGCGGCGCCGTCACGCAGTTCACGGTGGATATTGTGAACGGCAACTCGTCAGCGGTGACTTTCCAGCCAGTGTTTCCGTTTTACGAAAACAACGGTTCGAGCGGCGGGCCGGGGACGATCCTGGGAGACATTTTCACCCCGGATATCACGTTCAGTGCCGGCGAGAATGAACTGGTGACGTTCGACGTGGCCGGAATCGGCCTGGTCGTTCCATCCGCCACGATCTGGGCCGGCCTGGTGTTTTCCAACTCGGGCACACCGACAACGACGGCGGCCGAACTGGCGCTGCTGGGCCAGGGGACAAACAACCCGCCGGACGTCGGCTCCAGCCTGGATCGGTATTTCCTGGGGTCCTCATCGAATGCTCCGTTCACCGGCAGCAATCCCAGCGGCAGCATCACCAGCTTCGGCGGCATGCCGGTCGCCAACTTCGGCTGGGAGATTGTGGTTCCTGAGCCCTCCGCGTCCAGCGCGGCGATGGTTATTTTAAGTGGCTCATTGTTTGCGCGCCGCCGGACGCGAACAATCTGAGACGCGAAAAACAAAATCAGATTTACCTGTTTCGGCGTGCCCGCGCCGAGCCGCCCTGGCCGCCCAGATCGACCAAAGCGGCGACGATGATCAAAGCGAGCCAGCCGCCGCTGGCGTTGTGGTTGTTGTGCAGCATCGCCGCCATGTAGGCCAGCGTGGTGTATGGCATGAACAGGAAGCCAAGGACCGGCCACAAAGCGGACTGGAACGCGGCGTGGAACCAGTTGGTGAAGATCGCGATGGCGATCATGATCATGCGGGGGAAGAAAATGGCGAAGATGATCAGCAGACAGGGCATGAATTGAGTTTAACAGAGAAGCGGGGACGGATCACTTCCATCAAGCCTGTCCCGCCGCATTCAACATGATCTGGCGGGTTAACCGAAAGAAAATATCCCGCTAACGCGCGCTTTTCATTGGCCCCTCAGAATACCCGCGTCTTACTGAATGGGAGGCGTCCATGAAAAGGGAGCGTCGGGCACCCGCGGGTTTTACTCTAGTCGAATTGCTGGTTGTCATCGGCATTATTGCGCTGTTGATCGGCATCCTGTTGCCGGCCCTGAATAAAGCCAGGGCACAGGCACAGCTGACCCAGTGCATGAGCAACCTGCGCCAATGGGGGATGGGCTGGCAAATGTATTGCGACGCCAACAATGGCGAATTGCCCATGAAGACCACGGATGGATCGGAAAACAACGATACCAGTGCCGGTGAAATTGGCAGCCAGAATCCCTATCCCGGCGCCACGATCGAGCCTGGATTTCCCAAGGGCATCGACGAGCTGGGTCTTTGGTTCAACGCCATTCCCAGCATGATGGGCATGAAAACTTACTACCAGGTGCTGGTTGATGACGCCACAGGCGTCAACCCGCTTCCGGCCATCGGTGGCAACAATATTTTTACCTGCCCATCGGCGGACTATCCGGGCTCGCTCAACAATGAGGACCAGTACTTCGACCCGACCAACCCACAATTTTTTGCCTATTTCGGGCAGGACAGCACCGGCACGCTGTTTCCGGTTGGGCAGGTTGGGAAGTTCAAGTGCAACATCAATTACATGTTCAGTTCCAACCTGCTGGATGTACCGTCACCAACAAGTGCCGAGATCAAAGCGGGCATTACGCCGCCGTTCGTATATTCCGGAAAGATGTCGCAATTGCGTCCGACATCGTCGGTCGTGCTGATGTGCGAAAAGATACAGAATTACGGCGAGTATCTGGACCCGGCCGTCCAGCAATACGCACATGCCTTCCCACTGCTGCAGAAGAACGTCACTGCCAGCGGCTACAAGAGCAACGTCGGCCAGATGAAATCCAACTGGAAACGATTCGCGGCCCGGCACAGCGGTGGTGGTAACCTCCTGTTCGCCGACGGACACGTTACCTATTACAAATACGGCGATATCCAGATGCAGCCGAATCCCTCGATGCCCACGCCGCTGACTTCCCCGTCGTCGGCGGCGCCCAGCCCGCTGCCCAGCGATATCTACAACATCAATACCCCCTCCATCATCTGGTCAGTTTGGGGGCCGACGAACTAAACTCAACAGATCGTAGCGGCCAAATACCGGCCCGTGCTAACCACCAGCACGGGCCGGTTCTTTGTTTGGCGGGGGACGTTGTATGATGCGAAGATGGGCGAGGACGAAACTGTCGATGTGCCGCCGGGACTGCCGTGGGGATTGAGCATCATGCTGCTGCTCACCAGCATCGTCTGGTCGGCCCTCTCGATCGCGCTGGCGGACAACGCGGCTCACGTCGAGTTGCTGGAGAAATTCCGCAAAATCATCCTGATCGCCGCGGCGGTCATGACCGCGGCCGGCGCGGCGGGGGCGGGGATATCGGTCGCTCGACTTCTGCGCGGCTTCACGGATACGACCTGGATCATCGCCCTGTGGCTCTGGGCCAACGCTGCATTTTGCGCGCGGGCCGGTTTGTGGCACCGTCGGTTTCCTCCGACCAGTTGGCCCGGCCCGGAAATCTATGGCGGGACTTGCGTCGTGCTGATCGCGATGTACGCCGTTGCCCAGTGGCGGGGTCGCCGCCAATCCTTGTCCGGGAAATTCTCGCTCCGCTCCGGCGCGCCGGCGGTGGCAATGATGCTGGCACTGGCGATGCCATCCCTCTGCCGCGCCGATTCGCTCAGCCTGCCGTTGCAGGGGTATTTCCATCCCGGTCGGGCGATGCCCGTGGCGTGGGAGATTTCGCACCCGGCGAGCCTGGAGATCACGGCCGATGAGGCCATCCGCTGCCGCGTGGAATCGGGAAACACCCGCGGAATCGCCGCGATTCTCACATTGGACCGCGACCTGGGCGACATTCAATGGCGCACCAGCGGCGCATCGCCGCAACGCGCACAATTGGCGCTTCATCCAGTGGAGGATTCACAGTACCTGGTGGCCAGCGAAACGGATGATCCGGCCCTGACACACCAGCTTTTTCCCGGCCGCTCGATCGTGCCGATCGTGCTCGATGGGGCCGCCGTCCAGGGACCAGCGATGGCGTGGGAAGCGCTGGACGGGCTGGTGCTGTCGCCAGTGAGTTATGCGCGCCTCTCGCCCGATTTTTGCCGCGGGTTGCTGGCGGGGGGAGTGACTCTGGCGGTCACCGGTGATGCCAAGCCGGCGGGACCCTGGCCATGGCGCAAGGGTGCGGGATTGTGGATGGCCGCCAGCCAATTGCCCCTCCCATCGATCTTCAATGCGGATGTTTACGCCCCGATCTGGGGATGGAGCGGTGGGCGCAGCGCGGGCTTCCGCATCAGGATCGTGCTCCTGGGGGCGCTGTTTTGCCTGGCGGCGTGCGGTGTGGGGCTGTGGCGGTCGGGCTGGATGCCCGCGGGGATGCTCCTGTGGTGCGCGGTGGCGATGCTCATGGGATTTTGGATCAATGCCAGGCAATCGCCGGTGATGTCTGTATCCGGCGCGGTTCGGCTGGCCGGGCTACCGGTCCCGCTGGCGGATGTCTGGTTCTATCAGCAGTCCCATCGCGATTGCCAGTTTTCCGTGCCGGTGTCGGGGCTGGTGCAGCCATTCGCTTCTGATCGCAGGCAGTTGCAGATCGGTCAATTGGCTTTGTCATGTGATGCTGCCGGTGAGCCGGTGAAGATTGAGGGGTCTCTGCGGGCGGATTCCCCGCTGTGTCTGATGAGCCGGGGGATTGATTCGGCGATGGATCCCGGGCCGCTCACGAAGGACGTGACATCACCGCTACGGTTGTTGGCGCGCGGGACAGTTTATCCGGAATTTCGCTTGAATGGGGAGGTGGTGGGGTCGGCCCGAGAGATGCGGTGGGGGACGGTGGTGATGGGCCTGCGGGAATAGGATATCGCCCGGTCCGGGCCGCTGAAGCTGCGAGTCGGTGGAGGCGCCGGGCGATTAGGGGCTCGGTTGGGTTTGGGCGTCGGAGACGGCAACGTAGCTGGCGGGATCGTTCCATTTGTCGTCGTAGAACGGGCGCGATTTGTCCACGATGAGATGGCCGTTGGAGTCCACGGAAATCGCAAAGCGCTCCAGGGCGACCGTCGCGGGCTTGTGCGTCACCTCGCCGGTGATGTCGTAGGTCGCGTGATGGCAGGGGCAGACATAGCCATCCTTGGTTGGGTTCACGCGAACGGTGCAACCCTTGTGCGTGCAGATTCCGGTGGAGGCGTAAATGCGGCCATCATGGCGGACGATGAAAATCTTCTTGGTCTTCGCCCACGTGTCGGTGATCCCATCCGCGCTGTAGTTGGATTTGGGGCCGGCATCGATGAGGTTGGCAGTATTGGCTGGAGCGTCGGCCAGCAATCCGGTTTGTGCCAGGGCCGTCACGGCTGCAGCGGCCGCTACGGCCAGAAGAACTTCCCTCCGATTCACATGGTCCATATGCGTCTCCGGTGTTTTAAGCTCCGCATGCCCGGAGAAATATTAACTATCCTGCTGGAATTCAGCAAGTTTGATGCGTTAAGCAATTGCGACAACAAAAGTTGCACTTCAACAAAGAATGGTTTTAGACCGGCGCGATTGTCTGGTTAAGTGAGCGCTAAGTCCTTGACGGCGGAGTCGGATGAGGCATTGTATGGGCACATCAGATCGCTTGAATTTGTGAACGGTGCAGCCTTTCTCGGAGCGGACCGATGATCCCAATGAACGAAAGCGCCCGCCCGATCCCCAATGCGCGCTCGGCCGCGGGCGCCCAGGCGGGCAAGCCGACCGGTGGGAAGAAAAAAGTCCTTGTCGTCGACGATGAGAAAGACATTGTCGAGCTGGTCGCCTACAACCTCAACCGCAACGGCTTCGACACGCTGGTCGCCGCCAGCGGCGACGCCGCCCTGCAGATCGCCGCGCGCGAAGTCCCGGATCTAATCATCCTCGATCTGATGCTCCCCGGTCTGGATGGGACTGAAGTGGCACGGCGGTTGAAAGCCGATTCGGTCACCGCGTCGATCCCGATCATCATGCTGACCGCCAAGGGCGAGGAGACCGATGTCGTCGTGGGCCTGACGCTGGGCGCCGATGACTATGTGACCAAGCCGTTCAGCATGAAGGTGTTGCTGGCCCGCGTGGGGACGGTGCTGCGGCGCGCCGAGGGCGCCGCTGCGGCGGCGGCGGTCGAGGGCGGCGTTCTTCGCGCTGGCCCGCTCACCATCGACACGTTCAAGCACGAGGTCATCGTCGATAAGGAGACGGTCAAGCTGACGCTCACGGAGTTCAAGCTCCTCGCCGCCCTCTTGACTGCGCGCGGGCGCGTCCTGACGCGCGATCAGCTCATGGACAAGGCCATGGGGACCGACGTCTTCGTCACCGATCGCGCCATCGACGTGCACATCACCGCCATCCGCAAGAAGCTGGGCGGCGCCAGCTGGCTGGTCCACACCGTCCGGGGCGTGGGATATCGGCTGCGCGAGTCGCCCCAGGAAATGGATTGACTATGATATTGGGGTGATGTTTGCCTGTTCGCGGCGGGCATGCGCCGCGGATACACATGGCAAACACGGCCAGTCCCGACTTTGCGGTGCAGATCGGCTATGTCCCACAAGGCGCTGTTGCGATGGATGGTCCCACTGCTGGCGACGGCGGTGGTGGTGGGCGTCGCGGCGATCATGGCGGGCGCCGCTGCTTCGCTGTTGATCCTGTGGTGCTGGGCGTTGGCGGCGGCATTGGTGATCGTCGCCGTCGGTGCGATGTTCCAACGGCGAAACTGGGTCTCTCCATTGGCGCGCCTCGGCCAGGCGGCCCGGCGCATGGCCGGCGGTGACTGGAACGTCCGCGTCCAGCCGCATGGCTCGACCGCCATGCGAAAAATGGCCAGCGATCTCAACGCTCTGGCCGCGCAGGCACAGCGGCAATTATCCGATCTCCAGCAGCAGCGCGGCGGGCTGCAGATCCTGGTTGACACGCTCCCCGATCCGATCCTCGCCGCCGATGCGCAGGGAAAAATCATTCTGCTCAACGCCCCGGCGGCGCGGCTGCTGTCGCTGGCGCCCGAGCAGGCACTGAATCAGAAGCTGATCGGCGCCGTCAGCGACGAGCAGATCGTGGAGCTGTACGAGTCGGTAGCCGGTGGCGCGCGCCCGCCGATGGGGGCACTCAACCGCGAAATCAATCTCGTGCGAAATGGGCAACGCCAGACATATCAGGCGGTGGCCACGCGCACGATCGGTGGTGGGGCGCTATTGGTGCTGCGTGACGTCAGCACGCTGGCGGGCGCGGTGCAGATGAAGACCGATTTCGTCGCCAACGCCAGCCACGAGTTGCGCACGCCAATCACCGCCATCAAAATCGCTTTCGAGACCTTGCGCGAGGTTTATCGTGAGGATGTCGGCCAGAGCGAGCGCTGCATCTCGGTCATCGACGGGCATCTGAAGCGCCTCGAGGAGATGCTGCGCGATCTGCTGGATCTGTCCCGGGTGGAGAGCCCGGACCTGCAGCCGCACGTGGCCCTAGCCAAGACGGCGGATTTGCTGGGCGTGCTGCGCTCGGCGATGGGGACACTGGCGCGGCAAAAGAATATCGACCTCCGCCTGGGCGAAGAGCCGGATACGCCCGCGGAAATCCACACCGACACACGCCTGTTCAACCTTGTGCTCAAGAACCTGGTGGAAAACAGCATCAAGTTTACACCCCCGGGCGGGAAGGTGGCGGTGACGATCCACCCGTCGGCGGCGCCCGCCCACGGCGCGGCCGGCGACGGCGGGGCGATCACGCTGGCGGTGACCGACACCGGCATCGGCATCGCCCCTGAATTCATCGACCGTGTCTTCGAGCGGTTTTACCAGGTAGATTCCGCCCGCAGCGGCACCGCGGGGCGCGGGACTGGTCTGGGACTGGCAATCGTCAAGCACGCGGTTCACGCCCTGGGCGGAACAGTGGGTTTGGAATCACAGCTGGGCGTGGGCACGACGGTGACATGCGAATTGCCGCAGCCGTCAACCGAGCCGACGACCAGGCCCGGGGTTACACCCCCGCGCTCGGCCGTGGCGTGAGCTGCGGAGGAAAATAGCGCGACAGCAGCAGCACCGCGGCGCCCGGCAGCAGGTAGATCAGGTGTTGCTCGATGAAACCCATCCAGTACAGGGGCAACGCAATCAGAATCGCCAGGGCCAGACGCAAATTAGAACGTGCCGGGGGAATCATGCGCAGCCAGACGTAGGCGGCGAATCCCAGTCCATAGAACGCGGTGAAACAACGATAGATCAATTCGCCCAGGCGCAGGCCGTGGTAGGTCAATGCGCGTGGGTCCGTCACGCCCAGCAGGACGACCACCACCAGTGCCGCGGAGAAGACGGCGAAGCCCGCCAGCCGCAATCGCCGCAGATGCGCGGCCACCTGCTGGGCGTGCAGCGCCGCGGTCACGCAGCTTTGCACGATCAGGTGCGCCGACAGAATCATCGCCAGCTGCGGATAACGGTCGCGATCGAAACGCGCCACCATCCATCCGCTGTACCCGAGCGTGAACAGTAGCATCAGCAGAAAGATCCCACCAAAGCCCAGCGTGAACGCCACGCGGGCTTGTGTGCGATTCAGCGCCTCCCAGGCGGTGTGAAACGTCAGATCGAGATACGGACAAAAGGCGAAGGCGAACAAGAAAACCGGCGCCATCCACAGCGCCTGGATGGGCGGCAGCGCCAGCGTGGGGATCGGCCGGGCGACGTACGGCAACTCACCTCGCCACAAACCCCAGGTGATCGCCAGCAGGGAGACGGCCAGGGCGAGCATCGTCGCCAGGAATTTCCCGCCGCGCCGCCATTGCAGGATCACCCAGAAGACCCAGAAGACCGCCGCTACGATCGCGCCGGTGGCGGGTCCGGCGAGCTTGCGGATCAGCCACGCCGCGAAGAAGGCGTGGAACGTAATCGTCGCCAGCGAGAACCAGACGCAGGCGGATTCATGTTGCCGAACCCATCGGCGGCTCTGCGCGGCATCGCGGATGATCCAACCCATCGCCGCGGCGCCCAGCACGTTGGGCACGGCCAGCACGATGAACCCGCCAATGCCCAGGTGCGCCAGCAGGATCACCGGCAGAAACATGCCGATGCACCAGGTCCAGGACACGCCGAGGAATATCGCCCATAAAAGAGTTGCGAGTTGCGGGTTGCGAGTAGACAGTGAATGCGGGGGAAGAGAGTCGTCGCGCTTATTTTGCATTTACTCGCAACTCGCAACTAGCAACTCGCAACTATTTATTTTTTCCTCGCCTGCTTCATCTTCTGCATGATTTTTGGAGCGACGTGGAAGGTGGCCTCGCAGCGGCCGACCCGCTTGTCACGCACGCCGGGCTTGGACACCTGCTGGGAGATTTCCAGGTCGAGCGTCACGTTGAACTCCTCCCCGCTCTGCAAAAGCTGATGCACGCTTTGTCGCGGCGTCATCTTGTAAACGGCTGGGCCGAAGCAGGGACGCAGGAACGTGTATTCCAGGTGCTTGCAGACGACGGTGTAATCCCCGCCGCAGATGCCGAAGACGTACATGCCGCCCGCGATCTCGCTGTTGGCCAGCAGCGCCCCACCGGCCATGGCGCGATACCAGTTGCGATTGAATCGGCGGAAGGGAAGGATGGCGGCGTAAGTGTCGGCGTTGATCGCCTTGATCTTGATCCCACTGAAGAACGCATAGGGAAGCCAGATCAGCGAGCAGACTCGTTGCCAGAAATTATCGCGGACGGAAAGCCGGCTGACGAACGCTTCGATGGCATCGTACCAGCGCGAGAGCCACCCGCCCGATATCTCGGTACGCATCGACGCTTTAGGAATCGATGCTTCCGCGCTCGAGGCGTCCAGTTCAGCGGGGCGTTGGGCGGGGACCGTGCTCATGGGAAGCGAACCATTCTATCTATACGTCGGCGAATCCGCCCGCGTCAAAATAGCCGAAGCGAAAAATCGGAATATTCGCGCCTCAGGTTACCCGGGGATGTGGTCGCCCAGCTTCTCGATCGCCTGGACCGTTTTCTCGAACGGGTTCTGTTCCTTCATGCGAGCTTTCATCGCGGCGCAAGAACGGGCAACGTCGGGCGCGCCCAGCAATTGGCGCAGCTTCGCCACCGCCCGGCGAGCGGTGAATCGTCCTGCCGGAAGCACCGCGGCCACCCCCAGCCGCTGCAGCCGATGCGCGTTATCGAACTGATCGTGCGCCATGGGCATGACCAGTTGCGGGATTCTCGCCGCCAGGCCCTGGGCACTGGTGCCGATCCCGCCGTGGTGCACGAGCGCGGCACATCGCGGCAAGAGCCGGCTGAACGGCGCGAACGCAACGTGATGAAATTTGCCGGACAAACCATCCGGCACGTTGGCCGCGTGCCGCGTCACGAAAACGCCGCGCGCATTGAGGCGATCACAGACATCCATCGCCGCGGCGAAGAATCCCGCGGCGTGCCGCATGGCGCTCCCGGGTGTAAACGCAATTGGGGCGGGGACCTCGTCCAGAAATCGGCCCAGTTGCGGGTCAATCGGCGTCACATCCGCTTCGTCGTATAGCGGAAAGCCGGTGAGCAGCGTGTGCCGGGGCCAATCCGGCGCCGCCGGCGCAAACCATGCTGGAAACAGACCGATGGTCAGGTCCGGCGAGTGGATCCAATCCCGAAGAATTCCAGTCACGGGCGGCAATCCCAATGTCGCCCGCAAGGCGTTGAGCGGTCCCGTCAGGGCCGGATCGATCACCATGCGATCTACTACCGCATAGATCGCCCGGTTCAGCCACGGCGGCAACCACGCGGCGACCGGCAATGGCGGCGTGCGCGCGGGCGCGATGGCGCTGCGGAATACCGCGGGCGACAGGTGCACCATGGCGGCGGGGATTTTCAGCTTCTCCTGTGCAACCCTACCGCCCAGAACCAGCGTGGACATGACCAGCACGGTTCTGCCAGGCTGATCATGCTCGACGATAGCGCGATAGACCGGCTCGAGGAACTCCGCCGCTGCCCGGGCGGCGACACCGAAGGCGCGCGTCGGCCGCCACAAGTCGGGGTTGGCTGTCACGCGATCGAATTGCTCGCGCGTGCCCATCGGGACGAAGGCAATTTCCAGCGACTCGGCCAGCGATTGGTACATCGCCGGGGCGAAGAGGCGCACGTCGTGGCCGCGCGAGCGGAGTTGGATTGCCATGCGGATGAAGGGATGGACATCGCCGTCGCTGCCCAGGGCCGCGATGAGAATGTTCAGGGGACGATCCAAGGTGCGGTGAAAAATAGATTTAGTGCGATGGGAAAGATAGCTGGCGACCCGAGTCGGCAGACGGGCAGGGCCGGCTTGCAAAGGGGCGGGGGCGTTCTTAGACTCTGCGGCCTTGCCGGCGGACGGGAAGCGAGGCTCTGGTGGGCCGCGATGCAGTCGCCGGGACCTTGCCAATGCTCGGTATTCTTTACATGCGATCATTTCCGGCGGCTTTGCCGCTGGCCGATTCGATTGTCAATCCGCTGGCGATCCTGCTGCTGTGCGTGGCGGCGGGTATCGGAACGGTGCTGCTGCTGCCCGCGCGGCAGCGCGGGCCGGTGCGCAAGATGGGCGGGGCGGTGCTGGCGGCGGCGGTGCTGGTGCTGGTGGCGCTGCTGGTCCGAGCCGCCGGTGGGAGCGATACCTCGGGCACCGGGCCGTACTTCTGGATCTTCTCCGCCATCGCCCTGGTCGGCGCCATCCGCGTGATTACGCATCCCCGGCCGGTTTACTCCGCCCTCTATTTCGTGCTGACCGTCTTCGCGACGGCGGGGCTGTTCATATTGTTGTATGCCGAGTTCATGGCGGCGGCCCTGGTGCTGATCTATGCGGGGGCGATCCTCATCACCTACGTTTTCGTGATCATGCTGGCGGCGTCGGCGCAGAGCGGCGACAAAACCCCTTTGGCGGGGCTGGCCGATTACGACGTGGTCAGCCGCGAGCCGTTCACCGCGGCGTGCATCGGCTTTGCGCTGATGGGCGTGCTGCTGTTCCTGATTTTCGACAAGGCCCAGAATATTCCGGTCCCACCGCCGATGGTCAGCGCGGGCGGGGGCGATGAGGCGATCCACGGAACGACCCAGTCGCTGGGGCAATATCTGTTTGAGAACCAACTGGTGAACCTGGAGCTGGCGGGGTTGATCCTGACGGTGAGCATGGTCGGCGCGATCGTGATCGCGCGGCGGCGCGTGGCGGATGTGGCGGACGCGTTTGAGCCGACCTCCGAGACCATCACCGCCGACATGACCCCGCTGTCCGATGATCCCAAGAGCATCCCGGTTTACGGAACGACCAACCCACGCCAAAAGGCGTTTCCGGAGACTTGAGCCCATGACGGAATTGGCCCTGGAATATTACCTGGCCGTGGGCGCGATCATGTTCGTGATCGGGATGATCGGTTTCATGACCCGGCGAAACCTGATCGTGATCTTTCTCTGCACGGAGCTGATGTTCCAGGGCGTGGCGATCAACCTGATCGCGTTCAGCCGGTACGTCGGCAACCTGGCCGGCCACGCGTTCGTGATCTTCGTGCTGGTGATCGCGGCATCGGAAGCATCGCTGGCGCTGGGGCTGGTGGTGCTGCTGTTCCGCCAGAAGAACACATTGAATGCGGATGCGTGGAGTGAATTGAAAGGGTGAGAGGAAATGATGAATGATGAATGATGAATGATGAATCAATAGCAATCAATTCATCGTTCATCATTCATTATTCATCATTCGAATGAAATGGATCATCTCTTCGCGGTCCAATATTCGTACCTGATCCCACTTCTGCCGCTGCTGGGCGCCGTGATCGCCGGGGCGTTGGGGGCGAAAGTGCTGCGCGGGCAGTCGCATTGGCCGATCTGGATCGGCGTGGGCGCCAGCGCGGTGATCTCCTTTTCACTGCTTTTCCAGATGCTCGCGCTGAGAAACGCCGGCCTCCACGACCTGTGGGTGGTGAAGGATTGGTACACGTGGATCGACGCGGATCGGTTCGTGGCGAAGGCAGGATCCTTCTTCGATCCACTGACGGCGGTGATGCTCTGCGTGGTGACGGGGGTGGGATTGCTCATCACCGTTTTTTCCGCGGGGTACATGAAGGGGGAGGCTGGGTATTTTCGATTCTTCGCCTATTTGGGGTTGTTCATCTTCGCCATGACCTGCCTGGTGATGGCGAATAACTTCGTGATGCTTTACCTGGGGTGGGAGGGCGTGGGGCTCTGCTCGTATCTGCTCATCGGCTACTACTATGAACGTCCATCGGCGCGGGATGCGGCGGTGAAGGCGTTCTTGGTCAACCGCGTGGGTGATTTCGGTTTCGGCCTGGGAATCATGCTGATCTGGAAGGTGTTCCACACGGTCAGCTATTTCTCGCCGGATGGGCATTCGGGCGTGCTGCAGATGGCGATGAACCCGACGGGGCCGCAGTACCAGGCGCTCAAATGGATTCCGTTTTTGCTGATGATGGGGGCATTCGGCAAATCGGCGCAGTTTCCGCTGCACGTGTGGCTGCCCGATGCGATGGAAGGCCCCACGCCGGTTTCGGCGCTGATCCATGCCGCGACCATGGTGACCGCCGGTGTGTACATGATCGCGCGGTGCGGGACCCTGTTCGTGGGCAATCCGCAGGCGACGCTGACGGTGGCATTCATCGGGTGTTTCAGCGCCCTGTTCGCTGCGACGATCGCGCTGCGGCAATTCGATCTGAAGCGCGTCTTCGCCTACAGCACGATCAGCCAGTTGGGGTACATGTTCGCGGGCGTCGGCGTTCTGGCGCCGGTGGCGGGCGTATTCCACCTGGTAACGCATGCCTTCTTCAAGGCGCTCTTGTTCCTGGGCTCGGGCGTGGTGATGCACGCGATGGCGGGCGAGCTTGACATGCGCAAGATGTCCGGCCTGAAACGAGTGCTCCCGTGGACCAACCGGTTCATGTTGATCGGATGCCTGGCGTTGGCGGGGTTCCCGTTTCTCAGCGGGTTCTTTTCCAAAGACGAAATCGTGGCGGCAGTGTTGCGCTACAACCCGTGGCTGGGCTGGTCGCTGCTGTTGACGGCTTTTCTGACGGCGTACTACACGTTCCGGCTTTATTTCCGCGTTTTCCAGGGCCCGCTGGTGGTGCCGCCACCGCCGCCGGAGAAGCCGGGGGTGGATCACGGGCAGGATCACAAGCATGAAGAGGTGCACCATCAGCACGAGCCAATGGTGATGATGCTGCCGCTGGCGGTGCTGGCATTGGGCGCGATCCTGGTGGGATATCTGAACTGGCCGCGCGTCGGACTGGGCGAATTTCTGGGCGATAGTCCGTCGCTGTCGGGGACGTACCATTTGGCGGGGCAGGGATATTTGAGCGGGTCCATCAAGAGCATGGCGGCCGGGCTGGGCCAGACGCCACCGGGAACCGAAACCGAATCACCCTTCACATCGGTGATGCTGCTGAGCGGATTGCTGTCGATCGCGGGGATTGCCCTGGCGTACGTGGTGCACCTGAAGAACCGCGGCCTGGCGGAGAAAATCGCCAACGCCCTGCGACCCATCACGCGGATGCTGGAGGCCAAGTACTGGGTGGACGAGTTCTACCAGACGTACATCGTCGATTCGCTGCACGGGTTGGGTGAATTCTTTTACGCGGTGGATCGATACATCGTCGACGGGCTGGTCTGGATGGTGGGGTTCGTGCCACAACTTTCGGGTTTCATGCTGAAGCTCTCGGTGCAGCGCGGGTACCTGCAGGGATACGCGATGGCGATGCTGCTGGGGATAGCGGCGATATTGATCCTGATCTTCGTAGGTTGATGCGAATGCTTGACTACCTGTTCCGGATATTGCTGCCGCTCTTGCTGCCGATATTGCTGCTGATCCCCGCAGGCGGCGCACTGCTGGGGGCGCTGCTGCCGCAGAGAATCGCGCGCGCCTGGGCGCTGGGGGTCAGCCTGGCGACGCTGCTGCTGATGGTTTTCATCGCGGGCAATTTCAACTTCACCGGGGCGGGTGATGGACCTTATTTCAAGAAATTTGAGATGCCGCAGATCGGCGCATCGTTTTCGCTGGGGATGGATTCGATTTCATTTTGGCTGTCGCTGCTGACGGCGCTTCTGACGCCGCTGGCCGTCGCCGCCAGCTTCAAGAGCATCACCCAGCGGGTGCGGGAATATTACTGCTGGATGCTGTTGCTGCTGTCGGCGATGCTCGGTGTATTCATCGCGCGCGATCTGCTGGTCTTCTACGTCTTCTTCGAGCTGACGCTGATCCCGATGTTTTTCATCATCGGGATCTGGGGCGGTCCGGAGCGGCGAGCGGCGGCGGGAAAATTCTTCCTGTTCACCTTCACCGGCTCGATGCTGACCCTGGCGGGCGCGATCTTCGTCGGACTCAAGACCCCGCGCTTCGACGGAACTACGCCTAATTTTGACATCGCCAGCGTCACCTTCCATGCCCAGTTCGTCCTGACCACTACGCAGCGATACTGGGTCCTGCTGGCGCTTCTGGCCGGGTTTCTGGTCAAGGTGCCGCTGTTCCCGCTGCATACCTGGCTGCCGCTGGCGCATACGGAAGCTCCGACGGCCGGCAGCGTGATCCTCGCCGGTGTGCTTCTGAAGCTGGGCACGTACGGCCTCCTGCGCCTGGCGCTGCCCATCGGTTTGATCGACAGCCATCTGGGTGTGGCGTTTCCCAGGGTGTTGTGGTGGCTGGGCGTGCTGTGTGTCATCGGTGTCATCTACGGCGCGCTGGTGGCGTGGGTGCAGCCGGACATCAAGAAGCTGGTCGCGTACAGCTCGGTGTCGCACCTGGGCTTTTGCGTGCTGGGCATGCTGGCGCTCAACGTCTGGGGCATCGAGGGCTCCGTGCTTTACATGATCAACCACGGGCTGAGCACCGGCGCCCTGTTCCTGGTCGTCGGGATGGTCTACGACCGCTATCACACGCGCGACATCAACCAGCTTTCCGGCCTAGCCAAGCGCATGCCGATTCTGGCGTTCTTTTTTATTCTCTTCACGCTCTCCAGCATCGGGTTGCCGGGATTGAACGGTTTCATCAGCGAATTTTTGACCATCCTGGGCGCGTTCACCTCCAGTTATCTGGGCGTCTGGTTCGGATCGTTTGCGGCGCTGGGAATTATTCTGGGCGCGTTGTACATGCTGCACATGGCGGCGCGGGTGATCTTCGGGCCGCTGAAAACTCCCGACGTGCATGGTGGTGGCCATGCCGCCGACGCGCGCCACCCCGGTGAAACGGCCGATTTGCCCGCGGACATCGATGGGCGGGAGATCGCCATCCTGACCCCGCTGGCGATCGCGGTGGTGTGGCTGGGTGTTTACCCCGGGACGGTGCTCAATTCCATCCACTTTGCGGTGGGTTCCATCGTGCAGCCGATTGCTCATGCGGAGATGGAGGCCCAATCGCCCAGGCCAGCGACCGGGACGACGCGGCCTGGATTGAATCGGGCCGCGCCACAACCGACACGAAGCGGCGCGACGACCCGGCGGGCTACAACCCGGCGCACCCGCGCCGCCACGCGCCGCGCGGTGACCCGCCCGGCCGCTCCACTGATACCCTAGAACTTTGCGCGGATTGTCATGAGAGAACTGGTCCTGGCGATGTTGCCCGAAATCGTGCTGTGCGCGACGGCGTGCGTGCTGCTGTTGATGGGGACGTCGATGAAGCCGGCCGTGCGCCTCTCGGCGCCGGTGCTGGCGCTGCTCGCATTGATCGCCGCTGGGGTCACGCAACTGGGGCCGCTGTTGCCGCGCCATGAGATGTTCGATTCGCGCTGGCACACGGTCTACGTCTTTGAGTTCGCGCGCTATGTGAAGATGCTCTCGGCGGGGATGGGCGTTCTGCTGGTGATGCTGGCGTGGCCGGGCAACGCACAGGGGACCGGTGGGCCGGCGCTGGACTGGGGCACCGATGCCTCCGAGTTCTTCGCCCTCATGCTCCTGTCGATCGCCGGCGTTTTCATCGTCGCCGGCGCCAACGACATCATGCTGCTGTTCCTGGGGATCGAGCTGGCGAGCATCCCGACCTACATCATGGTGAGCATCTCCCGTCCGCTGGAAGCGGCGCAGGAAGCGGGGGTGAAATACTTCTTCCTGGGCGCGATGGCCGCCGCGCTGATGCTCTTCGGCTTCAGCTATCTCTACGGCACGACCGGCACGACCAAATTGGATCAGATCCAGACGATGATGGGCGCGGCGTGGCATCCGTGGCAGGCGATGGCGGTGGTCGTGTTGATCGCCGGGTTCGCGTTCAAGATGGCGGTGGTGCCGCTGCACGTTTATGCCGGCGATGTGTATGAAGGCGCCGGCACCCCGGTGACGGCCTTCCTGAGCTTTGTCCCCAAGATCAGTGGGTTCGTCGCGCTGCTGAAAATCCTGTATGCGACCACCGGCGGGGCGTGGGTGGTGCCGCACGATATTTTCAAGCTGCTGTGGATCCTGGCGGCCCTGACCATGACCGTCGGCAACGTGCTGGGCCTGGTGCAGGTGCAGAACGTCAAGCGCACCCTGGCATACAGCTCAATCGCGCACAGCGGATACATGCTCGTGGGCGTTGTCGCGCTGTGTTACACCGCTGATCCCGAGATACAATCATCCGCCCTGCAGGGGATTCTGTTTTACCTGGCGGCGTACGGGTTGATGAACGTGGGCGCTTTCGGTGTGCTGATCCTGCTCCCCAGCCGCCGCCGAATCCGCGCCACCAGCGCGGAAACCTTCGACGACCTGGCCGGGCTGGGCCATAAACATCTGCTGTTGGGCCTGGCGATGTCGGTCAGTTGTTTCAGCCTGATTGGCCTGCCGCTGACGGTGGGGTTCTTCGGTAAACTTTATCTGATCGCCCCGGCGTTCCGCGCGGGGTTGAACTGGCTGGTGGTGATTCTGGTTCTGAATGCGGCGATCAGCGCGGCATATTACCTGAAGATCGTGGCGGCGCTGTTCCTGCGCACCGAGCCTCTCCAGACGCGATTTGGCTTCCCCGCTGTTTCCGAGCCGGCGGCGGCGCCGATCCATCATCCCATCCCGGTTCTGGTGAGCGTGGGCGTGTCGATGGTGGGCGTGTTGTGGCTGGGCATCGTGCTGCCGGCCACGCAGCGCCTGACCGACCGGACGGCGCTGGCCAGCCAGATGGAGCGCCCACCCGCTCCGTGATCCGGGAATTCCTACTTCTTTTGCAGAATTTCTGGACTTGCGTCGCCGCAAGCAGTTAGGAATTAACCTTCCCGGATTTTGCAACCAAAGTCCATAATGCGCGTAGGGAATTGCGGAAGCGCGCGATTTTCGTTGATTCGCGGGGCGGGGGGCACGGCGGAGAAATTTTGCATCTATGAGCATTGTCAGCTTCGCATTGAAGCGGCCGTATACCGTCATCGCTGTTCTGATCCTTGTCTGTCTCCTGGGGGTCGGGGCGGCACTGCGCATGCCCACCGACATCTTTCCAGAGATCGATATCCCGGTCGTCAGCGTTGTCTGGACCTACAACGGCATGAGCGCGCAAGACATCCAGGACCGTATCCTGGTCCTGCACGAGCGGCAACTGGCGTCGCTGGTGGACAATATTGAGCGGATCGAATCCAACGCCTACACGGGGGTGGGCGTCATCAAGGTTTATCTGCACGAAGGCGCGGATGTGACTCGCGCGGTGGCGCAGTTGGGCAGCACGGCACTGGTGGTGCTCAAATACATGCCGCGCAACATCACACCGCCGCTGATCCTCCGATATGGCGCGACCGATGTGCCGATCATCCAGTTGAGCGTATCCAGCACGTCGCTGTCGGACACGCGGCTGAACGACCTGGGGCAGAACATCATCCGGCCCGATCTGGCGGTGGTGCAGGGGACGAGCATTCCCTACCCCTACGGTGGCAAGCCGCGCCTGGTGATGGTCGACATCAGCAAGATGGCCCTGGAATCGCGCGGGCTCTCACCGGCGGATGTCAGCGAATCGCTGCTGCGGCAAAACGTGATCCTTCCCTCCGGCGACGTCAAGCTGGGCCACACCGATTACACCGTGGCGATGAACAACAGCCCCGACGTAATTTCGACGATTAACAATTTCCCGATCAAAGACGTGGACAGCCGGATGGTTTTCATCCGCGATGTCGCCCACGTGCACGATGGATACCAGATTCAGACCAACTCGGTCTCCGAGAACGGCCGACCGGCGGGACTGATGATGATCCGCAAGACCGGTGGGGTGTCCACGCTGGCGGTCGTCAACGGCGTCAAAGATGTGCTGCCGGATCTCCGTCTGCTCATGCCAAAGGGCGTGGACATCAAGCCGATCTTTGATCAGTCGATCTTCGTCAAGGCGGCGCTCAACAGCGTGGTCATGGGCGGGACCATGGCGGCCGTCCTGACGGCGCTGATGATCCTGCTGTTCCTGGGCAACCCGCGGCTGACGATGATCATCCTGGCGTCCATTCCCCTGTCGATCATCACGGCCATCCTGGTGATGTACTGCATGGGCCAGACACTCAACACGCTGACGCTGGGCGGCTTCGCGCTGGCGGTGGGAATCCTGGTGGACAACGCCACTGTCGTGATCGAAAATATCGAGCGCCATCTGACCGAGTTGCGCAAAAACCTGCGCGACGGGATCCTCGACGGGGCGGCGGAGATCGGCGTGCCGACGCTGCTCTCCACCCTGGCCATCTGTATCGTCTTCGTGCCGATCTTTCTGCTGCAGGGGACCGCCAAATATCTCTTCTCGCCGCTGGCGCTGTCGGTGTGCATCTCGCTGCTGGCCAGCCTGGCGCTCTCGTTCACGCTTGTGCCGGTGCTCTTCAATTATCTGATGCGCTCGCACATGCAGACCCATCAGGTCCACGATCCGGCCGGCGAGCATCGGCGGACGCGCAATCCACTGCGGCTGATCCACCGCGGATTTGACAACGGCTTCAATCGCTTCCGCCAGACATATCGCACCACCGTTTCATGGTGCGTTGATCGTCCGCTGCCTACGATGGCGTTCTTTGCCTTGCTCATGATCGGCTCATGCCTGCTGTTCCCGCACCTGGGCGAGGATTTCTTCCCGCAGGTGGATGCGGGGCAGATGCGCCTGCACGTGCGCTGTGCACCAGGGACGCGGATCGAATCGACCCAGGAACAGTTCGCACGCGTCGAGACCGCCATCCGGAAAATCGTCGGGGACAATCAGATCGACGTGATCCTGGACAACATCGGCCTGCCCTACAGCGGCATCAATATTGCCCTGAGCGATACCGCGACGGTGGGGCCGATGGACGGCGAGATCCTGGTGTCGCTGAAAAAAGAGCATACTCCCACCGCCGCGCACATGGCCGATCTGCGCCGCCAACTCCCGCAGCAATTCGCGGGGATGCAGTTCTTCTTCCAACCGGCGGACATCGTGAACCAGGTGCTTAATTTCGGCCAGCCGGCGCCGATCGACGTGCGCGTCACCGGTCCGGACCAGGCGCGTGCCTACGCCCTGGCGACCAGGCTGGCGCGGGACATCCAGAGCGTTCCGGGCGTGGTTGATTCGCATATCTTCCAAGTCCCCGATGCCCCGTCGATCAACGTCAACGTCGACCGCTCGCTGGCGCAGGAAGTGGGCATGGATCAGCAGGATGCGGCCACCAACCTGCTGGTCGCCCTGAACAACAGCCTGCAGATCGCGCCCAATTTCTGGGTCAACCCGAGCAACGGCGTGAGCTATCCGCTGGTGGTGCAGGAACCGACCTACCGCATCAAGACGCTGGGAGATTTGGAGAACGTGCCGGTGGTCAGCCCGGGCGGACACCGTTATGAGCTGCTGATGAACCTCGCCGCGTTCGGGCGCGGGACGATTCCGATGGTCATCTCGCAGTCGAATATCCGGCCGGTATTCGACGTGAACGCCGATGTGCAGGGCTCGGATATGAAAAGTGTCGCCGAGGGGATTCAAAAAGTGATCGATTCCGATCGCCCCGCGGCATCGACGGCGATGAAGGTGTCGCTGGCCGGGCAAGCTCAAACGATGCAGAGCAGTTTTTCCGGCCTCTTTTCGGGCATGGGGCTTGCCGTAGTATTGGTCTACCTGCTCATGGTGATAAAATTCCAGAGCTGGCTTGATCCGCTGATCGTTCTGATGGCCGTGCCGTTCGCCCTGGGGGGCGTGATGTGGATGCTTTACCTGACGCAAACGCACATGAGCGTTCCCGCGCTGATGGGGACGCTGATGTGCATCGGGCTGACAACCGCCAACAGCATTCTGGTGGTCACGTTCGCCAACGACCGCCTTGCCGCAGGCGACGAGCCGGCCGCCGCGGCGATCACGGCTGGATACACGCGCCTGCGCCCGGTGCTCATGACCGCCGGCGCGATGATCCTCGGAATGGTGCCGATGGCCCTGGGCGTGGGGGAAGGCGGCGAGCAGAATGCGCCCTTGGCGCGCGCCGTTATCGGGGGATTGCTCTTTGCCACTTTCGCGACGCTGGTATTCGTTCCCTCGATGTATCGTTTGCTGCGGCGCCCTGAGATTGCGGAGGACGCGGCCCATGCATGATCAGGAAGAAATCGTGGTTCCCGTCCGCCCGTCCGCGGCGCGGCGCACGGGACGCTACGTCGCCATCTTCGCCATCGCGGTCATGGCGGCGCTGCTGGTCGGGTTCCTCTTCGTGCAGCGCCTCCGGGCGCACAAGCAGGAGGCCCTTGAAGACCAGACGCAGTCGAATGCCAGCGCCGCGCCGGCGGTGGACGTGATGCGCGCCCAGCGCGCGCCGTCTTCCCGGCCGATGGAGTTGCCCGGTGAAACACGCGGATGGTATCAGACCACCATTTATGCCCGCGTCCCGGGGTACCTGGGCAAGTGGCTGGTGGATATCGGCGACAAGGTGCAAGCGGGGCAGTTGCTTTGCAAAATTGACACCCCCGATCTGGACGCCCAGCTCGCCGCGGCGCAGGCGCATCTCAAGTCGTCGCAGGCGCAGGTCGAGGTGGAGAACGCGAACTTGTCGCTGGCCAAAACCACTTATGATCGGTGGCGCAACGCGCAGCCGGCCAATATCGTCTCGGAGCAGGAGCGCGAGGAGAAGAAGGCGGCCTGGCAGGCGGCGTCGGCGCGACGGGATGCCGCGGAATCCCAGGTTAAGCTCGACCAGGCCGAAGTCGATCGACTCAATGCCCTGGAGGGATTCAAGGCGGTGACCGCGCCATTTGACGGTGTGATCACGGCGCGGCGGATCGACATCGGCGACCTGGTCACCGCCGGCAGCACCACCAGTAACACCTCGCTCTATAGCCTGGCGCAGACCGACAAGATTCGCGTCTTCGTCGATGTCCCCCAGGACGCCGCCATGCAGATCGCGGCCGGCACGGCGGCGCAGATCGCCTCGTCCGATCTGAGTGGCCACAGTTTTGAGGGAAAAGTCGCGCGCACCTCCAGCGCAATCGATCCGGCTTCGCGAACGATGAACGTGGAAGTCGATCTGGATAACCCCCAATTGCTGCTGGTGCCGGGAATGTATGTGCGGGTCACGTTCAAGCTCCATCAACCGCTCTGGGTGCAGGTCCCCGCCAGCGCGATCATGTTCCGGTCCAGCGGGCCGCAAGTGGCCGTGGTGGGCGACGGCAGCGAGATAAAGTTCCAGGATATCTCCATCGCCCAGGACCAGGGCGATGTGGTGTACGTCGGTTCGGGCCTGGAACCGGGCGACCGCGTGGCGCTGAATATCAGCAATCAGATCGGCGAAGGGGAGAAGGTTGACGTTCACGAAATCGATACTCCTCCAACCCCACAAACTCCGGTCACTTCGGCGCAACAGCAATGAGCATGCGGTACGGGTCATTTACTGTTTCATTTGCGTGCGGTGCTCTGCTGGCGGCATGCACGGTGGGGCCGAACTATCACACACCGGCGACGACCATGCCGTCGGCGTTCGCACAGCCGACAACGACCACGCGGCCACTGGCGCTCAGCACCACCCGTCCGATCGACCTGACGTGCTGGTGGCAATCTTTGGACGATGCGGAACTGAATTCGCTGGTCGAGCGGGCGGTGGCGAATAATCTGGA
>Ga0182024_10001512_pt1 | contig 59808 bp, 48 predicted proteins | sample P32metaG_FD_120480 | JGI IMG/M metagenome (GOLD analysis project Ga0182024, IMG submission 120480) | Permafrost microbial communities from Stordalen Mire, Sweden - P3-2 metaG (Illumina Assembly) | ecosystem: Environmental > Terrestrial > Soil > Wetlands > Permafrost | place: Sweden: Stordalen...
CCGCGTCAACGGTCTGTGCCGGCACCGGTACCCGGTAACCGCCATGCGTCACGCTGTTGCACGCTGCTGGTGCTTGGCGTCTTCGGTTCAAGGGAGCTGCTCCCGCTCGCAGAACGAGCGCTCCCGCGTCGGGTGTGCGAGATCCCGTAACATTTTCTGATGGACGTCTCCCCAACGCAAGCCGTCATCGAGCACGACGCCCGCGAAGACATCGGGCGCACGCTGCTCGGCGACATTCTGGAGATCGGACCAGGCAACGCCCCGTTTCCCACTGCGCCCGGAGCACGCGTGACCTACGCGGACCGCTCGGTGGATGGGGGCCGCGACGCCACGTGGCCAGAGCTCGTGGGCCAACCACGGGGGCCTGAATCGGACCTCGATCTCGATCTCGATGTCAACGGTCTTGGCGTGATCGCCGACAAGGCGTTCGATGCGGTCATCGCGTCCCACATGATCGAGCACTTGGCGAACCCGATCGAAGCGCTGTGTGAAATCGAGCGCGTGCTCCGCCCCGGTGGACGGCTTGTCCTGGTCGTCCCCGACCGCACTCGCACCTTCGACGCCGTACGCCAGCCCACACCCCTTGCGCACCTCCTCGATGACTTCGAGCGCCACGTCACCGAGGTAGACGCCGACCACATCGCGGAATTCTGCGAGGCGATCTTCCACCAGCCTCCCATTCACCCGGACGAGGTCCGGGCCTGGTACGACCCCGCACACCTCGACGAAGCCCGCGTCGATCTCCACCGGCGCCGGTCCATCCACGTGCACTGCTGGACACCCGAGGAGTTTGCTGCGGTCATGGCCGCCCTACTGGCTCGAGGGATCGTGTCATGGGACCTCGTCGACCTCTATTTCTTCGATGACCCCGGCGCGGTGGACAACGAGTTCGGCTTCGTCCTGGAACGACCCCCTGCTCCCGAGACGCCGCGGGAGCAGTCCGAGGCATTCGTTCGTCGCTGGGCCTCGCGTGTCCTCGAGAGGCCCACCCGCGACGCCCGTCGTCTGGTCGCCCTGCACGCGGCGCTGCTGAGCAACCTCACCAGTGTGGACGAATTGGCGTCGTGCGCCCTCGTTCTCGGCGAGATCGTCGGAGACGAGCTCGTCCGATCACGCCAGGCAGAGGCGTCCTTCCAGGAGGGCCTGAGCGCAACGACAGCGGTGACGACCCAGCTGGCCGCCCGTCTCCGAGACGCAGACGAGCAACTCACCGGGATACTCAGGAGTCGCTCCTACCGTCTCAGCCGCGTTCTCAGCGCCGGCCTTCAGCTGATGCGCCGCATGACGCGAAGGTCGGCCACCTGAATCGCGGTGTCACAGGGGCTCTCCCTCACCCAACTCCGACGTGACTTCGGCAATCGCATCGGTCGTGGCTTCCGCACTGAGCGCGCTGCCGCCGCCGTCGTCTCGCCAGAGCTCGGGAACCCGCCACAGGAGAACAACCACCCCGACCACACAGGCCAGGCCGCCCGACCACACCGCGAACTGCGGGCCCCCGATGGCCGCGGTCACCCCGGTCTCGGCGTCGCCCAAGCGGGGTCCACCGGCCACCACCGCAAAGAACGTGCCCGAAAGACGCCCCTGGAGATGTTGCGGGACGGCGCGCTGTTGTACCGCCTGTCGGAATACCGCAGACACCACGTCGGCCGCTCCGGCCAATGCCAACAGCGTCAGTCCGATCCACAGGACGGGAACGATGCCGAACACCGCGATGGTGACTCCCCAGACAACCACGCAGGCCGCGATGGCACGACCCTGACGGTGCACACGACTGCACCAACCGGTGAAGAGCGATCCGATCAGTGCTCCGGCCCCGGGGGCGGCATACAGCAGTCCGACTGTGCCCGCACCGCCGCCGAAGAGGCCGACACCCAGGGCAGGAAATACGGCCCGTGGCATCCCGAAGATCATGGCGTTGAGATCGATCCAATAGGTCGCCGAAAGGAGCTTCTCCTGGCGCAGGTGCCGGAACCCCTCGGTCATCGACCGCAGTCCCATCGGGGTTCCCCCGCCGCTCGGGACCAACGGCACCAAGAGCACGGCCGCGACCAGCGCCACCGAAAACGTGGCCACGTCGATGCCGTAGACCGCGCTCAGCCCGATGGTGGAAATCAGCACGCCGGCGAGGGCCGGGCCGGCCACCAGTGCCAGCTGTTGGATCGTGGTCTGCAGGGCAATGGCGGCGGTCACATCGTGCTCGTCGACGAGCATCGGCAACGCCGCTCGTCGCGCCGGCCAGTCGACTCCCTGGAACCCCGCGCTGGCCGCCGTACAGACGAACAGGGGCCACACGGCGGGGTGCGACATCGACGCGTCGACGACCAGGCCACCGACGGCGGTTGCCATGGCGACCTGGGTGAGCATCAACACCTTTCTCCGGTCCATGGCGTCAGCGAGCGTCCCGCCCCAGAGAGCTCCCGCCAACAACGGCACCAGCTGGGCGAGGCCGATGAGACCGACGACGAGTGTCGAGTGGGTCAGCGCGTAGGCCTGAAAGGAAACCGCCACCAGGGTCAGTTGCGAGCCCAACCCGGACACCACCTGGCCCGCCCACAGCCGTCGAAAGTGCCGGTACTTCCTCAGTGGGCTGATGTCGACGACGAAACGAGACACCCGTCCACCGTAATGGTCGCTTCGAGGACGTCCCGATACCGACAGTGGCAACTCTTTCGACGTGCCAGGGTCCGGTGCCGACGAAACATCGGAAGGTATGCGACGGCGCCAGCACAGGAGGGCAGATGCCGTAGCATTCGCTTGCACGACGGGGAACAGAGACGGGGGCGTGACCATGGCGTCGGCACCGGGACGGGTCATGGGCGGCACTCACACGTTCAGGGGCTGTCGTTGACGTTGCGACTCACATCGGTTCACCCGTCGGTGAGAACCAGGAGCGGCCGATGAGTTGCCGCCCCCTTGTGCTGCACAGCGAACGACTGTTTCCGCCTGACCCCACGGTGCGGGCCATCGCCGTCGAGCTCTACGACGAGATCCGTTCGTTGCCGCTCATCAGCCCCCACGGCCATACCGATCCACAGTGGTTCGCCGACAACGTCGCGTTCTCTGATCCGATGTCACTGCTCGTCACGCCCGACCACTACCTGACCAGAATGCTCTACAGCCAGGGCGTTGCACTCGAAGCGCTGGGCGTCGAACCGAATGACGGAGCTCCTGTGGCCGACGCACGGACCGCGTGGCGGACATTCGCGAGCCACTACCACCTCTTCCGGGCCACGCCATCAGGCCTGTGGTTCGACCACGTACTGGCCGACGTGTTCGGCGTCCGGTACCGACTCGATGCCGACACCGCTGACGACATCTACGACCAGATCGCCGATGCCCTGGGTCGCCCCGAATGTTTGCCCCGAGCACTGCTCGACCGTTTCGACATCGAGCTCTTGGCCACGACCGACTCGCCGCTGGACGATCTCCACCATCACGTACGCCTCGGCCACGACGGATTCGGAGACCGGGTCATCCCGACGTTTCGACCCGACCCGGTTGTCGACCCGGGCTTCGACGACTTCCCGGACAATTTGGCTCGGCTCGAGGACCTCACCGGTACCGACACCGCGCACTGGTCGGGGTACCTCGACGCGCTCCGCAACCGTCGGGAGTTCTTCATCGGACACGGCGCCGTTGCTTCGGACCACGGGCACCCCACGGCCTTTACAGCGAACCTGCCTACCCGGGAATGTCAGCGGCTCCTCGACGGCGCTCGAGCGGGCACTTTGCCCGCCGACGAGCAGGAACTGTTCCGGGGGCAGATGCTGGTGGAAATGGCTCGCATGAGCATCGACGACGGCCTGGTCATGCAGCTTCACCCCGGTTCGAGGCGCAATCACAACGCCCTCGTCTACCAGCGCTTCGGGCGAGATCGTGGCGCGGATATCCCTGTTCCCATCGAATACACCGAGAGCCTCAAGGACCTTCTGGACGTCGTCGGCAACGACCCTCGACTGCGCCTCATCCTCTTCACTCTCGACGAGTCGACCTTTGGCCGCGAGCTGGCACCGTTGGCCGGCCACTACCCTTCGCTCGTCCTGGGCCCGCCTTGGTGGTTCCTTGACAGCTACGAGGCCATGCTCCGCTACCGGCGAACGGTGACCGAGACGGCGGGCTTTGCCAACACGGCAGGGTTCAATGACGACACCCGGGCCCTGATGTCGATCCCGGCCCGGCACGATATGGCGCGCCGAGTCGACTCGGCCTATCTCGCCGAGCTCGTCGCCACCCACCGGCTCGACCTCGACGATGCCCGGGAATTGGCCGTCGACCTCGCCACCCACCTGGTGCGGCGCGCCTACCGATTGAGCGACGCCCATTGAGCTGACGGTCGGGACCCGCTCGTACGCCCAGTCGACGTTCTTCCTCGAACATCGAGGTGCTCCCCGTCTCGAGCGACTGCTTCACACCTCGCGCCGGGAGGAGCCCTCTCCTTCAGCCGGCCTCCCCGACCTCGTCGGCCCACACCACCATCGCCCGGAGTTGGGCGGCCCCCCACGTGGTGACCATGGCGGTGTCGAGGGCATCGCGCCCACGTGCGATCACGACCCGCCCGATGCGCGGCTCGTTGTTGCGGGGATCAAAGGTCCACCATCGCCCCTCGAGCCACGCCTCGAACCAGGAACAAAAGTCCATCAGCAGGTCGGGCGGGGCGACAGCGATGTCGGGCAGGTAGCCGGCCACATAACGGGTAGGCACGTTGAGAGCGCGACACAAGGTGACGGCGAGGTGGGTGATATCGCGGCACACGCCGGCGCGAGACTCCCACGTGTCGTACGCGGTGGTAACGGCAGTTGTGGCGCCCGGCTCATAGCGAACGTGGTCGTGGACCCAGTCGCACACTGCCTGAACCCGCGACCACCCCGGTTCCAGCGAGCCGAACAGTGCCCAGGCTGGTTCGTAGAGGGTATCGGGCCAGCAGAATCGGCTCGGAAGCAAGTACACGAAGGCGTCGTCGGGCAGGTCCTCGATGGCAGCTTGGGTAGCGCCCTTGTCGGCGTCGTCGAAATCCGAAGGCACGTCCACGGTGGCGTCGTAGCGCAGGACCGATCGCCCGGGCGGCAAGGTCAGCCGGTCGCACGAGTTTCCATAGGCGTCGCGGTAGACGCGCGTTGGGGCCGGAGGTTCCCAGCTCTCTGTGATGACGCGGTGGTCGCCGTCAGATCGGGGTCGTACCTGCCAGAGCGACGGCGTCTTCTCGGCGGCCTCGTACTCGAACTGGCAGCCGATCCTGACCAACATCACGAACACCCTTACCCACCGTCGTGAACGTGCCACGTCCGGCGCATGTCGATCGCGTGAACTCTGGCCCCAGTCGGTCTTTTCCGTCGAGGTCCCAGAACGAGCCCCGGAAGAGGGCTACCGGAAACGACGTCAACAGGCTCCGGTGGTGTCGAAAGAGGGCTGTCCAACAAAGCAAGCGATGGGTGACCAGATCATCGGCATCTTCGCAGGAATCTTCCGGAATCTCTCGACGAGGGAACAGCTCACGTCTGGGCAAGAGTCGTAGAGGCCGTCTCAAGTCGAACGGTTCGGGTGCGCCGCCAGGCAACCCACGCTCGCCCGACCCCAAAAGACAAGGCCGAGAGAGCGCCGACGAAGAAGCCGATAGGCCAATTGGTCACGAAGGAAATGGCGATGGCTGCCCACACGGTCGCCAGCGCGATCGCGACTGAAAGGAGAATCGCCAAGGGGGGGCGATTTGTGAACGAGCGGGCCGCGGCCGGCGGACCGATCATCAGGCTGAAGATGAGCAGGGCCCCGACGACGGGCACCGTCATAGCCGTGGCCAGGGCCACCACGACCAGGAACACCATCTCCATCCGCTGACTGCTGACACCCTTGGACTCTCCGATGTCGGGCACGACGGAGGAGAGGATCAGGGGACGGTAGAGGACGAGAACCGCCGCGATACACACGACGCCGAGAACGGCGACGGGCAGGATCTCGTTCGAGGCGACTCCGAGGACCTCGCCGAAGAGGAGCGAGAAGATCTCCGGCTCGTATTCGGTGGTCTGGCTCAAGAACACCGCGCCAAGGGCCAGCATCACCACCAGGGCGAGAGCGGTCACCACGTCGTTGCGCCCCCGCCGGCCGAGCGCGCCGATCCCAAGGGCGGCCAGTACCGCGAACACACCCAAGCCGACCAGCGTGTTGATGCCGACCAAGCTGGCGCCGGCTGCCCCCGCGAAGGCGCCGTTGGGAATGGCGTGAGCGGCAAAGGCCGAGCCTCGCAGGACCACGAAGAAACCGACCACGCCCGCGATCACGGCAACGATCGTCGCTACCGTCCAGGCGTTGATCATGAAGTTAGCGAACATGGCCCCGCCTCGTTCGATGAGGGGCCCTGCCCTTTGCGGCGCGGGTCACTGCTGAACCTCGGTGCCGGCCGACGGCTCGGACCCACCCCGACGAGTCGTGGCCGTCCGCACGAACGGAAGCTCGGTCGCCAAGTAGCCGAGAAAGATGATGACAACGATGAAGAAACTGACCGGCCAATACGCGTGGGTGGAACTCCAGTAGTAGCTGTCGTAGGCGAGGAGCACGCCGACCAAGACAGCGCTCACTCCGCTCAAGGCGGCCGCCGCCATCGCCCAACCGATCCGCTTCGTGAGCCGCAGGGCGATCGCGGCCGGGCCGATCAAGAGCGCCGTGGAAAGAATCGCTCCGATGGCCAGGGACGAAAGGCCGACGGCGAGGGCCAGGGCCAGCATGTAGAGCAGGGCGACGACACGGACAGGAACGCCCCGGGCGGCTGCCATGTCGGTGCTGACCGAGCTCAGCAGCAAGGGACGATGCACGAGGGCCATGATCCCGAGACACACGACGCTGAAGATGGCGACGATGGGCACGGTGGAGCTGACGGTGCTGAAGATCGACCCGAACAGAATCTGTTGGCTGGCGCCGGTCGTGGAGGTTTGGGTCGTCGACAGGTAGAGGAACAGAGCAGCCAGGCCGATCGCAGCGCCCAACACAATGCCTGTCGCCAAGTCCCTCCCTCGGGCTCGACGCACGCCGATCGCCTCCATGGCCCCTGCCCCGACTACCCCACCGGCCACGAACCCGAACAGCGGGCTGATGCCGACAAGGAACGCGCCTGAGCCACCGGCCGTCGCGACGTCCGCCAGAGAATGGCCGGCGAATGATTGCCCCCGCATGACGGTGAATACCCCGACGACGCCCGAGACAACGGCGACGATGCTCCCGACGGCGCACGCCACATGGACCGCGTGGCTGGAGAAGAAGCCGGGTTCGAATATCCAGCGCACGAGTCAGACCGCCCTCAGCGTCGGATCGGGTGGGAGTCCCGGCTGCTCCATCGGCCCCGCGACCACGAGGATGCGGCCGTGGAGGGTGTGCACATGGACCTCGTATCCGTACAACGCGCTCAGGACCTCATCGCGCACCACCTCTTCGGTGGGACCGCTGGCGGCGCGACCCCCAGCCAGATAGACGATGCGGTCCATCACCGGCAGCAGTGGGTTCATCTCGTGGGCGGAGAGGAGCACGGCAATCTGCTGCTCGTCGGCAATCCGGTCGAGCAACGTGACGACCTCTTGACCACTCTTCAGGTCGAGGTTGGCAAGAGGCTCGTCCAGCAAGAGCAGCTGGGGGCGACCGATGAGGGCGTGGGCGATCAACACCCGCTGTTGCTCGCCGCCGGAAAGGGTTCCCACCCGGGCGTCGCCGAAACTCTCGGCGTCGACGGCGTGAAGCATCTCGTCGACCGCGTCTCGGCGTCTCTTCGAGGGTATGGGAATGCCGAAACGGTTCCCGTCGATTCCGAGCGCAACCAGATCCCGAGCCCGAAGGGGCATGTCCGGGTCGAGCAAGATCTTCTGGGGTACGTACCCCATGGACCTGTTTCGATGGCCGCGAGGCGCACCCAGGACGAGCACTCTCCCCGCGGTCGGGCGCTCGAGACCGAGGATCACCCGTAACAAGGTGGTCTTGCCAGCACCATTGGAGCCGATCAGCCCGGTGAATTCGCCGGCACGGACGCTGAAGCTGACATTGTCGAGGATCTGTCGCCCTGACAGCGACACGCTGACGCCCTCCACCCCGAGGAGCTCACGTGGCGAGGCTTCGGGGTGAGGGCCCATCAGAGGTGTTGGGTCGACACGCCGTCTTTCACGGCCTTTTGGATGGCGTCCACCTCGGCGAGCATCCACGACTGGTAGTCGTACCCCGGGGTGGGCATTGTCTCGTACACACCTACGACCGGCACCCCGGCCTTCAACGCTCCGAGCCGGATCGAAGTCGTCAAGGCGTCCACGACCTGCTCGTTGTAGCAGAAGACCTTCACTGTGTGGCTCGTAAAGAAGCCGTTCTCCAGGGTGACATCCTGCGGCGCCGGGTCTACGCCGTTCATGATGTCGGCCTGAAACCGGAATGGCGTCTTGTTGATCGCCCCCATCGCATCGAGCAGGTAGTCGGCGACGGGTTCGGTCGTGGCCACTGGTGTACCCCCGTACTTGGTCTTGAACGTCGCGATGGCGTTGAACCACGGGTTCAGCGATGCATCGAACTTGTTCAGGTTGGCCTGGAAGTAGGCGGCGTGCGCGGGTTGCAGGTTCGACAGGTCATCCGCCATCGCCTTGGCCGTGGCAGACATCGTCTTCGGGTCGTACCACAGGTGCGGATTCGGCGTGGAGTCGGGCAGCCCGAGGAGGCTCTGCACGACGATCACCTTGCGCGCCGAGTTGGGCGAGGCGGATTCGATCTTGTTCATGAAGCTGTCGTACCCGACCCCGTTCTGCACGATGAGTTGGGCCGCGCTCACCTCTGCGGCCACATTCGGGCTCGACTCGAACGTGTGGGGGTCGGTGTTGGGATTGTTGAGGATCGACGACACGTGTACGTACCGGCCGCCAATCTGACCCAGGACGTTGGCGTACTGGTTCTCAGCTCCGATGGCATTGACGACACCGGGCGGGGCGGTCGTGGACGCCGTCGTAGAGCCGCACGCGGCCGCGGCGAGGGCAACCACCGCCACCACTGCCGCAAGGGTCGCCGTGCCCTGATGCCGAGCCACCCGTGATGCAGTCGAGACGGGAACCATGGCGGGGAATGTAATATGAGAATGAGTCTCAATGCAACCCCGGGTGGAGCTCGACCGGGACCACCGGGATGGTGGGATCGTTCGGCGCTGGTGGGCCAGGTGACGACCTGGCCCATGGAGCAGAATCGACCATGATCGGGGATCGGCCGCGAGGAGCGTGCCGATTTGCAACGGCAGTGCCTGACAGGAGCAAAACAGCGCGATGACAACGAACGGGGGGGCCGACAAGGTACACACCGAGGCCGCGGCCCGACTGCGTCACCTCGACCAGCGCTACACACCCGGACGCCGGGCCATCATCACCCTGCTCGTCGGCGCCGGTCGTCCCGTGAGCATCAGCGACATTGCCGAGGCGCTTCCCGACCTGCCACTCAGCTCGGCCTACCGCCACCTCTCCGACTTACAAGTCGCCGGCCTCGTCCGGCGCGTGGCCGCCAACGACGAGTTCGCGCGATTCGAACTCGCCGAGGACCTCACCGAACACCACCACCATCTTCATTGCGTGGCGTGCGGGGACGTAATCGATTTCACCCCCAGCGCGGCTTTTGAGCGCCATGTAGCCAGGAGCGTCGACAAGTTGGCGGAGACCGAAGGTTTCGAGCCCCACAGTCACCGCCTCGACGTTCTCGGGCTCTGCTCCAATTGCCAGTAGATCGGGTAAACGCGCTACTGGCATGAGCGCCGGATCTCCATGGTCGACGCAGGGTGTCATTTTGGCCGCCCCTACCCCTCAAGTGCTAGCTCTGGTCGAATCCGGCGACGTTGCTCGCGGTCGATGAGACTTGCGTCAGATGGATGCCTACATCGACAGGCTCCTTCTCGCTGCGCGCGCTGATTCTCGTTCCGAGTTGCCCGTTGTCGTTTCCGCCCCAAGCCCAGAACCGCCCGGATTGGTCGATCGCGTAGCACGAGTAACCACCCGAGTTGACCCTCGCGAAGGTCACGCCCGCCGGAACATCGACGGGCACCGGAACGTCGGAGTTCGTCCTGCTACCGTCACCGAGTTGGCCCTTTTTGTTGTCGCCCCAGGCCCAGACGGAGCCATTCGCGAGGATCACGACAGTTTGGCCGTTGGTGGCGCCGCTGCCACCCTGGAACACCTGGCGTGCGGCAGCGGGCAGCTTGACCCGCACCGGGACGTCGCTATTGGCCGTGTCTCCATCGCCGAGTTGTCCGGCGGCGTTGTAGCCCCAGTCGTAGTAGCTGCCATCACCGAGGAGCGCACCCGAGCCCTCCCAGGAGGACGCAAGCGCGATGACCTTCGCCGTGGTCGGGAGTCCGACAACAGCGGTCGGCGTCGAACTGCTCGTCGTCGAGCCGTTGCCCAGAACGCCGTCATCTCCACTGCCGCAGGCGTACACCTGGCCCTTGGAGTCGAAGAGCGAGTGCGTGCGCGCACCGGAGGCGAGCGTCACGCCGCTCAGCGGGATTTGCCTCGGACGAAGCTCCGTCAGGCCCGAGAGGCAGAGATCTCCACCGGGGTTGAGTCCCCATCCCCACACGTGGCCACTCGAGTCGATCGCGAGGGCACCGTCGAACGGCATGGGGTTGGCCAGTGAGGCGATCTTGACGCCAGCGGGAAATTCGACCCCCACCGCCTCGGTGTCGTAGGGAGGCGTCTTGCCGTCGCCGAGTTCGCCGTAACTGCCGACGCCCCAGGCCCACACCGCGCCGCTCGAAGTCAGCGCATAGCCATCTGAGTTCGACGTTGCGATCTGCACCACCTTCCCGCGAATGCCGGCCACAACGGTCGGTGTGTCAAGCTCGAGCCGAGCGATCTTGCCCCGGTTGCCTACGACGCCGAACCTGTAGACGAGGCTCCTCGGTGCGCCGACGCCCCTGCTAGGGGCACCGACCCTCGTGCCGATTCCTCCACACGCGGCAAGCGCCAGGGACGCGACGAGGACGAGAGCTGATGCAGCGTGTTTGTGTCGCGCCTTGTGTCCCTTCTCGATCGTGGGACCAGGCGCACAGACAAACCGCCCGGGCCAAGAGGTCATCCGACACATCGCCACGCCAGTATGCGAGCCTAGAACCTAGGATGTCAACCATGGTTGCCTATATCCGAGTCGGGCCGTGACCGCAAGCACTCCAGGTTCGGGGACCGCCGGACGAGGCCGTGGTCCGAAGCACCCCGGGGGCAAGATGGGGCTGGGCACCGCCTTGCGCCGCGCCTGGGTCGGGTACCAGCGCCGATTGGACGAGGACATGGCGGCGGCTGGGTTCGCTGATCGTGGCTTTCCCGACGGGCGGGTCCTGCGGATGTGCTCAGGTCCAACCGAGACGACCGTCTCGCACATCGGGCGGGAGCTGGGGATCACCCGGCAAGGCGCGAGCAAGATCGTCGCCGGTCTCCGAGATCGCCGGTACGTGACAATGCGTTCTTCGGCCACCGACGGCAGGGAGAAGATCGTGACTCTTACCCCGAGAGCCGTCGCGTATCTCGCCGCCCAACGAAAGGCGGCTCGGGCCATCGAACGCCGGTTGCGCAACGACCTCGGACAGGAAGCTTTCGAGGTTCTCTACCGTCTTCTCGAGTCCTTCGGCAGCGATGAGGACATCCGTCTGAGGGACTATCTGCGGAAGATGAGGATCGACGAGTAACTGTCGAGAGCGGTCAACGTGATTCGATGTCGTCCGCCTTCTGGCCGTGATTGGCCCGGATATCCTTCAACACGCCCCCGATGTGAACGGTGGCCAAGTTGTCCGCGAGATAATCAGGAGCCTCCTGGGTTTCGACAAACCATCCCGTGGGGCACATGGTGAGGATTTCGACCAGGGAGAAGCCTGCACCCAGGGCCTGGGTCTCCAGGGCGCGCAGGAGCACCCTCTTCGTCCGGGCCACGTTCCCGGCCGAATTCACAGCACAGCGAGCCACATAGGCGGCGCCGTCGAGACGAGCCACTAAATCAGCGAGAAGGATGGGGCGGCCGTGGGCGACGGGGTCGCGACCTTCGAGGCTCGTTTTCGTGCGTTGTCCGAGCACGGTTGTTGCCGTCATGTGCCCGCCCGTCTCGCCGAACACGCCGTTGTTCAGCATGACACAAGTGATGTTCTCTCCCCGAGCCGCGGCGTGGAGCACCTCTTGGAGGCCCTCGCTGACCATGTCACCATCCCCTTGGAGAGTGACGACGATCGAGTCGGGTCGAGCACGCTTGGCCCCCGTGGCCACCGACGGCGCCCGGCCGTGCAGCGCCTGGAGGACCTCGACGTCGAGATTGTTCGAAAAGGCCGTATAGCACCCGATGCCGAACACGGTGATGGTCCGGCGTACGAGGTCGAGCTCGTCGATCGCCTCCATCAGGCTGCGAATGGCAATCGGCTCACCGCACCCAGGGCACAGGTGGTGCGCCCCGACGTCGACGAGCCTGGGCGTGAAGTCCTCGACAAGGCGGGCGGGCACATCCGGGGGCGCATCAGTGCGAACGACCCTGAGCTCCTCGATCTTTTTCACGCGTGACGCTCCACCACGTCGAGGATCCGACGTCGCAGCACGGCCACATCGAGATCGGGGGCGATGCCGAAGCCCGAGCTGTCGAGGCTGACTCCGCCGATGAACTCCACAGGGACGGCGCCGAGCACGGCTAACCGAACGTCGTCGACCATCTGGCCGGTGTTGTTCTCGTAGACGGCGACGGCTTTCGCCCCCCGCACCGCGTTGGCAAGATCAGTGGACGGGAACGGGACAAGGGTGACCGGCCGCGCCCAACCGACGCGCAAACCCTCGTCGCGTAGCGATCGCACAGCAGCGCGGATGTACGCGCCCGGTGTGCCGAAGGCCACGACCACCACCTCCGCGTCCTCGGTCATCCCGGTGTCCATCACCGGGACGACGTCCCTGAGCATGGCGGCCGTGTGGTCGGCACACGCCGTGTAGTGGACAGCGAGGTCGTATCCCACGTCGTCACGCTGCTTGGCCGAGCCGAGGAACGAAACCAGCTTGGCCTGGCCCGTCCCGCCGCTCTCCCCCGTCAAGGCCCATTCGGTCGACGGGGCGGGCCCGAAGTCCAGTGTGCTCACATCGACCGAGCGTGCCGTGTGAGCCAGGTAGTAGTCCCCGAACACGAGCACGGGATTGCGCCACGTTGCCGCCAGGTGAAATGCCAGCTGGACGAGCTCCACCGCCTCGGCCACGTCGACGGGAGCCAGCACGATGTGGCGGTAGTCACCGTGCCCGCCACCGCGCGTGGCTTGCCAGTAATCGCCCTGAGCCCGCGCCATGTTCAGCACCACCAGCGGTAGGCGGGCGAGGGTGATCTCGGCCAACGATTCCTGCATGAGCGAGAGGCCCTGCCCGGTCGAGCCGGTGGCGGCGGGTGTGCCGGTGGCCGCCGCGCCCCACGCCATGCCGACAGCCTCGAGCTCGCTCTCGGCATTCATGCATACCCCTCCCACCTCGGGAAGGCGCCTGGCCATGTGCTCGAGGACCTCGGTGAACGGCGTCATGGGGTAGCCGGCGAAAAACCGGCACCCGGCGGCAATCATCGCTTCGGCGATGGCCTCGCTCCCTTGGAGCAGGCGTCGCGTCGACGCCGTCGAGGCCGGTGTGCTCATCGTCCCGCCGGCATCTGGATCGGGGTCTCGTACTTGTAGACCTGGAACACGAAGTCGGGGCAGATCTGCGAACACGCCCTGCAACCGGTGCACCCCGCCATGAGCAGCGGGAATCGGTACCCCCTGTCGTTGACCTCGTGCGTGGTCATGACGAGTACGCCGGGTGGGCAGGCCTCGATGCACAAGTCGCAACCCTTGCACGCGTCGACATCGATCACGACCGTCCCCCGGGTCAGGATGGTGCCGGACTCGGAGACCGCACCGGGCGCCCGTTGGCTGGTCACGGGCGCGACACCCCGGACATGAACGGGGCGGCCCATGCCTCGTCCACGACGCCGGACAACGCGCCGGCGCCGATCTCGAGGGCGCGCTCGTTGAGCTCGCGGTGCTGGGTCCGGTAGGCGGGCACGCTGTCACGAGCGGCGTCACGGAGGGCGTCGAGTGACACGAGCCTTGTCGCCGTGCACAGGGCGCCGAGCATGACCATGGCGGCGGCGATGACGTTGCCGGCGTCCAGAGCCAGATCCGAAGCACGGACCTCTACCACCCTGAGGTTCGCACGGTCGAGCGCGCCCTCCCACACGGTCGCGTTGACGAGGACGATCCCCCCGGCTCGGACTCGGCTCAGGGTGGGCGTCGCGTATTCGTGGTGCAGGACCAGTGCCGCCCAGGCCGATCCGACCGTCGGCGGTGACTCGACCGTGTCGTCGGCCACAACGAGGGTGGCATCGGTGCTGCCACCTCGCATCATGCCGCCGTAGCTGCCGAACAGCTGTACGTCGCGGCCCTCGGCCGACGCGGCGCACGCCAACACCTGGGCGGCGAGCTGGACGCCCTGGCCCCCGATGCCCGTCAGCAGCACTTGGCGCTCCACCCCACCTCCATGGGCCGCTCCACCCGCCGGTTCCGGCGGAGCACGACTCCTAAAGCGTCGATCTTATGGACCAAGAACGCTGTTCTGCAACCAGACCGAGCCTTGACGGCCACTCCTTCCCACCGCGGGCCGGGTCGCCGCCTCATCACCCCGGCGTCCGTCAGTTCAGCCGACCAGCTCGACGAGCAACCGGCGCTGCACCTGGCCAGTCGATGCCGTGCGGGGAATCTTCTCGACGACGGCCATCCGGCGAGGGTGCTTGTAGGTCGCCAACTTCCCGGTGCACGCGGCACGGAGGTCGGCCAGCTCGGGGACCGGCTCACCGGAAGCCACCACCACCACGGCGCACACGATCTCACCCCACTCCACATCGGGGACCCCGACGACAGCCACATCGGAGACCCCCGGCAGCGCACCGAGCACGGCTTCGACCTCCGGCGGCGCAACGGTCTCTCCTCCCGTGCGGATCACGTCGCGGGCCCGCCCGACGATGGTGAGGTATCCCTCGTCGTCCGTCTCGGCGAGATCGCCTGTGTCGTACCACCCGTCCACGAGCACCTCGGCCGTCGCCTCGGGATCGTCGAGATAGCCGTCGAACAACAGCGGTCCGCGCACCCAGAGTCGACTTTGGCTATCCACGCGCACGGTGGTGAGCGGTCCAGGCACCCCGCAGCTGCCGGGTTTGCGCATGATGTCCGCATGCCCGAGGACGGTGACGCCGCCGGCCTCGGTCGACCCGTAGAAGACGCGCACCTGCGCCTGCGGAAGCGCGTTTGCGATAGTGCGTAGCAACTCGGGAGGAGTGGCTGAAGTGCCCGTGTCGGCGAAACGGATCGAGGAAAGGTCGTATGCGCCGCGCTCCCCGTCCGATCTTGCCCCGACTAGTCGTACCCATACGGCCGGCACGCAATTGAGACGAGTGGCCCCATGACGCTGGACTGCCTCCCCGATCTCCCGGGCCACAGCCGAACGTACGAAGACGACGGCGTCGCGCGCCTGCCACTGCTGCAGCGCGATCGTCCAGGCACCCATGTGAAAGAGGGGGTAAGGACAGACCATGGCCCCCCTCGGTTCGAGAAGCGCACCCGGGAGCGAGCGAAGGACGTTCGCCCGGTGCGAGAGCACTGCGCCCTTGGGCGATCCCGAAGAACCGCTTGTGTAGAACACGACATGGGGGTCGTTCTCCGAAACGGCCTCGTCGACATCATGTGCCGACTCCGAGACACTGAGCCGGGCGAGCTCCCCGAGCGTGACCGTATCGAATCCGAACTCGTCGCCCAGCGACGAGCCGTCGGCAGACCGACCCGGGTCGACCACGAGCAGGGCGGGGCGGACACGTGTCAGCACCGCCGCGGCTTCGTCGACGCGCCATTCCCCGTTCAGAGGCACAAAGACCGCTCCCAGTTTCGCGAGGGCCGCAAAGACCGGAACGCTCTCGAGGGTCGTGTCGCTCCACAGCGCAACGCGGGCCCCGACCCCGACACCCCGAGATCGAAGGGCCCGAGCCGTGCGGTTCGCGGCGGCATCGAGCTCGGCGAAGGTGAGCGACTCATTCCCAAGGGCTGCGGCCATGCGGGTGGGCGCGGCCCGAGCCGCGCCCCGGAACACGTCTCCGATGAGCAATTGCCCGGTCACGTTCCCGGATCCTCCCGCGCCCTGAGTGTTCTCGAAGGCCTTGTGCTGTCAGATCGCAGATCTTAGATTGAGAGAACGCCGTGCTGCCGGCCCACAGATGGTTGGTCGGCGAACCGGAGCCCGCCCACAGGAGCCCTATGTCAAGGCCGTCGATGACGGAGCACCTCGCCCACCGGGCAGTCGAGCGCACTGTCGCGGGGCGCCGGGCCGAATACGAGCGCGAGATGGCGCGGATCGTCGAGTCCACGTTTACAGTGATCGAGCGCACCGGGACGGTGGAACCGTCGATGCGAGTGATTTTGGCCGAGGCGAACCTGTCGACCCAGGCCTTCTACCGGTACTTCACGTCCAAGGACGAGTTGATGCTGGCCCTGCTCGACGAGGGGCGTCGTCGGCTCCTCGCGTCGTTGGAGCGCCGCATGATGCAATCGACGGAGCCCGCAGACCAGGTGCGAGCCTGGGTGCAGGGGGTCCTGGCTCAAGCCTCAAACACGGGAGCGGCCGCACGCACGCGCCCATGGGTGACGAGCGAACAGCGCCTCTCCGAGCTGTTCCCTGAAGAACAGCAAGCCTCGGTCGACTTGCTTATCGGGCTGCTCCACGATCCTATCGACCAACTTCGTGGAAACTCGGGCGGACGACGACCAAAGAGAGACTCCCAGGACGACGCGGTACACAGTGGGGCTGTGATGGTGTACCGGCTGGCCTTTGCAACGCTGCGATCCCATCTTGCGGCCGGCACCAAGCCCAGCCCTCACGAGACCGCAGAGCTTGTGGGCTTCTGTTTGCGGGGGGTGACGGTATGAGCCCGGACAGGGTTCTCGGGGACATCGGCTCCAAGGTTGTCTATGAGGACGACTCAGTGCGGGTCTGGCGGCTGAAGCTCGCCCCCGGCGAGGAGAGCCCGATCCACCGACACGAGCTCGACCACCTGCTCATCCAAGTGCATGGCGATCGGATCGCGGTGATCCCCGAGGCCGACACTGAGGGGCCGTTCACCCAAGAGATGTCGGCTGACGTGGTACCGGGGGCCTTGGTCCACGTCGACAAAGGCGGCGTGGAGCGTGCGCGGAACGTCGGCGACAAGGACTACCTGGAGATCATCGTAGAGCTGAAGCACAATCTCGGAACGGGCTGACCTTCGCAACGAGGGCGCGAACTACCCCATCCGGAGGGCTCCCCGACGTGACGACGTGGTTCGAGGGTCATGCGCGAGGAGGGGCGGCAATGCGGGCAAAGAGGTCGACCAATCCGTCTACCAGTTCGTCGCGTCCCATCGTCACCACTCCCTGATGCCACGCCAAGCAGATCTCGCCGAGCGCTCCGATCTGCGCGTAGGCGATGAATCGTCTGTGATCGAGAGACTCTGTGTCGGCCAGCTGATCAACGGGAAGGAGCGAAGCGACCGCAACCTCCACGATGCGCCCGCGGAAGTGGCTGAGACTGCCGGCTTGCGTCTCAGTGATCAAGATGCGAGCAAGGCGCCGATCGTCAAGCAGAGCGTCGATGAACGCCTTGATCCCGGCGTGGACCGAACCGCCCTCTGTGCCGGGTTGGAACGGCCCCGTGAGCTCGACCATGACGTCGATGGCATGGTCGACTACTGCTGCACCGAGCTGGTCAATCGATTCGAAACTTTCGTAGAAGTAGCGTTTCGTAAGTCCCGCGGCCGCGCAGACCTCGCCGACACCGAGGCTGGCGGCACCGCGCGTCCCAGCGAGGTCAAATGCAGCTTCAACAAGCCGCTGGCGTCTGTTCTGCAGGCGTTCGGGGGCGCTGACTCCCCGAAAGGGTCGGGTGACGGGGCGATTCATAGTTGATACCGGATCGTGTCCACTCTACAATGACAAGAGTTGACACGAAGGCGTGTCAACTGCGGGATCTCTTTCGAACGGGAGATGCTCCACGATGTCCGTCGTTGTACCGCCAGGGTTCGATCTCACTGACCCCGACATTCTCGCTGATCGGTTGCCGTTGGACGAGTTCGCCTACCTTCGCGAGGAGGCTCCGGTGTTCTGGAATGCTCAGGACCCGGCCGCGTCGGGGCATGACGACGCGGGCTTTTGGGCGATCACTCGCCACGCCGACGTCAAGGCGGTGTCCACCGCTCGTACCGGCTGGTCCGCCGAGGAGCACTCTGCGTTCGTTCGGCTCCTTGATTCGTCCGAGGTCGCTCGGGAGACTACCAAGGAGCTGTTGTTGTGTATGGACCCGCCGCGTCACACTCGGGTGCGCGGCGTCGCGACACGTTGCTTCACGCCGCCGGCGGTGGGCAAGCTCGAAGACGATCTACGCGAACGCGCCGCTCGCATTGTGTGGTCGGCATCCCGGCAAGAGCGCGGGGACTTCGTCGCCGACGTCGCTTGCCACCTGCCGCTGCAGGCGATAGCCGGTCTGATGGGCTTTCCCGACGTCGATCGTGAACAGCTCATCCATTGGAGCGACCAGATGGCGGCCACTGAAGATCCTGAGTACGGCACCATGAACCAAACCGCGACGTTTGAGCTCCTGGCATATGCCTACTCGTCGGCTGAAGAACGCAAGGTTCGCGACCTGGGTGATGTCACCAGCCGACTCGTCCGTCCCGACGCATCCGGCCAGACATTATCCAGTGAGGAGTACGGATTTTTCTTCATCATCCTGGCCGTGGCGGGCAACGAGACGACCCGTCAGGCGATCGCCCACGGGATGCTCGCCTTCTTGGACAACCCGGACCAATGGGAGCGGTGGCGGACGGAACGGCCCCCGACGGCTGTCGATGAGATCCTCCGCTGCGCCTCGCCGGCCGTCGTGCTCCAACGTACGGCGACACGGGACACAGAGATCGATGGCCGTACCATCCGCCGTGGCGAACGGGTGGGGATGTACTTCGCGTCGGCCAACTTCGATGACGAGGTCTACGCGGACCCCAACCGGTTCGATATCGGCCGAAGCCCGAATCCGCACGTGACGTTCGGCGGCGGCGGGCCGCACTACTGCATCGGTGCCAACCTGACGCGGCTCGAGGTGCGGATCATGTTCGATGCCCTCGCCGATGAGCTCACCGACATACGTCTCCTCGGAAGACCGCGGCGGCTTCGATCCTCGTGGCTCAACGGCATCAAGGAGCTCCCGGTGTCCTACCGCGCCACGACCACCGTGTGATGGGGAGCCCCCCTGCCGAGTCGGGTTCGGTGGCGGCCACCGCGTGGGTGGCCGCCCGGCTCGGGGCACCGACCGACGTCTTGGAGATCCGAGCCGTGGAGGTGGGCCTTCCCGGGCCGAGGCAGGTGCGGGTGGCCACTGAGACGTTCTGCCTCGATTTCAACGACATCGACACGATCCGGGGCCGGTACGGGCTCTTGAAAATGGAGCCACCGTTTGCGGTGGGCATGGTGGCGGCCGGCACCGTTGATACGGCTGGACCTGGTGCCGAAGCGCTCCTCGGGCGGCGCGTCGTGGGCGTCACTGTCGGGGTGCAAGGAGGCTACGCGTCTGCGGCGCTTCTCGATGCGGCAACGGTTCAGACCCTGCCGAGCTGGCTCAGCTTCGTCGACGGGGTCGCGATGTACTTTCCCTACCTGTTGGGGTGGCTCGCCCTGCGCGAGCGCGGCCGGGTGACAGCGGGCGATGTTGTGCTCGTGCACGCCGGAGCAGGCGGCGTGGGTTCCGGGGTCGTCCAGCTCGCCAAGGCTTTTGGCGCAATCGTCATTGCCACAGCAGGAAGCGACGAAAAGGTCGAGTTCTGCCGCCAGCTAGGCGTGGACTATGCGATCAACTATCGCAGCAACGACTTCGTAAGCTATGTCGACGACGTCACCAACGGGCACGGCGTCGATGTCGCGTTCGACTCTGTGGGCGGACAGGTCACGACCGACACCTTCCGGACGATGGCCTTCAACGGACGTCATCTCATCGTCGGTTTCGCGGCTGATATCACCCTGGAGGAGCAGCCGGTCAGCCTCCAGCCGAGCATCTACGGCAACTTCGACCTCGTCGGCATCTGCTTTTCCTTCGTTGACGATCCGCGTCTGACACGAAGCTTGGGCATGAACTTCCTGACCGGTGCCGACGGTCTGCGGATCTGGGGCAACATCCTGCAGATGACGAAGCGTCAGCAGATCCGTCCCGTGGTCGGACGGGAGATCGCGTTCGACGATGTGCCCGGCATGCTCGAATCGATCGAACGTCGCGAAACCATGGGCAGAACAGTCGTTCGGGCTCCGCGGTACCCGGAACCGCATTGATTGACCGCTCTGCACGGCGCCCTTCATAGGGGCACCCCCGACCCCGCCGTTCATGGTTCAAGGGGGATCGCCCCGTGTCAGATGAGTGGCGATACCCGAAGTCCCTTTCGAACCGATCGAACATGCAACTTCCGCGTGCCGCATCTCAAGCGAACTACCTTTTGGGCGTGCACCACGCGATCTATTTGCCCCCAATCGGAGCGTTTGGCGAGGTCCATGTCCTCGTCGACCTTGCTGCTGCGGCCGAGGAAGCGGGCTGGGACGGGTTCTTTCTCTGGGATCACATCCAGTACGAGGTCCCAGTTCCTCTCGCAGACGCATGGGTGAGTCTCAGCGCGATCGCGGTTTCGACCTCCACGATCCGCCTGGGCCCGCTTATCACTCCGCTTCCGCGCCGTCGACCGTGGAAGGTGGCGCGAGAGGCGGCCACGCTCGATCATCTGAGCAGAGGCCGCCTCGTGTTGGGAGTGGGACTCGGGATCGACGTTTGGCGGGAGTTCGGCTCCTTTCCGGGCGAGGCGGACGACGACACGGAACGAGCGGAGTTGCTCGACGACGGGATCGAGATCATCACCCGTCTCTGGTCGGGAGAGCTGACGAACTTCCGGGGCAGACGGCTGTCGGTCGATGGCGCCCAGTTTCTCCCTCGTCCCGTCCAGCAGCCTCGAATCCCGATCTGGTCGGCGGCGCTATGGCCGTCCTCACGGCCAGGTCCCATCAGGCGGGCGGCACGATGCGATGGCGTGATCCCCTTTACGGGAGCACCGATGACACCTGAAGCCGCCGCGGCGGCTCGGGACGCCGTTGCAGCCGAGCGCGGTAACGACGACGCCTTCGACGTTTGTGTCTGGGGATCGGTCCACCTGTCCAACGCTTTTGATGCCGCAGGCGTCACTTGGCTCATGCAGGCCGCAAGGCCGGAGGACTCTGTCGATGAGGTGCGCGCGACCATCAACGCCGGGCCGCCCCGGTAGCACCAGGCGCGTCTCGCTCTAGCCCGAGCAGAGCGGCATCCCCGAGCGTTCTTCGGATGCTCGTTCCGTGGCTCGAAGGGTGATCTACGATCAGGCAGAGTGACGAGGTCGACGGTGACGGAAATGGTGGAGCGGCACATCCACGCATGCGACGGATTCTCCGACATTGTCGTCAAGGCCACGGGCCGGTGGAAACGCCCAACCCCTTGTACTGAGTGGGATGCACGGGGTGTCGTGGAACACATGATCGGGTTCCACGACGTGCTTTTGCTCCGGCCTCTCGGCACCAAGCCACAACGACCCAAGGAAGATCCGATCGCGAGGTGGGCCGTGACGCTGGCCGCCCTTTGCTCGACACTCCGGAACAATTCCGATGACCGCGCCGCGGCGCAGAGCGACACGTCATCCCCTGATCTGGGACGCCTCCTGCCGGTTCTAACCGTTGAGGCGTTGGTGCACACCTGGGACTTGGCTCGGGCGATTGACGTCGATCCGGACCTCGACCTCGGCCTATGTGAGATCGCCTACGAGGTCGTACGACCGAATGTGAAGCAGCTTCGGGAATCAGGCATGTTCCACCCTCCGGTCCCAGTGCACGATGACGCCGATGCCGGGACAAGGCTGATCGCATTCTTGGGCCGCGATCCGTCTTGGACCGCGACGGTGTGACGGATGAGACTCGGTCAGCGATCAGTTTGAGATCGAGAGCTCCTCGCCAGCTCGTCTTTCCAGACCTGCGAGCCCGTACTGGTGAGCCAGATCAAAAGCCGAGCGAAGGGTGGCTTGTGCGCGTTCGAGGTCACCTGGCCCTCGGCGGGACAGGAGCATGCGACCCCACTCGAGGCGGGTCTGGGCGATATGGAACGGCGCGGTCACTTTCTCGTGGATCCTGAGGGCATCAGCGAAATGCGCCTCCGCCGCTTCGTACCGACCAAGCACCGTTGCGAGCGTTCCGAGGTCATGCGAGAGGGCTCCGATGACTGCCGGTCCGCCGAACACGACCAGGTTCGGCCAGCGCGCCAGCCGCGGGTAGAGCACGGTCGCCGCGTCGTGGTCATTGAAGTGCGAGGTGACACGAGCCCATCCGTCGAGATACACAGGCAGGAGGAAGTCCTCGGGAATCGAGAAGCCCGACGACATCTCCGCATCGAGCATCGTTCGCGCTTCGTCATCTCGTCCCGCGTCTATGAGGCTTCTCGCCGCAGCGGATCGAACAGAAGGGATGTCCGGATTGTCGGCTGCGATCCCTACGATCAGGTCAGCCATCTCCCCGAAGCGTCCTTGGTACCAACGGATGTGTGAGAGCTGAATACCGTAGATGGCGAGCGTGTCGGGTTGTCCGGTGTCGTTCCCGATCTCAAACGCCTCGTTGGCAAGGGCCTCGGCCTGCGCGATGTTCCCGACGAGGAGGGTTGACCAAGACAGACTCCAGGAGGAGGTCCACTTCAAAATGGGCTGGCCAACTTCGGATGCGAGTCGAGCCGCCTCCGCATGGCAACGAGTCACGTCTGCGATGTCACCGACCTGTATGGCGAAGGTACTACGAAAGATGGCAGCCCAGAACTTGCTCACGGGGTCACCCATCTGTTCGGCAAGTTCCGTACCCTCGATGCTGTCACGGAGCAATTCCTCGACCGTGTCGGGCATCCAGGTTGCCTGTCCGGCTCGGATCAACACATCGAAGACCGTGGCAGGGTCATGCAACCGGCGCGCAATCTGCCGCGCCTCGTCACATAAGACTCGCCTCCTAAGGTAGTCACCGTCATAGGTGCGCTCCACAGCGAGCAATGCGAGGAGACGGCAACGCCCTGGACTGTCGGCCGTCCCGATCGCATCCAGGGCAGCAGTGAGCATTGCCCCGCGCGCGCTGTCCACGAACCCAGCCGCGCTCGCAAAGCCGCGGTTGTTCGCGAGGGCCGCCCGGACGAGCGTATCCACATCGCCGATGCCCTGAGCGAGACGCGCTGCTTCGAGGAGTGTCTCTCGATATGCCCCATTGCCTGTTTGTCGCTGTGCCTCGCCGAGGCCCGCCAGACACCTCGCTCGCTCTGTGTCCTCGGGTGCGTGGGCGAGCGCACCGAGGGCCTCCTCGTACCAGCGGATCGCCTCGGCAGGAGCGAGAGAAGCAAGCGCGCCTTCGCCCGCAAGACGCGCGTAGGTGACGGCCTTCGATGACTCGGTCGGCGCCGTGGCGGCCAGCCAGTGCCGTGCGAGTTCCCCGGCACGGGCACCAGGGTCGTCGCCCACGCTCGCCTCCAGGGCCTCGGCAGCAGCACGGTGAAGCCGGGCGCGACGGGTGGTGCCCAGGTCGTCGTACAAGGTGTGCTGGATGAGCGCATGCGTAAAGCGGAAACGCCCCGGCACTGCTCGCACCTCGGCAGTGAGTGCTGCTGAGCCTGCGACCTCCAGAACGTCGAGAACCGGGTCCTCTCCCGATCCGACGACTGCGCAGAGAAGAGGGACATCGAACTCCTGTCCGAGCACCGAGGCGGCGGACAGGACCCGGGTGGCTTCGGCGCCGAGGCGCGCCACCCTCGAGCCGATCACCTGGCGCACACTCTCGGGCAACCCCGCTTCAGAGAGCTCCTGGGCCGGGATCCATCTGCCGCTGTCGTCCTGGACGATGGCGCGTGTCTCGACGAGGTGGCGCAGTACCTCGCCGACGAAGAACGGGTTTCCGTCTGTCTCTCGGTACAGGGCGTGGGCGAGCTCCACTGCGGTGCCGTCCAAGGCTTGCCCGGCCGCAGCTTCGACGAAGGAGACCACCTCGTCGTCGTCGAGGCCCGACAGGGAGATTCGGGTCACCGAAGGCTCTCTCGTCAACGCGGCAAGGGTCTCGGTGAGCGGGTGGGACGAAGAGAGCTGGGTGTCTCTGTAGGTGCCGAGGAAGACCACCCTGCCCACCATGGTCTTCGAGCAGTGGCGGAGAAGCTGGAGCGTGGGGCGGTCGGCCCAGTGCAGGTCGTCCAGGAGAAGCACCACGGGCGCCTCGCTAGAGGCGCGCTCGATGAGCGCCACGACCGCGCCGTAGAGCATCCACCGCTCGGCATCCGGGTCACTGGATCGCGTCGCCTCCAGGTCCGGACAGCGCCGTTGAAGGGCGGGGACGAGGCGGACGAGCGCAGAGAGGTGGTCGTTTCCGAGGTCGGATATCACCGCATCGTCCGCGTGGGCCACGTAGTGGGTAAGTGCCTCGACGAAGGGTCGGTACGGGACGGCGAGGTCCTCGTCGCAGCGCCCGTAGAGGACGACCGCACCTTGTGCATGAGCATCACGCGCCAACGAAGAGGTGAGCGTGCTCTTGCCGACCCCGGCCTCGCCGCAGACGAGCACGATCCGGGGGGGCTCCCCGGAAGTGACGCCCTTGAGCGTCTCCTGGAGCCGCTCTTGCTCTTGGGCACGGCCCACCACACCGATAGGCGGAACCTGAGGAAGCCGAGGGGGAACGGGGATCCCAGAGGATTCCCCCTCCTCGGTGGACTCCCAGAGCACCTCCCAGGCGACGACCGGCTCGGGGAGGCCCTTCAGCTCCAGTTCGCGCTCGGTGGCGAAGTTGTGGCCGGACCGTCGAGCCAGCAGCTTCACCACATCGGCGGCAAGGATCTGGCCCCCCTGAGCGACCGCACACAGCCGTGCGGCCTCCACCACGGGATCTCCGAAGTAGTCCGAGTCCTCTACGGTCACGTCGCCCGTGGAGATCCCGATGCGGATCACCAGGGGAACCGATGCCTTTCGGTTGTGGCGCTCAACGGCCTGGTGCATGCCCACCGCACAAGAGAGGGCGGAAACGGTGGCGTCAAACCCGACCATGAGCCCGTCGCCGAGGTTCTTGACCTCGGTCCCGCCAGTGGCTGCGATCACCTCGCGAAGGGTGGCGAAGTGAGTCCGCCGAACCTCGTCGGCGGCATTTGGAGAAAGAGAGGAGGAAAGCTCGGTGGAGCCGACCAGGTCGGTGAAGAGCACCGTGACGCTTTCGGTGGCAGCCACCAGTCCTCCTCGCCTCACCTTCTGTGAGAAGGGTACGCGAGGGCAGGGAGATCGTCCATCAGTCGTAGCGGGCCGGACGACCAAAGACACCGAACTGGCCGCCTTCAAATTGTGATCCGACCCTATTCCAGTGGCCGAATACCCGCATTGAGGATATCGACCGGGAACTCTGAGTCCGCCTGCACCGATTGGGAGAAACACAGTGATTGGACGGATACGTTGGTCCCAAAGATCGTTGCATCATCGTCTACGCAGCTAACCGGAGCAGCTGAGACAGCCGACACTTGCACTTGAGGCGTGGTCGACACGAAGGTCGGTGAACGCGCCAGGTATCCGACTCGCGGCTACATGCGGGATTGGAGGGTTTGCTTTCCTTCGCCGGACAGGTCCTCGAGCGGCGCTGTGCGTCCCGCCATGACGAAGATAAGAGCCGCCAGCGGGCCCTCGACGGAAGGACCGTCCCCCACTGACCAGTCGGAGTCCGTAGCGGCCATGCGCAGACCGGCAATGCGCTTCTTGACGCGGAGCGGGAAACCTATTTGCTTCACCCTGTCAGCGACCGTCAACAACGTGGTCTCCGGCACGCTCCGGGTCATGCCCGTCGGTCGGCGGATGTCCCCGCTGTGGCACACGAGGTCGGTCAGCATGAGCTCGGGCTTCGTCCCTGGCGGCGTGCGACGCGTCCCGACCGACTTCCTGAACTGCCCCAGGAGCTCGTCGGGGGGCGCCGTTCCAAGCTCCTGGCCTTCCCGGGCGATGAAGCGGTTGAAGCTCATGCCGCTCTTGAGCATCCCCGTAAGGAACGGGACCATCTTCACGTCCGCCCCGCCAACCAGATGGCCAACGACGTGCCGGACCCTCCACTCGCTGCACAACGATTGGGCGTCCCACTGGCTGTCGTCGAGAGTGGCCAGGTCGTCAGCCAGCGCCGACCGCTCCTCGTCAATCGCCTGCCACGTGTCCATGACCACCCCCCTGGCCCGTTTCCGCGAGGCGCCGAAACGCCCGCGGACGTGGCACGAGGGTATCGAGATCCGGGCTCGGCGACTCAGCCCACGGTGTGATTGGGAACGAACTTGCCTGGAAATTTCGCCGGACCCTATCGCGTGTCCCGGTTTCGCCATCGCAGGACGCGTCAAGGCTCCGACCGGCTCCAGATAGCTCTGGAATCGGGCTATCCGGATTCGAACCCGAGAGCTTTGCCGGTACTGAGAACGACACCCGGTGTAGCGTTCCCGTCCAGCGGGGAAGGGAGAGCCGGTGCGTGAACGGCATGGTATGTGGATCCTGGCGCTGCTGATCGGCGCGACGCTGCTTGCTTCATGCAGCAGCGGGGTGAAGGCGAGCTCGACGACAACGAGCGGTTCCGGTCAGTCGACCACGCTGGGCGTGGGGGTCACGGCCAAGACGATCAAGGTGGGCATCTCCCTAGTCGACTTCACCTGCATCCAGCAGTTCGTCAACCAGATCCGTGTCAACCAGAACGACAACTACAACGACTTCATCAAGTACGTGAACGATCACGGTGGAGTGGCCGGACGCACCATCGTCCCCGACTACCAGTACTTCTGCCCCATCCAGAACGCCCAGGCACTTGCGTTGTGCACGAAGTTCACCGAAGACGACCACGTGTTCGCCGTGATGGGCAACTTCGTCGACTTCTCGGGTGATGCCCAGACATGTCTGGCCAAGGACCACAACACCGTTCTCATCACCTTCCAGTTGTCGCAGGCGATCATGAACCAGTCGCCGCCCGGCGTCATCATCCTGCCGGGACCGACACCCGAACGGGTCGATACGGTCGTGCTCAACTTGATGCAGAAGCAACACACCCTGAAGGGCAAGAAGATCGCCGTCCTCGGCGAGCTCACCAGCGAGAATGTCGTCAACGACAGCGTCGTGCCCGGGCTGAAGCGTCTCGGTGTCCCCATGGGGAGCACGGCGATCCTCGACGTCACCGGCTCTGACACCTCGGCGGCCCAGACCCAGCTGGACAGCTTCATCGAGCGCTGGAAGTCCGAGAACGTGAACGCGCTATTCGTATCCGGCACCCAGGTGACCTCGCAGCAGTTCATCGAGAAGGTGCGGGCTGAGATGCCCAATGTGATGCTCGTCACCGACAACGACGCCACCGTCACACTCGGCTACGGGCAGCAAGAGAAACAGATTGGGCGCAATCCGAACCCGTACGAGGGCATCATCACCGCTGGCGGGCCCACCTCGGCGGAATACGACGCCAGCGCCAACTGGAAGTTCTGCGCCTCGGTCTACAAGCAGGAGACGGGCAAGGTCGCACCCAATGCCGAGACCATCATCCCCGGGCCCAACGGCAAGACTCTCGACACCTACGGCAGCATCAACGACGCCTGTCAGCTCCTGACCCTGTTCCAGGAGATCGGGGACCGGGTCGGCAAGAACCTCAACGTTGCCAACTGGGTCCACGCCGTGAACACCTACGGTGCGATACGCGACTACGGCGGCGGGCAGTACGCCTCGCTGCACACGGGCAAATACGACGACGACGACACCTTCCGCCTGGAGAAGTTCAATTCGTCGCTCGGCCCGAAGGGCGACTGGCAGCCCATCACGCCCCTGGAGGACATCCCCACGCAATAACCCGCGCCGAGAGCCCGCGATCGCGGGCGTCATAGCGCCGATCGCCGCGGTCCACCAGCTCTGAAACACCGGGTGGTGCCTCGCTACTATCGGCGCCGAGGAAGGGGGAACCCTGGACACCGACGCGGGCGAAGGGCAGGGTTCGGCGGCCTCGCTGGCCTCCGCGGTACTGACTGCCGAGGCCGCCCGTCAGGCCGAACAGGAGAGTGCCCGCGAGGAGATCGTCTTCCCCGACGACCTTCTCCCCGGGGTCAACGCCGCCCCCATGACGCTGCGCCAGGGCCTGCGCGTCGGCGGCTGGTTCATGTTCCTGATCCTCACCGCCATCGTCTCGCTCGACGAGCTCGAAGGCGCCGCCATCAACGTCCTCGCTCCGGAGATCCAGCAGACCTTCCACATGAGCGAGGGCGCCATCGTGTTCATCGGTACGGCCTCGGCCGCCTTCTTCGTCCTGGGCGCCGTACCTATGGGATGGCTGGCTGACCGCATGAAGCGGGTCCCGATCGTGGGTGTCTCCGCCATGTTGTTCGGCGGTTTCGTCTTCCTGTCGGGCTTCGCCGTCAATTCCTTCATGCTGTTCTGGACCCGGTTCTTCACCGGCATCGCCAAGGCCAGCACCATCCCCGTGCACGGATCATTGGTCGCCGACGCCTACCCGATCTCGATTCGCGCCCGCATGTCCGCCGCCATGCAGGGCGCCTCCCACGCCATCGCCCTGATCAGCCCGGTCCTGGTGGCGGCCGTCGCCGAAATCGCGGGGGGTCCCCAGGGGTGGCGCTGGGCGTGGTACCTGCTCGGCATTCCGGTGTCGGTCGTGGCGATCGGGGCCTTCTTCATGAAGGAGCCGCCTCGAGGCCAGTTCGAAAAGGACCACGTGCTGCACGAGGTGATCGAGGAGGAGCGCCCGGCCCCCATCTCCATGGAGGCTGCCTTCACGCGGCTCAAGCGCATCGCAACCATCCGCACCGTGCTGGTCGCCTTCTGCGCCCTCGGGTTCGGCCTGTTCAGCCAGGCAACGCTGGCGTCTCTCTATCTCGATAAGAACCTGCACATCACCGATGTGCTTCACCGCGGCATCATCCTGAGCCTCAGTGGGATCGGCGCCCTGCCCTTGCTTCCCGTGGTGGGGAAGTACTTCGACCGGGTGTACCGCAAGAATCCGGCCAAGGCGCTGGCGGTGGTGGGAATTCTTATCCTGCCGTCGGCGATCTTCACGCCGCTGCAGTTCTCGATTCACAGCCAGGTGTGGTTCGTCGTACTCGGCATTCCCCAGGCGGTCCTCACGACGGCCGCCTTCGCGATGGTGGGGCCCGTCCTCTACGCCGTGGTCCCCTACCGGTTGCGCGGCATGGGCAACTCGCTCACCACCATGTACATCTTCTTCGTCGGCGGGTTCTTGGGCGGCATCATCGCCGGCTTCTTCACCAACGCCATCGGGATCCGCGACACGGTCATCGTCTTGGGTGTGCCGACGAGCATCATCGGCGGGCTCCTCCTCATGAACGGCGCCCGCTTCATCCGCCATGACCTCTCCCTGGTCGTGTCGGAGCTGCTCGAGGAACAGGAGGAATACCACAAGCGCCACGAGGGTGGCGTCGCTGTGCCTGCTCTCCAGCTGGCCGACATCGACTTCTCCTACGGCCCGGTCCAGGTGCTCTTCGACGTCAACATCGAGGTGCAAAAGGGGGAGACCCTCGCGTTACTCGGAACCAACGGTGCCGGGAAGTCCACCATCCTGCGCGTGATCAGCGGGCTCGAGGTCCCGGAACGGGGTGTGGTGCGGCTCAACGGCCAGAACATCACCTACGTCACCCCGGAAGCCCGCGCCCGGCTCGGGATCATCCAGCTCCCCGGCGGCAAAGGGGTGTTCCCCGGCCTTTCGGTCCATCAGAACCTGGCCATCAGCGCCCGCCTGCTGGAGAAGACCGGGTTCGATGCCCAAGAGCGCCTGCGATACGTGTTCGAACTCCTGCCCGAGCTCGACGCCCTGCACGACCAGACCGCGGCCCGGCTGTCGGGTGGCCAGCAACAGATGCTGGCCCTGGCGCGCGTCCTGCTCTACCAGCCCGAGATCCTCTTGATCGACGAGCTGTCGTTGGGACTTGCGCCCGTTGTCGTCGAACGACTCCTCGTGGTGGTGGAGCGTCTCAAGAGCCAGGGCCAGACCATGGTGATCGTCGAGCAGTCCCTGAACGTCGCGCTCTCCATCGCGGACCGCGCCATCTTCCTGGACAAAGGCTCGGTCCGCTTCGAGGGCCCAGCCGCTGATCTGCTCGAACGCAACGACCTCGTGCGGGCGGTGTTCTTCGGGTCCGAAGGCGGCTGATCTCCCTGCTGGCGGCGATCTTCACCTCCAACCTGCTCTTCATCGGCGTCGTGCAGGGCATGATCGTCGGGCTCATCGCCATGGGCATCGTGCTCGTGTACCGCTCGAGCCGCGTCATCAACTTCGCCGTGGGCGGCCTCGGCTTGCCCGCCACGGCGTTGCTGGCGATCATGGTCGGGATACACCACTGGCCGTACTGGTTGGGCCTTGTGGCGGCGCTCGCCATCGGGGCGCTGTCGGGCACGGTGGTCGAGCTGGCCGTGATCCGGCGACTGTTTCGCGCCCCGCGGGTCATCGTCCTGGTCGCCACCATCGGGGTGGCCGAGCTGGCCGAGGCGGTCACGTTGGCGCTTCCCAACTATCGAACCGGCACTCTGACGACGACGTTCCCGACGCCGTTCAACGGGCAGTGGCAGCTCGGGGGCGGCGTCACCATGAGCGCAGCGCAGTTGCTGGCGCTCATCGCCGTCCCCGTCACCACCGTCGGACTGTGGTGGCTGCTCAACCACACCAAGTTCGGCGAATCGGTGCGGGCCTCGGTGGCCAATCCCGATCTCGCCCGCTTGACGGGCGTCAACCCCAAGATGGTGTCGACCGGCGTATGGACCATCGCCGGCTTCCTCTCGGCGCTGGCAATCACTCTCATCGCCACCGACTCCACATCCGCCGACCTCGTGTCCATCGGGCCCGACACGTTGTTGGTGGGACTGGCGGCCGCCATGGTCGGGCGAATGCTCTCTTTTCCGATCGCCTTCATCGCCGCCATCGGGATCCAGATCCTGGACCAGGTCCTGAGCTTCAACTACCCCTCGCAGACCGGCCTCATCCAGTTCATCCTCTTCGTGGCCGTGGTCCTCCTGGTGGGACGGGTGAGCCGCCGGGCCGAACCCGACACGGCCGGCTTCCGGTTCGCCCCGAGGGTCTCCACGGTGTCGGAGCGCCTGCGGGAGATCTGGTGGGTGCGGCGCCTTCCCCAACTGGGAGCGTCCCTCGTCCTCATCGTCGGGCTCGTGTTGCCGTTCCTCTTCATGGAGTCGTCGCAGCAGTTCATTTACGCCGAGATCGCGGCATTCGCACTGTGCGCCACCTCGGTCACCGTGCTGACGGGATGGGGCGGGCAGCTGTCGCTCGGACAGATGGCCTTCGCCGGTATCGGTGCCCTCAGCGCGGCGGCGTTCGAGCGGGGCGTGGGCGTCGACCTCGGTTGGGGGAATTTCCATTTCCTCAAGGGATCCCTGCCCGCTCTGCCCTTCGGCGTGGCGTTGGTCCTGGGCGCGGTGGTGGCCTGCGGGGTGGCGACGTTGATCGGGATCGGTGCCTTGCGAGTGCGAGGCCTGCTCCTGGCCGCGACCACCCTGGCCTTCGCCATCGCGGCCCAGGCCTACGTGTTCCCGCTCCAGATCTTCTCGCTCGGCCAGGAGACCGTGCAGATGCCCCGGGGCAATATCGGCCCCTTCGACGTCTCCGTCAACAATCGCGGCTACTACTACGGCACGCTGATCGTGCTGGCGGTGGTGCTCGTCCTCCTCGGCCGGCTTCGGCGCAGCGGGGTCGGGCGCACCATCATCGGCGTGCGCGAGAACGAGAGCGCCGCGTCGGCGCTCACGGTGTCTCCTGCCAAAGCCAAGCTCACCGCCTACGCCACAGGTGGGTTCATCGCCGGGCTGGGCGGAGCCATCTTGGGCGGGTTGGTCGTGACGATCGGCTACACCGAGCGCTACTTCACGGTCGAGGACTCCCTCTCCCTGGTCGCCATGGCCGTGATCGGCGGCCTGGGAGGTCGGGCCGGGGCGGTGATCGGCGCGTTGTGGGTCGTCGGGCTCCCCGCCTTCTGGCCCGACAACAACCTCGTGCCCCTGCTCACGTCGAGCATCGGGCTCCTGCTCATCCTGTTGTACATCCCCGGGGGGTTCACCCAGATCGGCTACTGGTTCCGCGACGAGGGGCTGCGCTTCCTCGAGAAACGTCTGCCGCCGGCGCCCGCCAAGGCGTCGGCGGAGCCACCTTCCTCGCTCAGCCGTGCCCTCCCCGACGGCGCGGTGCAGATGAACACCGACGGGTCGGTGCTGCGTGCCGTCGAACTGACGGTGGCGTATGCCGGCCTGGTGGCGGTCGACGACGTCAGCCTCCGGGCCATGCCAGGGGAGGTGGTGGGTCTCATCGGCACCAACGGCGCCGGGAAATCGACGCTCTTGGACGCCATCGGGGGCTTCGTCCCGTCACGAGGCGGGATCGACCTGTTCGGCCACGACGTCAGCCGCCTCAAGCCCCATCGCCGGGCCCGACTGGGGCTGGGACGCACCTTTCAGGCCGCCACCTTGTTCCCCGATCTCACCGTGCGCGAAGTCGTGGAACTGGCGCTCGAAGCACGGGGAGCGACGTCGTTCTGGGGCACCTTGCTCTACGTTCCCAAGTCGGCCCGGGCCGAGCGGCAGAGACATTCCGACGCGGCGGAGCTGATCGACTTCCTCGGTCTGGGGCGATACGCCGATCGCTTCGTCGCCGAGCTGTCCACGGGGACACGTCGCATCGTCGAGCTGGCCGCTCTCCTGGCCGCGGCCCCGTCGGTCATCTGCCTCGACGAGCCCACTGCGGGTGTGGCCCAGCGCGAGACCGAAGCCTTCGGGCCGCTCATCAAACGAGTCCAGGCCGAGCTGCACGCCACGCTGGTCATCGTCGAGCACGATCTGCCGCTCATCCTGGCCATCAGCGACCGCGTGTACTGCCTCGAGGCCGGCGCGGTGATCGCCGAGGGCACGCCGACCGAGGTGCGGTCCGACCCCCGGGTGATCGCGTCCTACCTGGGCACCGACGAGCGGGCCATCGCGCGCAGCAGCACCGTGTCAGAACCGTGAGCGCCTGTCGTTGCTCTATCTCAGCTCATTTGGATACCGCGCGCCTTTCATCGGGGGTCAGGCCCCTGACGCATGGAAGAGGTGGCCGATGGCGAAGCCGACAGCAGCAGCGCCGAGGCCGATGAGGACCATCTTCGACCCACTCCTCCACCAAGCGCCCACCCGGGTAACAGCGGAATAGACCCCGACCCCGAAAAGGACCATGGCGCTCAGCACGATGGCCAGCACCAGGGCCGGAGTCCGTGCCAGGAACAGGAAGGGGACCAGCGGGATCAAGTGGCCGACGAGGGTGGCGATGGTGATGACCACGGAGCTGCGGGCCACGTCCTCGGTTCTGACCGGCTGGAGGTGGCGCTCCTCTTCCATGATCGTGCCGACCCACTTTTCGCGGTTGGCCGTGATGGTTGCCACCACCTGGTCGAGCAGGCGGCCCGAGAAGCCCTTGCTTCGGTACAGGTCGGTGATCTCCTCGCATTCCAGGTCCGGGTCGTCGCGGACCGAGGACTCCTCGATTGCGAGCTGCGCCGAGTAGAAGTCACGGTCGGCGACCGTCGAGGTGTAGCCGACCGCCCCCATCGAAATGGACTCGGTGATGGCGGCCGCGAATCCTGCTGAGATCAAGACGACGCGGTTACCCCCGCCCGAGATTACGCCGAGGATGATCCCGAGAATGTTGACGAGGCCGTCCTGGCCCCCGAGGATGACGTCCCGCAGCCAGTCGGTGCGACCCGTATGGCTGTGCGTGCCTCCACGACGCGCCGTGTTGAGCTCAGTCCCTTGCTGAGAGCCACCGCTCTCACCGGCACAGGCCCTTCCCAGCAGGGTGACCGGGGTCTGTCTGGCCGCGTTGTGACGTCCCGATAACGCATCATCCATCGGGTCGCCGTAACCTCGACTGCGAGACGACACTCCTGGCCTCCTTTCGCCCTAGAGGCACCCCCGCGTCATGCAGCGGATCGGACGCCACCGTCCTGCGCGTTCGGTCCTCCACCTCGTCCCTCGTCGGGGAGCGGTAGTGATTCGAGCTTGGTCGACGCGTCGATTCGAGAAGGTCGCTTGATAAGGCGGAGAGCGAAGACCACCGCCAGCGCGGCGGTCGTCGCTTCCACCAGGACCGCCGACCGGTCGGGGCCGACTGAGCCTCCGGATGTCGCACCTGTGCCAATCATCGCGGCGGCGACCGCCACCCCGAGGGCGGCGCCGACTTGGCGGCTCATGTTGATCAACCCACCGGCCAGTCCTTGTTCACCATCGGCGACGCCCTGCGTCGCTGCCACCGTCGTTCCGAAGGCGGCTGTGGCCGTGCCGTAGCCGGCGAGCATGAAGCCGACGAGGAGAAGCGTGTAATTCCGCAGCCCGAATACCAGGCCAAGGAGCAATAGTCCACTGGCGGCGGAGACGCCGGACACAACCAAGAACGACGTGAGCCCCACCCGTCTCACGATCCGGGCCCCCCGTGTGGCACCGATGAAACCGACGATTCCCTGAGGAGCCATGGCGAGGCCCGTCATAAGCGGCGAGTAGCCGAGCACCAGTTGGAGATAGAGAGGGGCGACGAGAAGTTCGCCTGCCGACCATGCTCCGATCATGACGGTGTACAGGTTGGCCGCCCTGAGCGTCGGAATGCGCAGGATGCCCAACCGGACGAGCGGGAAGCGGTGCCGCCGCTCGACGACCACGAACGTCCAGGAGAGGGCCAACGCCACAAGGAGAGCCCCGACCGTCTGCCCGGACAGCCACCCGGCCGCTGGTCCCTCCGAGATCCCATAGACAGCGGAAGCGATGGCGCCGGTCACGAGCAGCCCTCCGGCAACATCGAGCCTGTGGCGACTTTGCGCCTGGGCCGGCGCGGGGACGAGGACCGGCGTAAGCAGTGCCGCCGCGATGCCGATGGGCACGTTGACCCAGAGCACCGCACGCCAGTCGAAGAACTGGACAAGGATGCCACCGAAGACGAGACCGGCGACAAAGCCGATCGACGCAGTCGCGCCGTAGTAGCCGAGGGCCCGGGTGCGTGCGTGGCCCTCGGGCACGCTCGTGGTGATGAGCGAGAGTGCCGCCGGGGCCACGATGGCCGCCCCGACGCCCTGGAGGGCCCGAGCCGCGACCAGCAATGACAAGGTGCCGGCCAAGCCGCCAGCCAGGGACGCCAACGAGAACACCACGAGCCCGGTTGCGAACATGCGCCGCCGACCCCACAGGTCGCCCATCCTGCCGCCGAGGACGAGCAGCCCGCCGAATGTGATTGCGTAGGCAGTGATCACCCACTGGACCGCGGTGGCATCGGCGTGCAGTTCACGCTCGATGGAGGCGAGAGCCACATTCACGATGCTGAAGTCGAGGACGACCATGAAGGCCACGACGAGGATGAGTGCCAAGGAGGCGGTCGACCGGAACGTGCGCGGCGATCCATCCCTGGGCTCGTCTGACCCTCGCTCAGTGACCGGCACTCCCCCGACGGACCCATGGCGGACTGGTCTCGGAACAGTGGCGACGGCGCAGTGCCGCTCGATCATGGCCGACGGGCCTCCCTGGCGGGAGTGTTCGCGCCGAGACCCAAGCGGGCGGCACTGACATCGAGGTCGGCGAAGCCACGGTCGGCCAGGTCTCGCCAACGACGGGCGATAGCGCCCGCCACGGGAACACAGTCGGGGCCGGCCGCTGTCTCGGCGAGCTCAAGGTCTTTGAGCGCCCATCCAAGGGAGAAGTCGGGCCGGTCGTCGTCCGCCTGGATCTTCGCCAACTTGGCGGCGGCGAAGGGCGAGACCAACGGACTGCCCGCCAGGGCATCGGAAAGGACTTTGCCTGCGATGCCGAGATGAGAAGCAAGGGCCGCCGCCTCCGCCGCCGCTTCGACCTCGAAGGCGAGCCAAGTGTTGAGGACCAGTTTCATCCGGGTCCCGGCCCCGGCCGGCCCCAACCACAAGGTGCGACGGCCGAGCACCGAGAAGATCGGGCCGACGACGTCTCTTGCCACTTCGGGTCCCGATGCCAGAACCACCAGCTGTCCGGCTTCAGCCGGGGCTCTGCTGCCCGACACCGGTGCGTCGACGAAGTGCACGTCGGGGCGTCTCGCGGTCACCGCTGTGACGAGAGTGGCGGTGGCGTCGGTGCCGATGGTCCCCATCTGGGCCCACACCGCGCCAGGCGCCATGGCGTCGATGACCCCGGACTCGATCATGACATCACGGACGACGTCGCCCGTAGGCAGCAGCGTCAGCACCACCAGCGCCCCGGCGACCGCTTGGTGCGGTTCGTCATGCACACGGGCGCCGAGCTCACCCAGCTCCTTGGCCGGTTCGGGGCTCCTGTTCCACACATCCACCGTTGCGCCTGCAGCCAGCAAACGACGCGCCATGGCGGTGCCCATCGTGCCCGTGCCGATGACGGCCACGCGCGTCCCACTCAGGTCAGGCCTGCTGTCTTTGGCGTCTGTCACTGCGACGTTCTCTCTCGCTGCTTTGTCTGTTACGGGGAGCTCACTGGTCATCGTTCTTCCTTTCAGTCCTCGGGCATCATCTCTGGAGACGGTCCCGCGACGGGTCGCGCGCCGCGCATGATCTCGTCGATGCGCTTGAGGGCGGCCGGTTCGAGGGTCACGTCAGCGGCGGCGACCGCTTCCTTCACGTGGGCAGGGTTGCGGGTGCCGACGATTGCCACGTGGACCGCCGGGTTGGCGAGCGTCCACGCCACCGCGAGCTGGCTGAGGCTCATGTCGAGCTCGTGTCGGGCGAGGCGTTCGAGCTCCGCGACGACGGCCAGATTGCGCGCGTAGGTCTCGGCCCGAAAGTCGGCACTGGTGGCTCGCCAGTCGCCGGGGGCGAACTGCGTGTCGGTGCGCAGACTGCCGCCGAGCAGGCCATGAGCCAGAGGTCCATAGGCGAGCACGCCGATGTCGTGCGATGCCGTGTAGGGCAGGATCGCGGACTCTATGTCTTTGCGAAACAGATTGTACGGCGGCTGCAGCGTCTCGACCGGCAGAGTGGTACTGAAGTCCTGCATCTGCTCGACATTGAAGTTCGAAACCCCGACATGGCCGACCTTGCCCTCCGAGACCAACTCGGCCAGCGTGCTGGCGGTGTCCTCGAACGGCGTGGAGGGGTCCGGCCAATGCACCTGGTAGAGGTCGATGTGGTCGGTGCGGAGTGCTTGGAGGCTCTCTTCCACTCCTTTACGGATCCATGCTGGGCTGGCATCGCGCGCCACGCCCTTGCCGGCGGGACGAAGGCCGCCCTTGGTGGCCAGCACGACCTCGTCACGGGCGCGTCCATCGAGCGCCTTCGCCAACATCCGCTCGGACTCGCCGAAGCCGTACCCCTGGGCGGTGTCGAAGAGGGTGATCCCGAGGTCGGCGGCGTGGCGGATGGCGTCAATGGCCCGCTTCTCGTCGGTGGCGCCCCAGTCTCCGCCCAACTGCCAGGTGCCAAAGGCCAGTCGGCTCACCGTCAGGCCGCTGCGTCCCAATCTCACCTGTTCCATGGCTGCTCCTCCTTCGCTTTCCCCTAAATCATCAGGCCGGGAGACTCAGAAGTCCAACAGCATTATCAGATGACACTAAGCACTAGACTTGCTAAATGGAGCTTCGCCAGCTGGAGGCTTTCGTAGCGGTCGCCGAGGAATCCAACTTCACCCGAGCTGCCGCCCGGCTCTACGTCGCCCAATCCGGACTTTCTGCCACCATCCGCTCGCTTGAAAGGGAGCTGCAAGCTCCACTGTTCGTGCGCACCACCCGCCGAGTGGACCTCACCCCCGCCGGCGCGGCGTTCCTTCCCGAAGCCCGCCGGACCCTGGCCGCGGCGCGAGCCGCCGCAGGTGCCGTGGCGGCCGTCGAAGGCCTCGAGCGGGGCACTCTGACTCTCGGCGTCATGCAGTCCGTGTGGCTGTTCGACCTTCCCAGCCTCCTTGCCCGCTACCACGCCACCTATCCGGGCATCGGGCTCAGGCTCGTGCATACCAGTTCCTTGGAGCTCGGTCGCCTGCTGCGCGAAGGGGCCATCGACATGACCTTTGCTACCGCCCTCGACGAGTGGTCGTCCGATTTCGTTTCTGTACCGATCCTCAAATCTCCCCTCGTGGTCGTCTGCACGACCGCGGACATCTTCGGTGGCCAAGACACCGTCGCGTTGGCCGCTGTAGCCGAACGAGAGCAAGTTGGATTCCCAGTCGGATGGGGGGTTAGAACGCTCACCGACATCGCTATGAGTTCTGCGGGCATAGAGCAGCGCGTGGATCTCGAAGTCAATGATACGAACACGCTTCTCGATCTCGTCGAAGTGGGTCTCGGCGTTGCCGTCATCCCCGAGGCGATAGCGAGGCTCCGCCCGAACCTTCACACGATGACTATCAGCGATGGGAACTGGGACTGGAAAATTGAGGCCCAGGCGCTCGCCCCCGAGCCCGTCAACCCCTCGGCCCGAGTGTTGTGGGCAATGCTCGGACAAGATCGGGGACCTTCTTGAGCTGGGGATGAGCTGATCGATGGAGAGGTCGAGCATTCGTTGTGCACCAGAAGAGGGCCAGTTCGACGGCTCTGGTCTGTCGAAACTGCCCGGCATCGCCTCTCGTCATGGTGTTCCGAACCAGGTAGTCAGCGCATCACGCAATCCCACATCGGTTCCCTCCCCCACCCAGGCGACGTGTCCGTCGGGCCTGACGAGCACGGCCGAGGGCGCAGCCACCTCGCCGAGCACTGGGAGCTCCCAGATGCCACCGTACGAGGCATCAACGAGCTGAACGCGGTCGGCCCACGGTGCGATGTCGAACCCACCGGCCTGTCCGAAGTTGAGCAGCACAGGCTTGGCGTCGTGCAGCAGGGTGAAAACGCGCGCTGCGCCGTCAGCCGTCTCGAGGTCCAGGTCAGGCATGCGGCGCCCGAGCAGCGGGTGTCCCCCGCCGAGGGCGTAGGCGACGTCGAGACCGGAGATCATCGCGGCGATGTGCTTGCGCGGTTGATCCATCGTCAGCATCTCGGCCAGGATGCCGCGCAGTGCGACGGTGCGCTCGTCGTTGGCGCCCACCGCTCTCTGCGCCATCGTGTTCTGCAGCACGCGGGCAGCAACCGGATGCCGTTCAGCGTGATAGGTGTCGAGAAGGCTCACGGGTGATGTTCCGTTGACAACTTGAGCCAGCTTCCACCCCAGGTTGACAGCGTCCTGTACGCCAACGTTCAAGCCCTGTCCGCCCACTGGAGCGTGCACGTGTGCGGCGTCACCCGCGAGCAACACGCGCCCACTGCGATACGCCACCGCCTGACGCGTCATGTCGGTGAAGCTCGAGATCCATTGTGGGCTGTGCACCCCGTAGTCCGTCCCGTCAACTCGGATGAGCGCGTCGCGGACGTCCTGCAGGGTGGGCTCATCGGTGCGGTCCAGATCGGGCACGATGAGGGTGACGCCTACCCGTCCTTCTTCGGCCGGGCCGATGCCACCACCGCCACGCAACCCGAATTCCGGCGTCTCCTGCATCTCGACCTCGGCAATGATCCAGCGCGTGGTCGGATCCCAGCCCGCGAAATCGATTCCGGCCGCCTTGCGAACAGCACTGCGGCCACCGTCGCAACCAACTAGATACTGCGCCCGTAGCGATGCGCTGTCGGACAGTGCGACATCGACGCCGCTGTCGTCCTGCGTGAAACCCGTCACCTCGCGTTCGCGCTGGATGGTCACGCCCAGCTGATCGAGCCAGCCCGCCAGGATGCGCTCGAAGTGGCTCTGGAGCAGCGCCATCCCGTAGTTGTGGCGGGTGGGGAAGTCGCTGATGTCCATCGGCACCCCGGCGAACGCCTGCACCTGCATCGCCTGCCCCTCGGCGAGGAAGCGATCGACGACACCGCGCTGGTCCAGTACCTCGATGGTGCGGGAGTGCAGACCTCTGGAGCGCGAGCTCTCGAGCTTGATGCTGGCCCGTCGCTCGACGATGAGGACGTCGGTCCCCGCCAGCGTCAGCTCCGCCGCCAGCATCATCCCCGTCGGACCTCCTCCGGCGATCACCACCGGATGCTCGGCCATACACCACCCCTTCTTTCTTCCGTAGGTTCTGGTTCGGGCCGGACATTCTGCGCACCGACCGGGGCCTTGCCGCAAGCGCCTGGTGAGCGCTAAATTGAGAATGGCAAGGAGTGATTACCTCTCCCTCCTTCGTTCGCTCCCAATCCGACCGGCGGTGTCCGGTCGGCGCCGCACGCCTCATGGCCGGCCAGTAATCGTTCCGAGCGGACACGAGGCGCTGTACCGTGGCCCTGTGAGCAGCCCGCAAGTGCCCGGTGGAGTCGTGCACAAGCTTCCAGGAGACCTGCGCAAGGCGCTGATCGCCAACCTCCCGGCACTCGATGCCTGGAAGGACATCACGCCTCTGGCCCGCAACGAGTTCATCTGCTGGGTCGAGGATGCCAAGCAGGAGATGACCCGAGAACGCCGCATTCGCCGGACCCAGGAGGAACTCGAGGAAGGCCAGCGTCGGCCCTGCTGCTGGCCAGGGTGCAAGCACCGCCCACGCACCGGGAGATAACAGTCGGCTGGGCGCCCCCTATCGCCGCCAGCGGGCACTTTCTAAACGCTCGAACCGCGGCACGGCTGGTCGAGTGCGATACACCCAACCGCTCCTATGGCAGCAGCGTTGTAGTAAGGGTACGAGTGGAGAAGACGATGTCCTATTCGAACCGGACGGACCTGCACATTCGCATACAGAACCTGATTTGAGATTCGCTGCTCGTTGCCTCCCATCACCGATTTCACGAAATAATTCCCTTGAGTTTGTCGGAAAGAGGGCCGAGAAGCCTTGTTCTTCTGATGGAGACCATTCTCGGTCCGGCTGGTCCAGCTTCACCAAAGACGGCGGAACGCCAGACGGATGGCCAGCGTTTTCAAGTCGGGGATATCAATCAGGCGGGCGGGTTCATCCAGCCAGAACGATCTGGACGAGGGGACCGATATCAGGCACATCCAGCTCGCGACAGGTGAATACACGCGTCGACCGGAAATTGCAGTTATGGCGCTCGTTGGCTCGGCCAGACTGCGCCCAGGGGTGGATTAGAGCGCTCAGGGGCCAGGGGTGGGCCATCTGCCGTCTAGCCGATGCGGCCAGATTGCTCACTATGTCGCTGTCTGAAGACGTCTTTGACGTGCATCGGGTTCGGAGCCGGGTTGTCCGCGTTGACGGGCTGATGGCTGGCTACGGTCGTAGCGGTGACGCCAACTACAACGACCCTGGCCGAGCCGTCGCGAGTCGATGCCCGGAGGCGGCGCACATACCTGCTGCTACGCGCCATCTTCGCCGGGATGGTGGTAGCAGCCTGCGGAGTAGGCCTAGCGCTGCGGCTGTGGCTGTTATGGCACCGCCCACTGACCAGCGACGGGTCGATCGTCGGTCTGATGGCTTCCCAGATCCGTCACGGCCAAATGTTCACTTTCTTCTGGGGCCAGTCCTATGGCGGTGTTGAGCCGTATGTGGTGGCACTGTGGAGCTTCGTCGCCGGGTCCGGGGCTGTCAGTCTCAACTCCGTTCCGATGGTGCTGTCTGCTGTTGCGGCGGTGTTGGCTTGGCGCATCGGACTGCGAGTGGTTCCGCCTGGCATGAAGGTGCTTGCCCTTGCCGCCGGTGCCGTCCTGTGGGTCTGGCCGGACGTGGTGATCTACAACTCGACCAGAGAGCTGGGGTTTCGCGGAGTAACCGTAGTGGCGGGGCTCGCCTTGCTGCTGATGGCGTTCTGGGTCATCGGGCGCCCGTCGCCGTTCAACATTGGAGTCCTCGGGATCGTTGCCGGAATCGGGTGGTGGTCGTCTCCCGAGATCATCTACTTTGCCGTCCCCGCTGTCGCGTACCTGCTGTTCAATCATCGGGAACTGCGATCGGCGCTTCACTTGAAGCTCCTGCTCCTCCCGGCTGGGTTCGTCGTTGGTGCCGCCCCCTGGCTGGCAACAAACGTGCGAACCGGCTTCTTGTCTCTTCGCGCCAGCTCTTCGCCGAGCTACGTGCACTCCACCTACTCCGGAAGACTGTCGATCTTCTTCCACAAGACCCTTCCGATGATGCTCGGATTCAGGATGCCGCTTACTGGGGCTTGGTTGGATGGCCGCACCGGCCAAGTGCTGTTCCTCTCAGCCACAGTGGCGCTACTCGCCCTCTGTGTAGTCCGTGGCGGGCGTCGGCATGGGCGAACACACCGCCCAGGTCAGGGCCCTTGGAATCGGCGTGTTGGTCTTCCCCCTCATCTTCGCTGTCTTTCCCGCCACCAGTTATTGGCAGGAGGGCCAGTACGGGGTCTATCTGGTTCCGCTGACAGTTCTGGTTACGACCGGCACGGTCGCGGCCTGGGTCAAGCGCCCCTCTCGGGCTGAGGCACCTCGCCATCGAAGCCATAGCAATACCGCGGTCGTATGTGTTGTGGCGATGATCGGGGTGCTCGCTGCTTCCATCGTCAGCTTGGCTTCGTTCGATAAGGCATGGCTCGGGGACCACGCGGGAACGTTCCTGTCCGGCTGGAAGGACCCCGGTGTGGTGGCCGAACACTCCATTCAAACCCTCGAAGCGCTGGGTGTCCACGACGCCTACGCCGAATACTGGGTCGCTTACGACCTCGACTATCTGAGCCCGGGTCGTTTGGTCGTCACTGATCCCTACACGGATCGCTGGGTAGCCGAGTACTACCGAGTGATCCACTCGTCTAACCAGGATTGGATCTTCTTTTCCCCCACCCAGATAGGAGCCGCGTCGGCTGCGTTCTCATCGAGCGCCCCTGGTCCTTTCGGCTACCCAGAAACGCTGTTCACCTCCAAGCTGAAGCAGCTCAAGATCGCCTACGTCGTTCATCGCGCTGGAGTCCTCGATGTCGTGTTCCCGGCACGACCCGTGACCCAGGAACAGGTTGGGATTCCGGGACCCTATTGGCCATAGCCGCAGCCGACCTATACCACGCCAGCAGCCTGATCTGCGCTGACGCGAGCCCAACGGAAGTCATTGGAACTTGTCCGTGCCGAGAATGTCATCCATCGGCTGTGAGCTGGACTTTGACGGCTGGCGCCGGGCGAGGCGAGCATCCGGGACCGTGACCCTCTCGTTGCTCTACCGGGCGTTCTGCCGCGTGCTGCAGCTGATCCGCCTCATCTGTCGCAGAGATACGGACCTCGCGATCGAGGTCGTGATCCTGCGTCACGAGGTGGCGGTGCTCCGACGCCAGGTGCACCGACCAGCGCTGGAGCCGGCAGATCGAGCGGTGCTGGCGGGACTGGCAGGGCTGCTCCCCCCCCACCGTCTCGGGCACCTCTTCGTCCAACCGGCAACCCTGTTGCGCTGGCACCGGGACCTTGTCGCCAAACGCTGGACCTACCCGCACGGCCGACCCGGTCGACCTTGCATCGCCGAGAGAACCACCGCGCTGGTGCTCCGGTTGGCGAAGGATAATCCCCAGTGGGGCTACCGCCGCATCCACGGCGAACTGGCCACTATGGGCATCGCAATCGCAGGTGCGAACCATGGAAAACGCGCCCGTATTTGACCAGGGGTAATGCCGTAAATTCCGCCCCGATCCGACAGTCTGGCGGGGCCCCCCATCCGGCCAAGAGCCCGCCACAGGCGCCGCCAGGCGTCCCGCCATCGCCGAGTCGGTACAGGTTGTCGGGCGGGGCCCGGCCACGGTCATCGAGCCCCCGGGCCGTCGCCCAGCTCTAGGTCACACACCCTCTCACGGGCAAGCACTGCCACCTTGGCTGTGCAGTACATGGCCCGGGTACCGCTGGCCGACAAGACCGTGCGACCACGGCTGCAAGCCCTCGGGTTGCCAAGGCTGAGGTAAGACCCAAGGACACCCCAACGCACGGGTCGACCCTCAGGCTCTCCACGCCTAAGGCGAGCTGGGCTGGCGGCTCGGGGCTACTCGGCGGCTGCGGAGCCGGGCTCGTCGGACGCCGGCGGCGGCTCAACGCTGATCCCGATAGTCATGAAGAGCACCGCGATCACGACGATGGCCGCCGCGCCCTGCCCGACGTCGTCGATTGAGCCGTGAAGCAACTCGTTACGGTACCCGGGTCCCTCGGGGCGCGTGAAGAAGGTTCCGAGGAACCTCGCCCAGGACTCGTCGAGACCGCGGGCCTCGAGGCGGTCCAGCAGCGTGCCCAGGCCCGGGTACTGGGCGGGGGCGTCTCGGACCGCCACCTTGAACACGGGCGCGCCGAGCTGGAGAAGGACCTCGCGGGCGAGCCGCTCGATACGTGCCACCGCGGTGAACGCGGCGCCCTCGAAGTCGCCGTTGAAGTAGCGGCCGACGGCCCGTGCGAGCGCGCCGGCCACCGGGTCCGTGACGTGGACGGCCCGTCCGAAGAACGCCCGGAGATCGGCCGCGTCGATGGGACCCCACTTCCGGTGGATCCGCTCGAGGATCTCGACGATGAAGGGCGTCACCATCTGGATGCGGCGGAGCTCGACGTCCGCAAGATGGTGGGCGGCGCGCTCTTCCGGCGTCTCGGCGGTGATCTTGGGCAGGCCCTCGCCGGTGAGCAGCATGGTCGGCATGATGTCGACGAAGGGCGAGATCCTGGGGATGTCCTCGACGAACTTGCGGTTCTCCTCCACCCGACCCGACGGCGGCCCCTGGGCGAGCAGACGCTCGAGCGCCTCCTGCCAGGTTTCGCAGTCGATGAGCTGGTCGATCCAGGCGTCGATTAGCGCGCGGTCGACCGGGACCGAGACCCCGTGACGCACCAGCCCCAGGTCGGCGCCGGCCAGGTCCTGGAGCTTCTTCGTGGCGCCGTCTCGGAGATCGGCGAGATGGTGTCGCTCGGCCAGCTGCACCGCCTTCTGCAGGTGCAGCATGGCGTTGAGCGGGGAGGCCTCCTGGTCCGCTGCGTCGATCAGGGCCTGGACCTCGTCGCGGTGGAGCTGCTCCTTGGTGGGCGCGTCGCCGGTGCGCGCCAACTGGAGCTCGATGGCTGACGCGGTCTGCCACACGTCGCCGGCGTACTCGCGCCGGGCCTCGAGGAGGAGTTCGTCGACCTCGGGTAGCGGGTCACGGTCCTCGGCGAGGGGTCGCAGGAACCCGAAGACGATGCCGGGGCCCGCCTTCGTGGACAGAGCGTGACGGGCGTGGAGCACGCCCTCCCGCATGACCTGCTGGGCGAGATCGTCGTCGCGCATCGCACGAGCGAGCTCGAGGGCGCGACAGATGGCAGAGCCCGCTCCGAGGCCGACGTGGATACGCTCCATCTCTTCCGCCGCGGCCCTCGGGTACCGGGCGGCCAGCTCGACGTAGGCCGCCACGGCGGCCCGGGCGTGGTCTCCGACGTTGCCGCTGCGCGCCGCGAAGAGGAGGTCGTGGAGGCGGGCTCGGGCCATGGGGGCGGTCACACGCTGGGCACACGCCTCCCAGACCCCGAGCACCTCCACCGGCATCTCCTGCGGGGGCGGCGGGTAGGCGCTGCCGGCCTCGCCCTCCATGAAGGGCCGGAAGACGGGCACCGACCGGTCGTCCCGGGGCCCACGCTCTCGGTAGAGGAAGGCAGCGGCGATGACCCCGAGGGGTGTGCCGCGGTCCTCCGCCGGGGCGCCGAGCGCTCGGTCGACCTTGAAGGCCGTTGAGGCGGCCTGGGCCGCGTCGTCGATGCGCTGGACGAGGGCCTCGATCTCGGACTCGTCGGGGGTGGTCGTCATCTTCACCTGCCTGCTGCGTCAACTCGGGCGCCGGGCTGAGCCGACCCGAGCTGGCATCAAGCCTACGGGGCGGATGTCGCGGCCCCGAACTGGTCTCCCCCCGGGGCACAGCTACATCGCCGGGGCGACCAGACGTTCTTCGACCATTTCCACCACGAGTACGAGGGCGCGAGTCTCACCGCGGTCCTCCACACTCTCGATCCGGGTGCCCGTGAAGACGTCGTGTGCCATTCCGAGGGGGATTTGGGTGCCTCCGAGTCCGACAACAAGCGGCACCGATGTCTCAATGGGGACTCCGGCCTCGACTGCACGCGCGACAGCGGGCAGTTGGTCGTTCGGGACCACGAGCTCCATCTTGGCCGACCCAATGTTCACGGTCTCGCCGCTCAGCAGGCGGGCGGCGTGGGAGATCTCCTGCCACTCATCGGCGGTGACCTGCTCAGGCAGAAGGATGGGCAACGGCGTATGCGGCTGCAAGCTGGTCAGGAGCTCGGCGAACTCGAAGGAGACCTTCTCGGTGACGTTGTCGGCCTCGTCCAGTTCTCGTTCGGCGCTGGCCACGACCGCCGGCCCGTTCATGATCGTCATCCGGAGCCGGTTCGGTGCACAGACCCGGTACATGAACCGGATGGCAGGCATCGTGCTCGCGACCGGAAGGCCGAAAAGGGATCTCTGGCAGAGCCTCCACTCGGCAGCTGACTTTCGGCTCGTGCCTGCGGGCCGGTCGATCCTGCAGTCGAAGTCGAAGGCACCAGAAGACTCGACGCCAACGAACTCGATCCCGCGTTCCCCCACCGTCATGTCCACGACGTTCACCGTGATCGGCACAATCACCCTGTCATCCGGGCCGATGAGCTCGAGCTCGAGTCGGTGGGGCTGAGGCAGCGGCACACTCCGCGGACCGACCACGGCCTGCCCGCCCTCGAATTTGCCGCCCAGGCCACCGGGGGCGTCTACCTCGAAGCCCCGGAGGGCCCCCTCGGGCACCTCGAGCCGGCGTCCGTAGTCGAAGAACGCTCGGAAGTCCTCAGACAGATCGATGTCATGTTCAGGGTCAACGATGGCGATGCTGAGCGTGCCCGCCACGGGGCGGTCTTGCGTGGCCTGCGGGAACCGAGCCCAGACGTCGATCGTGACGAACCCTCCACCCTCGACACCGCGCGTCTCGGACATGACGAGCCCTGGGCGGGGATTGGGCCGAGGCGGCGCCCCGGTGGCGGCGTAGTCGTATCGGTAGTAGGGATCGGTGTCGTTCAACTCCGCACGGAGTCGGCCGAGGGCTTCCACGACGTCGCCGGGACGAGCCGGGCCCTCAGGATCGGCCAGTAGCGCGTGCAAGATCTTCACACGGCCAAGCAACCGCTCCTTGCCGTCCCTGAAGAAGTAGTCGATGACATACGGGTACTTCGAGGCCTCGGAGTCCCAGAACACCTTGCCGAGCCATTGGCAAGCGAACGGGGCCTCGGCCGTGAGCTCGGCGAACCACACCTCGTCCTCGCTCGTGGGGTCGAGTGGCACAACGAGATTCCACCGACGGATTGGCCGACCCAGGCGTGGGTCACGCATGACGGTCTCGAGGGACTTCTTGATCTGCGCCTTCTGGCCCGTGGTCAGGCGGTCGGTGAACCTCTTGATCTGGTTCACCTCGTAGCCGCCGTCGGCGCAGGGCACAACCACATCGACCCCCCCGTCACCCTGGGACGGTGCCCGACGCCATGCCGTTCCCCGCTCCTGGAACAGGAGGACGGCCATGGCGGTCTCGAGGTCCTCGCCGGAGTACGACCCCCAGTTGACCGGCCCGATGCTCACCACGGCCATGGTACGGCCTGGTTGTGATACTCGACCTGGGCCAAGGACCGATCGGCGGCGGCAGGGGTCGGTTCGTTGGGCGGTCCTCCAAAGGGCGCAAGAGGTAGGAACCCCTGGGGTTCACTCGTGTCGTGACTGCTGCCAGCCGCGGAGTCGGCGTCGTCTTTGGTTTGGGCGCCGGTCAGGCGTCGACGGGGCGCACGACCGGTGCCACCTCGCCCACCCCTACAGCGATGGGAGGCAGCCACTTCACCTCGACGCAGCGCTTCGACGGGTCGGACTTGCTTCCGGCCCCCGAGTAGTAGGTGTGGAAGTGGGCCCGCCGGAGGTGCGGGGCCACGGACTTCCCGGTTGAGGCCTCCGTGGAGCTCGTGGACCGGTACTTCCGAATGGCTGCCCCGATGCGGAACCCGACGTCGACACGCGTGACGGTTCCCCCAGGCTCCCGGCGCGGCCCCCTGTGCCGGCCCGACGGGGGCGGATCCCGGCGCTCTGTGTCGGCCCCCTTCGAGCACAGGTACATGAGCAGCGCCAACCATGGGCGGACCCGCTCGGCTTCGATGTCGTCAGCAGCACTGTTGGGATCGCCGAGGTGCAGAAGCTGCGCCTCGCGCTCGGTGACACGGCGCCGGACGAGGGCGAGGGCGTCGTTCAGCGAGATGTCCTCGATGAGCGGCACCATCGACAGGGGAATGCCGATGCCCCCGTTCCCGGGGAGGTCGTACTGGATCTCGAGGACCGGGGCCCCGGTGGGGTCAAAGTCGAAGATGGCTTGCGTGGTGAGTCGGGCCAGGATACCGGCACAGGGGCCGTCGGCATCGACGCCAGGCCAGTCGCCATCGGGGCGCTGGATGTACACGCCCCACAGGGGCAGGCGACGCAACACTTCCGCAGGGACCCTCCCCATGTCCTCGGTCTCGAGCAGAGCGGCGGCCACGTCGGGGTCAAAACGCCAGACTGTGCGCCCCTGGCGCCAGGCGTAGAAGCCGAGCATCCGGGCGATGAGCTCGTTGCGCGCCTCGGACATCGGGCCACCTGGTTCTCCATTGCTCGGGAGGGTCGAATGGAGCGCCGGGATTGGCATCAAGCACCACTCCGGCCAACCGCCGGGCAGCTCCGAGGCCATCGAGGACCGTCGCACCCGCAGGATCTCCATGAACTTCCACCACTCGGGCATGGCCTCGGAGATCAGCCCCTCGTAGCCCATCAGGCGTTCGACGGTGGCGCGGATGGTGCGGTCGCCTAACAGGGCCCGCCGAGCACGCTTCTGCTGGGACTGGCTCATCTGCACGCCCTCCACCAACCGGGGACCAGCAGCCTACCGAGGGGGCCCTCCTCAGAAGTTGGGTCTGGCCACCCCGGCAGGTGTCACGACACCATGGTGCGGACCCTCCCCGGCCGGCGACGCCAGCGTTCCTCCCTTGCCTCCTCCACGAAGGGGCGCACCTGGGTGCGGGCCGCCTCGCGCGCGACCGGGTCGTTGCCACCAGCGAACAGCTCGCCGACCTCGAAGCGCACCAGGCGGCCGTGGCGCGCCGCATAGATGGCGAACTCGCGGATCTCGAAGGCGTCGTCGACGTCCCACAGCCACTGGGCGAGAAGCTGGCGGGCCCAGCGGCGCTCGAGCGTGGTCTTCGGTGTGGCCTTGATCTCCACCAGGGTGGGCCCGAGGATGAGGTCGGGCGGGGAGTACAGGAACAGGCCCGAGAGCTTCATGGCGTCGACGCAACGTCGCGCACGAGGGACGCCGGCGAACGGCGGCAGAAGGTGGGCGACGGCCATCGTCGTCATGCGGTCGAGGTCGGCGATGAGCTTGGGACCGGCCGGGGTGAACCCGTAAGGGGAATCGGGTTCCGAGGCGCAGATGGGCCGGCACACCGTGACGCTCGAACCCGCGTGACGGGCCAAAGCCCGCTCGTAGCGGGCCTGGGCGGTGGCCTGGCGGTCCGGTGCCTCAGCGCGCCAGGCGGTGAACTCCTCCTCGTCCATGACGTCGTTGAACCCCCACAGGTTGCGAGGATGCCAGGGAGGCGGATCGGGGACGGCCGTGGGCAGCGGGTCGAGGGCGAACAGCGTGCGGATGCGCCGGTCCAGCCCGGTCCCGGTCGTGCGAGTTGTGTACGGGGTCCCGCTCGCCGGTGGGGCCACCGTCTCGGCGCCCTCCAGGGCTTCCCGCCACCGGGCCCGCGCCGGCACGAGGTCCGGCATCCAGCGCTCGATGACATCACCCAGAGTCTCGGGGACGCTCGCGGTCATGGTGGCGGGAGCGTACCGACGGGGTGCGACGCCCAGGCCGTACTGGGAGCATCGCTGAACTGCACAGATCAGCTGGCGGGATTGCACGTTGGGCACAGCGCTCGGCCCTGGTCGTCTCGCCAGCGCGTCTCGGTGCCACAGACCACGCACACGCGCCGGTGGTACTGGTCCCAGCCGCGCGATTGGTCGACCGGCTTCGAAGCCGCTTCCGTGCCGGGGCGCCGCTGGAGTTCCGGGGTGGGAGCATCGAGGCCGGGGCCGGTTTCGGCGTAGGGAACTGCCACCGAGAACGGAGTCGCCCGGGTCGTCGGCGTGTCGATGGTCTCCACCATCCAGTCCGCCGAGTCGAGGGCTCGACGCGACGAAGCCTCGCTGTTGGCGCGGAGAAGGAGGACCCGGCTCCCACTCACCTTGGAGGCCACGATGGTCTCGGTCGCCCATCCCTTCCCGTACTCGCGCCAGGAGTCCGACTTTCCGCCCATGATCGGCGACGCCACCGGGGGTGGGAGCACTTCGAGGGGGTTGTTGGTGCGTCGGCTGGGCGGATTTCGGGTGCCACCGGTCTCGGGAGCCTGGAAGCGCCAGATCGAGCGAATCCCGGCGACCGCCTGGGGGTAGTCGTAGAACGTGCCGCGGGCATTCCAGGGGCCTTCGGGGCGCAGCCGTCCGTCTCCGACAACGGCGAGCTCGCGGCCAGCATCGAACTCCGCGTAGCGCCATTCGCTCGCCCACCACGCGTGCAGCTGCTGGTAGTGCGAACCGTCGCTTGCCCGCCGCCTGGCCACCGGGCGCTCCGCTGTCCCCACCCACATCGACCCGAAGAGGACCCCCGACGACCACAACTCGCGCGCCAGGGCGGCGGGGACGTGCTCAAACCCGATGAGCTCGGCATCCTCGTAACCGATCCGGCCCGGTCCACGCTTGGCCACCGCGCTCCCGCGCGCCGCCGGGGCTGTCGCGCGCGGGACGTCAGGGATGCCCATCAGCGTCGCCGGCGGGTGGAGCGGCGCCGTCGCGCCGGCGCGCGCCTGGGTGTGCTCGCCATCGCGAGGGAGAAGTGCCACAGGAAGCTGAAACACACCGCTACTCCGGCGGTGAGCGCGTAGAAGAACCGTGCCGTCGGCGCTGGAACGGGGAGACCCCGAGTTCGGGCGAGCTCGCGCGCTAGAACGGCGCGATCCCAGAGGATCACGCCGTTCGACTGCGCGAGCGCTCGCGCGTGACCAGAGAAGGTCGATGTGGTGACGACCATCGAGTGGGTGGCCCGGTAGTGGGCCATTGCGGCCACGGCCTGTTGCACGGCGTCGTGGCGAACCGTCCCCACCCATCGCTTCGCCTGGACCACGGTCCGGCTGCCCGAGGCGTCCAGGATTAGGTCCGCACCGAAGTCACCGCGTCCACCGACACGCGACACGCGATAGCCCATCTCGGCGAACAGCGACTCAAGCAGGATCTCGAATTGGGTGCCCGACATCTGGTCGACGGAGTCAAACCCTGACCGGATAGCGCCGTAGCGCATCGCCGCTCGTCGACTACCCGCCATGGCCACGAGCCCGGCCGCGAGGACGAGGAACCCCACGGCCGCCAACCCACCGCCACCGACCCGTGCCAAGGCACCCCCGAGGAACATGAGCACCCCTCCCGCACCGGCAACGGTGCCCGCAGGGTGTTGGGCGAAGAAGTGCGACGTCGACGAACCTCGCGCCGAGGCTGATGCCGCGGTTTCCGCGGGACCTGCGGTCTTCGTCGCCCGCTGGGGCCCGTTCGTTCCAGGGGGTGGAGGTGGTGGCGGTGGTGGTCCCGGGCCGCCCCTCCGTGGCGCCCCACCCCGGCCTGCCCCAGGAGTCTCGTCGACTCGTACCCAGCCCGAGGCGTCTTCCTCCTGTGCCGCGTGAGGGGGTGGGTTCGGCTCGTGCAACGAGCGGTCGTATTCCGCGCGGCGCTTCGGATCCGAAAGCGTGTCGTAGGCATCCTGGACCCGGCGGAACAGGGCGTCGGAACCCCCCTGGTCCGGGTGCACCCTCTTGCTCAGCCGTCGGAAGGCAGCCCGGATGTCCTCCAGGCTGGCGTCGGAGCGCACGTCCAGGACCTCGTACAACGTGTCATTTGACACAACACAACTGTGCCACCGCCCAGATCAGTAGCGCAGAGACTGGTGCCCTCGATGGAGCAACAAAGGGGGTGACCAGGAACGCCTCATGGACGGTCATCGAGGTTGAGGTCCCGGCCCGGGCAGCCGGCCAACACATCCGGGCCGTAGCCTGCAATCGTGTCGCTCACCGGCGAGCTTCAGTCCAAGGGTGCGCTCCTGCCCTGGTTCGCCCAACGTCTGGGGACAACGCGGCCTCTGCAAACGGCGTGGCGCGAACTTGGCGCTCCGACGATCCTGCCGCCGACGGGTGCCAACCCGGGGGTGGTGGGAGCTGCCTTCGACTACCGCCTGCGGTACTTCTTCACCGTGCCCGAGCCTGACTCTCTGGTCGCCGCCAGGGGCGTCGCGCTCCTTGCCGAGGGCGGGCCCACCATCAGGGTTGACCTCCGTACTCGCACCCAGAGCATCGTGTTCCCGCCGCGTTGGGAGACCTTCGCCGCCCACCTCAGTGATGTCGTGGCCCGGGCCGACCCGGTCGGGCAGCAGCCCGACGATGAAGCCGAGCGCGAGTTGGCTCGGTGCTGCCTACTGCTAGCCCGCTTCGAGGCGGTGTCTCGCAGCGGGCGCGTCGCCGCCGGCCCCGACTTGGCCGCGCTGTCACCCACCGCATCACCAGAGGAGCAGCTGGCCATCATTCCCGACGCGGCCGTGGACGATGTGGTGGCACTCATGCGCGGGGCGTATCGAAACGAGCTGTGCGCCCGGTTCGGTCAGCGGTTCGTGGCAAACCCGACCTTCGCCGGGTCGAGAGCGGTGGGCGGAGCCGACGGGGACATGATCATCGGCCCGACCCTCGTCGAGGTAAAGACGACGGTGAAGCCCTCACTGCGTAAAGCGCAGATCTTCCAGCTCATCGGCTATGCCCTCCTCGACTGGGACGACAGCCTCCAGATCACCGACGTTGCCTTCTACGCATCGAGGATTCCGGCCCTGTTCGGTTGGCGTCTCGAGAACGTCCTCAGCATGCTGAGTGGCCGCGAGGAGACGCTCGCCAGCCTACGGGCTGAGCTCCGCGTGCTCTGTGAGGCAAATCACGACATGCGCAAGAGGGGCAACGACGCTCTGATGGCCAGGTTCGGGATGTCGAAGCGCGAACCGGAGCGACCCTCAGTCGCTGAACTCGAGGGTAAGGTCTGAGGTGCCGCCAGCGGTGGTAGAAGCCACGTCGGCGGGGGCAGACGAGTAGAGGAACGCACCCTCGAAGGCTTCGACCAGGCGCGTGGCGATCACCCAGAAGGGCGCTGACGTAGCGTCGGCGGCGGTGCGAACCTGATTGCACCCGAGGTCAACACACTGAAGCCCGAGCGGACCAGAAGGTCCTCGAGTTTCTTCTCGAACTCGTAGCGCTGGGCCGTCATCCCGGTAGGCTCGCGGGGTGTGGTCTGTGCCAGCGTACGCAGCCAGCGTGACGGTTGCTGGAACTCGGTGCCCCGGGGGCCAGTCTCGACCCTTGGGCGACGACTGAATCTGCGAGAGACTGGTGGCCGGGCGTTTGGTGGCCGGGAGGCGGACGTGGGGTTCTTCACGAAGCGGCACGAGTCGAAGGAGGCAGTCCCGCCGGGCGCTCCGAGCTCGGCCCCGAAGTCCGTCGAGGTGACCCTTTGTGACGGCGACGAGACCCTGGAGGTCGTCGGTGAGTCCCACTACCAAGAGGCTCTATGGTCCATTGTCGGCGGCCCTACGACGGAGCATGTACGCCAGGACATCATCGCAATTCTGCTCCCGGAAACCACCAATGCTTACGACCCCAACGCCATTGCTGTCTGGATCGATGGGCTCCAAGTTGGCTACTTGAGTCGCGACAACGCCGTTCGCTATCGCCCTGGACTACTTGCCCTTTACCAGAAGCACGCGATACCCGTCGCACTGAGAGGCGAGATCATCGGGGGTGGCCAACGTGGCGATGGTATCGGCTACCTCGGTGTCTTCCTCAGACACGATCCCACCGACTTCGGGTTAGCGGCAGTTCCGACGAGCGATGGAACGCACGTGCGGACAGGCCGCCATGAGGCTGGGGCGTCAGTTTATGACCTCGGGGCCCTTCCGCAAGACGACGTCGGAGCCATCAAGCAGCTCCGCCGACTCCTCGAACAGGAGCAGGATCCGCTTGCACGGCACTTCGCCTACGCGGAGCTCGAGCATCGTCTGTATCACTGTCGCGACGTGTTTGCGTCGGCGCTGGACGAGTTCGATACAGCCTGCCATGCGCACGACCACGAGATGGACGCCTTCCGGCCCGCCCTGATAGCTCAGTTCGACGGAATGCCGCTGCTCGAGACCTACCGACAGATGTGCATTCGGAAGCAGAAGGCCCATCTGTGGCAAGATGTGATCACGTGGGCGGAACGCGGAGTTGTCTTCTACGGCGAGGATGCTCTCGATCCTGAGTTCGTCAACGACCTGCGGCAGCGCGCCGCAAACGCGACCGAGAAGTTGAATCCGACTCCTTGAGCGCCCCGCCCGCCCCGTGCGGTAACCCCCGGCGCCGATCCCCCGACGGAGGAGCTCACATGCCGGCGTTGCAACGGCGAATTCACGGGGATCGTCGCGCGGGGACGAAAGCCGACGCTTTGCCCAACTTGCCGTGAACCCGAGGAGACTACCCTCCCCGGGTGAGCATCAGCGTTCCATTGCACGTCAAGCCAGCTTCTTGAGGCACCTCGCGCGGCGACGGATGATCTGGTCGTCGCCCGGAGCTAGGCGCAGACCACGGTCGCAGACTTCAAGCGCTCTGCGCCATTCGCCTTGCCGTTCGAGTAGCAGGCTGTGGCGGTTGGCCAAGCTCCGGCTGGCCCACCCCGAGGACCAGGACCGCTCGCAGACCGCCAAGGCCTCGGGCGCCGTAGCGTCGTCGGCTAGGGCCTGGGCCCACTCGGCGCACACGTTGGCTGCTTCCTCAGACGCTCCAGCTGCACCCAACGCCTGGCTCAGCTTCTCGGCGGATTGGCAGACCATGTCGAACTGGCCGGCAGTCCGCATGCGATGTACGAGCCCTGCCGGAGCAAGGACATCTCGAAGCGCTTTGTCAGAAGCAGCCCACTCGATCAGCGCGACGAGGCCGTCGACGTCCTGGTGCATGGTCAGGAAGTCCACCCAGGCATCGAGGACCACGCTCTGGGCGTCGGCGCGTTCTGCAGGGTCTACCTTGATGGCGGCGGCCATCGCTTCTTCGAAGGCGCGTGCTGTCTCTTCGTCGCTGTGGCCGGGCTCGTAGCGGAGCAGTTGTGCCAGTTGCAAGGCCACCTGCCACGCCTCGTCGTCACCGTCTTTGACGAAGGCGGCGAAGATCCGCCTGAGGCGCCCGACTCCCTCCTCCCCGATGAACTGCCCAGCTTCGAAGTCGTCCCATGCGTCGAACTCACCGACGGACTCGTCGCCGGACTCGGCGGCGCTCCGGCTTTGTCTGGTGGTTAGAAGCCGGGTCGCCTCGCGGAGCCTCTGGGCGAGCCCGTCGGGCAGAACAATGGGCAGCACGACCGACGCCCGGAACGTCGTGTCGTGCGCCTCGAGGGGATCGACGTCGCCGGGCTGATCGCCGATCGGCGGGAAAACCGCGGGGTCCCGGGGCGCGACGCGGCCACCACTGGGAAACGAGGGCCACTCCGCCGCCGACCCCACAAAGCGATGGGGTGTCTGCCACGTCTGCCTCAGCCCGCGATTCTCGGCTATCTCGAGGAGCTGCTCGAGGAGCCTGCTGGTGGCTTCGGCGTCCCCGATGGCGGTATGCCACGTCGGCATCTCCACCCCGAGGACGTGACAGAGCATTCCGAGACGGCGGTTCGGTGAGTCGACGTGCAGGCCGAGAGCCAACTCGTTCGTGCAGAGGTAGGGCACCTCGGGCAGTCCCGAGCCAAGACGGTGCAGCTCAGCATCGAGCATGGTGAGATCGAAGGTCGCGACATGGCCGACCACAATGCCGCGCCTAAGGCGTTCGACAATGTCCCCAGCCACCTCGGAGAAGACAGGGGCCTCCGAGAGATTCGAGGCCAGACGTTCGCTCAGCTCATAGCAAACCGGGCGAATGAGCGTTTCGTACTTCTCGATCACCCGGCCGGCCGGCTCGATACTCACCATGCCGATCTCGTAAACACGATCCCGCTCGACGACGAGGCCGGTTGTCTCTACGTCGATAGCGACCAAAGGTGCGTTTCGACTCACAGTTCGAGATTACAAGGGCCTACTGGCGGCTGAGCTGGGCTCAGGCGCTGCGTGGGGCGGATACAGCGCATAGCTACCGCCTTGCTTCGCACGTTCGACGAGGCCGGCTTGGTCCAGTTGGGAGACGAGGCCCGAGGCTCGCCGGCCGTCGATACCGAGCATCTTACCCAGCGTGGACTGGATGCAGCCGGGTTGCTGGTCAATGTATTGACGGATCAAGGCGACTTTTGCGAGATCCTCGCGGCCGGTCGCCACATACTCTCGCCACGGCCTAAGCGCCTTGTGCGCCTCGACCAGCGAGGCAATCGTGTTCAGGGCGCGTTCATCTCCCAGTATGGCGGCCAGGGAGCAACCATCTTCAATGGGCGGGATAGAACCGAGGTCGAAGCGCCCACACTTACGGGTCGTCTCTCGAATGAGGTCCGGGACGCGGGCGACGTTTCGTAGAGCGGCGTCAAGCGCTTCGCGTGTCTTGCCGGCTTTGCGCAGCTCATCGGCGAGATTGATCTCGTCGTAGTACTGGTCCACCATGCCCTTGCTCATTAGACGACCAGTAGATCCTCTCCAAGCGGCGCAGCCTTTGAGGTCACCGACTGCCCGCCACTTCCGTCAGGTCGAGGTCGGCGCCCAGCTCGTAGCGCTCCTCCTCGTTCAGCCACCTGGTCTTGGACCCGCCCTGCCCGTCAGGTTCGATGTAGAGCACGTCCTTGATGCGGTCAGCCACCGATCCGATGTGGGTGATGAGCACCACACGCCGCCCGTTCTCGACCTCCGTCTCGAGCGCATCAAGGGCACGATCCAGGTTCGGTTGGTCAAGGCCGGCGAAGCCCTCGTCCAGAAACAGCGTGTCGAACCGGATCCCCGAGCGCCCGGCAATCTCGGCCACGCCCAAAGCGAGAGCGAGTGCGGCTTCGAACTTCTCCCCTCCCGAGAGCGTGGTCGCCGACCGAGTGGCTCCGGCCACTTCGTCGGAGATCCGGAGGTGGTTGTCGAAGCGGTAGCGGCTTCCGGTCATCTGGGAGAGCAGTTCTGAGGCGGTCTCCACCAGCTCGGCGATGCGCTGGTCGCGCGCCCAGGCTGGGAAGTTCTCCTTCTTGAGCACGACCAGGGCGCCAGCCAGGCCGGCGCGCCACTTGCCGAGCGCACCCAGACGGACGTCGAGCTCCTCGGCCGTCTGCACCTGCGCTTTGGCCCAGTCGGCCTCTGCTTGGGCGGTGCTGGCCGCCGTGTTGGCCGCGCCGACCAGCTGCTGCACCGCCTCGAAGGTGGACGCCTGCAGCGGTGCCTCGGGGTCCGGTGACGCCTCGATGCGCAGCCCTTCGGGGTCGGCTTGCGCCTTCAGGACCAACAGCTCGTCGACGGCGCTACGGGCTGGGTCGGCGAGCGCTGCGTTCTCCGTCTGCAACGTCGCGATCCGGGTCTTGGCGGCGCTGCGGGCCGTGTCGGCGATGGTGCGGAGTGCACCAGCGACCTCCAGCGCCTCGGCCGGCGTCGCCAACTCGGGGATCGGCGCCGGTCCGGGTTGCTCGACCTTGTCGGCCAAGGTTCCGATTGCGGACGACAGATCTTGGAGGGTGCCCTTCGCCGCGGCAAAGGGCACCTCGACCGTTCTCGTCTTCTCCGCCTCGAGTGTGCCGACGCGCTCGGTGGTCCCCTGGAACGACTGTTGGGCGGCGTCACGGGCTCCCAGGGCATCGCCAACGACTTGTTTGTCGGTGGCGACCGCGGCGAGGGCCCCCTTCACCGGCTTGTCAGCGCCCGGGGCAACAAGGGCGGCGGAGCGTTCGGGGATCTCCGTCTCAAGATTCTGGATGCGGTTCTTCGCCGCAGCGAGTGCGGTGACGGCATTCCGATGACCTTCCTCGGCCGTGGCCTTTTTGGTGTTGATCCCGGCGTGAGTGTCGGTCGCAACCTTCACGGCGATCTCCGCCTCCGTACGCTTGGTCTCTGCTCTTGTGGCCGAGAGTTCGGCGCGATCCCGGGACTCCTGTAACGGGGCAAGCAGCGTGCCGAGACCAGTTCCCCAGACGCTCAGGGGTTGCAGGAGCCCACCGACTTGCCCGGTGAGGACGCTGGCCTGATCGACAGGCACGTCGTCGGGGACGTCGGGTGCTTTGAGCGGGGGCGGCGGGGGCAGTCCGCGGGTTTCAGCCGCCGTGGCGAGCTCGCCGTGCTTGCTGACGAGACTGGCTGCGACACCCAAGAAGACGCCCGCCAGACGGCCACGGCTTTCGCCGGCTTTTCGCTGGGCGCTCGAGGCCTTCTCCAGCGCCTGTTTGGCCTTCTCTTCCGCGGCTGTGGCCTGGATGAGATCAGTGCTTGCCGGTGGCGCCCAGCCTTCGGGAAGTGTGCGCTGGCAGACGGGGCAGGGGTCGCCCGGGTGGTGGTCATGGGCTGCAGCTGCGGCGCTGCTCGCCTGTTGGGCCTCCTTCAGGGCCTTGACCGCAGTCTCGCACTCGGTCCCGGCGTCGCGCGCCGCGTCCGTGGCGGTGGTGAGTACCTGGTCAGCGGCGACGAGCTCGGCGAGAGCTGCGTCGAGATCGCTGGCGAGCCCAGTGAACTGTTCAAAGAGCTCACGGGCGGCGGCCAGATCCTGCTCTCGCGACGACTGGGCGGTTGCTGCCTGCTGAGCTGAGTCCCTGGCCAGGCGTTCGGCCTCCTGTGCCTCAGTGAGGCCAGTGGTGGCAGCCGCTAACGCGCCTTGGGCGGCTTCCAGCTCGACGTTCAGAGCCTTGAGGGCCTCGTCGGCCTGGGCCCGGAGACGCTCTTGTTCGAGTTGGTCGTGTAGTAGCCGACCGAGCTCCCCCAACTGCTGGGTGACCACGTCATGGCTCCCGGCGTTCCCATGTTCCTTCTCGACGGCCACGAGCGCCTTCTGGGCCCCATCGAGGGTTGAGGCCGCGTCGTCCTTGGCCTTCTGCGCTGTGCCGATCTCACCGCTGATGCGCTTCTCGGCGGTGACGAGGTCCTCGAGGGTCATCCCGAGCGCCACCAGGCGTTCGTAGCCGTCGGCGCCGGCAACACGGAGGGCGGCGGCTTCCTCGAGGGCGCGGACCTGACCGGTGAGGTCGGTGGCTTTCTCGACGAGCGCCTTGAGCGTGTCGGCACCGGCGCGAGCCCGTTCGGCGAGCTGGGTCATGGCCATTGAGCGGTCGGCCGCCTCCTTCGCCGTCGCCGCCGGGTCGACGGGGAGGTCAGCCCTGCGGTCCTGGAGGCGTTCCATGTTGCGCTGCACGGCCTTGTCCGTTGTGTGGAGGGCCTTGCGGGCATCGGCGAGAGCTGTCAACCCCAAGAGAATGTCGAGGAGCTCGAGGCGCTTGCGCTCGTCAACCTCGAGCAGCTCTGCATAACGGTTCTGGGCGAGGAGCACCGCCTGGCAGAACTGGACCCGGTCCATCCCGCCGAGGAGGTTCCGCACCGCGGCGTCGACCTTGCGCACCTGGTCGAACTGCATGAGGGCGCTGCCGGCATCATCCACCTGGCGAAGCCAGGTCGCCTTGGCGCCGAAGACGCCACTGCGGTTCGGGGCGACCGTCCGCACGAGCTGGTACTTGTCCTCTCCGACGGAGAAGGTCATGCGGACGCTGATCTCCGAACAGCCGTCGCTCGAGAGCTCCTTGTAGGCCTTGCCACCGAAGGTCGCCTCGCCGTAGAGCGCGAAGCAGATGGCCTCGAGCAGACTC
>Ga0182024_10001513_pt1 | contig 59792 bp, 55 predicted proteins | sample P32metaG_FD_120480 | JGI IMG/M metagenome (GOLD analysis project Ga0182024, IMG submission 120480) | Permafrost microbial communities from Stordalen Mire, Sweden - P3-2 metaG (Illumina Assembly) | ecosystem: Environmental > Terrestrial > Soil > Wetlands > Permafrost | place: Sweden: Stordalen...
GAGGCGCCGGGGCCGTCTCCTTCGAGGCTCGCTCCGCTCGCACCTCAGGATGACGGAACAAATAGAAGAGAAAACAGGAGAAACGGCTTGAACCTAATTCCGTGCAATGATCTCGCGCTCGCCGCGATGCACGAGCGGGGTTTCCGCCAATTTGCCGGGCCGGCGGCGAAGAAAGAGAGACGGCCGGCGCCGCGCGATGATCGTGCGGCGGCGGCGGCGCCAGGTCGGGGCTTCGATGCGGAGCGCGCCCAGTCGCGCGAAGGGTTCGCGCAAATTGCCGTCGCCTTCGGCGACCAACAGCGGCAGCCCGAGGACGCGGCCCCAAGACTGCCATTCGGCGACGATGTCGTCGGCCTCGGCGGAGGCAAACAGCGGCAGCGACAAAGCGGGATCGTCGTGCTCAAGCACGACGGCGATCGAGGTCGGCGCGGAATTTTCAGAGGAAGCGGCAGGGTCGCGGTGCAGCCGGATCGCCACGCCGCGAAATGCGGCGACCGGCATATTGAGCGCCATGCGCATGCCGCGCACCGAGCGCCGCAGCACCACGCGCTCGCGATGCAGGTCGACGATGCGGCGGCGCCCGTCGGCCGCCTCGTCGGCGGCCTCGAAACGCACGGGCAGAGAGAAGGGGTCGAGCCGCTGTGGGGTTGCCCACGCGCGGCCCGACCCGGCAGCGATCCTGCCGGCTTCCATTTTGACGCCCCGAAATTCAGACCGGCAATCGCTTCAGCGCGAACCGATTGCCGCTCTAAGATCTGGTTGGGCGCGGTCGTTGCGGAAAAACTTTTTCCGGATCGCGCCCTTACTCCCGCCGGGCTGTTGTCGCCCGGTTATGGTCACGACCATGCCACAGCGCGGTCGTGATCGGCTTAAGGATCCTGGTTAAGGGGACGTAGCACGGCCACATGATTGACGAGTGGTTGCCGAATGCCGGCCAATTGAACCGAGCAGCCGCTCGATTACGCAGCGTCGAGCACCTCCCTCCCTGGACAGCAGATGGGCCGCGGCCAATTTCAATGGGTCTTTCGCTTCAGCTTCGTCTTTCTCAATACTGGACAGATCTGGGGCGGGCTTCCGCAGGTCGTAAACGTGGTGCTGGCCAAGCCGATCGGCGACGACCAGTACAGCGCGCCGCCGTTGATACTTATCTCGTCCACCAGACAAATGCTGGCGGTGCCGATCGTCACCGATCCGTTCGGCCCCACCGAGCCGTGCCGATTGACGTCGTGACAGAATACCGAAACCGTGTGCAGCCAGACATCGGTCATGGTGACCGTCGTATTGTTGATGAATTTATAGCTGTAGGCGTTGGCGGCGGTCGCGCCGGCCAGGCACAATGCGGCGCCGGCGGACACCAGCGGCAGCAATCGTCTCATCGTTTTTATCGGTGCTCTCCCCAATCCCCGGCCGGCTGGAACCGGACTGCCGGTCCATTCTCCTCCAGGTTGCCGTGCATCATGTCAGCCCGTCGCAGCCGGCGCCAGCCAGGATGGGAGCGCTGGATTTCGCGGGTTGCATCGCGCCCCGGGGAGGCACATCTTGAGCCCCGTCATTCCTTCATTCCCCCGCACAAGGCTCACCAAATCCCGATGTCCTCCCTCCTCGATCAATCCGCCCTCACCGATCTCGCCTCGCGCCTCGTCGCCGCGGCGCGGCGCGCCGGCGCCGACCAGGCTGACGCCGTCGCGGTACGCTCGGTGTCGCTGTCGGTCGACGTGCGCGACGGCGCAGTCGAGGAATCGCAGCGCGCCGAAAGCGACGACGTCGGCTTGCGCGTGCTGGTCGGCCGCCGCCAGGCATCGGTCTCAACAAACGACATCAAGGGCGACGGCGTCGATGCGCTGGCCGAGCGCGCGATCGCCATGGCCCGCGTCGCGCCGGAGGACAAGTTCGCCGGGCTAGCCGATCCGGCGCTCCTCGCCCGCGAGTTTCCTGATCTCGATCTGCTCGATCCGGACATGCCGGGCGTCGACCTTCTGGAACGGCGCGCGCGCCAAGCCGAGGAAGCCGGGCTTGGCGTGCGCGGCGTGAGCAAATCCGGCGGCGCCTCGGCGTCGGCCGGCATCGGCGGCATGGTGCTGGTGACGAGCCACGGCTTTCGCGGCTCGACGCTCGGCTCGCGGCATTCGGTGTCGATGGCGGCGATCGCCGGCCAAGGCACCGGCATGGAGCAGGATTACGATTTCTCCTCGACGCTGCACGGTAGCGATCTCGAAGCAGCCGACAAGGTCGGCCGCACCGCCGGCGAGCGTGCGGTCGAGCGGCTCAATCCGCGCAAAGTAACGACGCGCCGCGTGCCGGTGGTATTCGACGCGCGCATTTCCGGCTCGCTGGTCAATCACCTAGCCGGCGCCGCCAACGGCGCTTCGGTGGCGCGCAAGACGAGCTTTTTGCGGGAAAAGCTCGGACAGCGGATTTTCGCGCCGGGCATCGACATCATCGACGATCCGTTGCGCAAACGCGGGCAGCGCTCGCGCTCGTTCGACGCCGAGGGCGTCGCCACGCGGCTCCTCAAGCTGGTCGAGGACGGCGTGCTCAAAACCTGGTTGCTCGATTGCGCCACCGCCCGCGAACTTAATCTGCACACCACCGGCCATGCGCAGCGCGGCGTGTCGTCGGTGCCGTCGCCCGGGCCGAGCAATCTTTATCTGGCGCCCGGAACGAAAAGCCCCGACGAACTGATCGCCGACATTGAAGACGGCTTTTACGTCACCGATCTGATCGGCTCGGGCGCCAACATGGTGACGGGTGACTATAGCCGCGGCGCGGCGGGGTTTTGGATCGAGAAGGGCAAGCGCACATTTCCGGTGAGCGAGGTCACCATCGCCGGCCATCTGACCGAGATGTTCGCCAAGCTCACGCCGGGGAACGACCTCGAATTCCGTTTTGGCACCAATGCGCCGACCGTGCGCGTGGAGGGCCTGACTGTTGCCGGCCACTAGTGTGGCGGATTTGAAGTTCCTATGATCCAGCCGCAAACTCGCGTAGGAACTTCAAATCCAAAATCCACACTAGAGATATATCTCTGCTAGTGTCCCTTTGATTCTGAAGTTCGCATCAGAGGTGCCGCAAACGTGTGCGAACTTCAGAATCGGGACACTAGGGTCGACGATTTCACGCAAATTTCGGCGCAGCTCGAAGCGACGGTCCGCGAAGCAGGCGTGCTGGCGCGCGGCATGTTCGGCGCGTCGCTGAAAAACTGGACCAAGGGACCGGCGGAATCGCCGGTCTCGGAAGCTGACATCGCCGTCGACGATCTCCTGCGCACGCGGCTCACCGCCGGCAACGACGGCATTGCCTGGCTGTCGGAAGAAAGCGTCGACGATCCGGCGCGGCTCGCCGCCCGCCAGGTCTGGATCGTCGATCCGATCGACGGCACCCGCGCCTATATCGCGGGCTTCCCGGATTGGGCGGTGTCGGCGGCCTTGGTCGCCGACGGCCGGCCGGTCGTGGCGTGCCTTTACGCGCCGGTCACCGAGCAATTCTTCGTCGCCCGCGCCAATGGCGGCGCCACCTGCAACGGCATCTCGATCGCAGCGACGCAGGGGGCGGAACTCAATGACGCACGGATCGCCGGCCCGCGCGGGCTCCTCGAACGGCTGACCGCTATGGCGCCGCCCTTCACCGCAATGCCGCGGGTGCGTTCGCTGGCGCTCCGCATCGCGCAGGTCGCGCACGGCGCCTGCGACGTCGCCTTTGCCGGCGGCAACAGCCACGATTGGGACCTTGCAGCGGCTGATCTTTTGGTGCACGAAGCGGGCGGCGCACTGACGTCCATTACGGGCGCGACTGTGACCTATAATCGTCCCGTGCCGCGGCATGGGATGCTCGTCGCGGCCGGCCGGGACAGACACGCGCCGCTCATCGAGCTCCTTGGGGATGGACGCCTGGCGTTTTCATAAATCGCGTATTGAACGCGCGGATTGGCACCATGTCTGACAGTCCCAAGCCCAATCAACTGCTGCATCTGGTTTTTGGCGGCGAGCTCAGCAGTTTGTCGAAGACCGAATTCAAGGATCTCGACCAGCTCGACATCGTCGGCGTCTATCCGAACTATGCCAGCGCCTATACGGCGTGGAGGGCAAAGGCCCAAGGCAGCGTCGATAACGCCCAGATGCGCTACTTCATCGTTCACTTGCACCGCCTGCTCGACCCGGACAATCCGGCGCCGCAACGCTAAAGGCACGCATGCGGCTGTGGCGTCAGATCGGGCAGCAACGTTGGGCCAAGGTGACGATCGGGATCGTCGCCGCCGAATATCTGCGCTTTGTCGGCAGGACGACCCGCTTCACGCTGGAGCCGGCCGACATTTACACGCGCGGCGAAGCCGATATGCCGATCATCCTGGCGTTCTGGCACGGCCAGCATCTGTTAGCGCCGGTGGCGCGCAAGATCGAGCACAAGGTCAACATGCTGGTGTCGCGGCATCGCGACGGCGAGATCAACGCGGTGGCCGCGCAACGCCTCGGCGTCGGCACCATTCGCGGCTCTGGCAATCACGGCGGCGGCTTCGTGCATAAAGCCGGCGTCGCCGCGTTCCAGGCGATGCTCGATTCGCTTGCCGAAGGCGCATCGATCGCGCTGTCGGCGGACGTGCCCAAAGTCGCGCGCGTTGCCGGGCTGGGCATCATCAAGCTGGCGCAGGTTTCCGGCCGCCCGATTTATCCGAGCGCGATCGCCACCAGCCGCCGCTATGTGGTCGATAACTGGGACCGCACCACGATCAACCTGCCGTTCGGCCGCGGCGCCGGGGTTGCCGCCGAGCCGATCAGCGTGCCGGCCGACGCCGACGAAGCACGGCTTGAAGCGGCACGCCGTCTCCTGGAGGATCGGCTCAATGCGGCTACGCGGCGGGCCTATGAGCTCGTCGATCAGCCGCGGCGTGGAGTTTGAGTGTGGCTGGTCGGGTGCCGTTGGCGTTGCGCGTCTATCAGCTGGCATCCGCCGCCGGATCGCCCCTGGCGCAGCAGGTGCTGGCGCGGCGACTCGATCGCGGCAAGGAGCATCCGGAGCGGCTCGCCGAGCGGCGCGGCGAGGCAACCATCGCCCGGCCCGGCGGTCCGCTGATCTGGGTGCACGGCGCCAGCGTCGGCGAAATGCTTGCGGTGGTGCCGCTGATCGAGCGGCTGCGGGCGGAGGATTTCGCCGTGCTGGTGACCTCCGGCACCGTCACCTCCGCGGCGCTGGCGGAACAGCGATTGCCGGACGGCACCTTGCACCAGTTCATTCCGCTCGACGCGCCGCGTTTCGTGCGGCGCTTCCTCGACCACTGGCAGCCGGGTCTCGCGCTGTTCGTCGAATCCGATTTGTGGCCCAATCTCATTTTGGCGTGCGCCAGCCGCAAAATTCCGATGATCCTGGTCAATGGCCGGCTGTCGGAACGCTCGTTCAGCCGCTGGCGGCTCTTCCCGGGGACAATCGCGGCTCTGCTCGGGCGTTTCGACATGTGTCTGGCGCAGTCGGCCGCCGACGCCGAACGTTTCGCGCAGCTCGGCGCGCCGCGGGTGATGATGACCGGCAATCTCAAGCTCGACGTGCCGGCGCCGCCGGTCGATCAGGCGGCGCTCGAACGGCTCAAGGAGATCATCGGCACGCGCCCGGTCGTCGCCGCGGCCTCGACTCATCCCGGCGAAGAAGCCGCGATCGTCGCCGTCCATAGCCGGCTTCGCGTCAAATTCCCCATGCTGTTGACGGTGATCGTTCCGCGTCATCCGTCTCGCGGCGAGGGCATCGCCGAAATCGCCAAAGCCGCCGGGCTGACGGTGGCGCTGCGCTCGCAGCGCGCCCAGCCGATGCCGGATGTCGCGGTCTATGTCGCCGACACGCTAGGCGAGCTTGGCTTGATTTATCGGTTGGCGCCGATCGTGTTCATGGGCGGCTCGCTGGCAAGCCATGGCGGCCAGAACCCGATCGAAGCGGTGCGGCTTGGCGCTGCCGTATTGCATGGACCGCATGTGTGGAACTTCGCCGAAATCTACGCCACGCTCGACGCCGCGCATGGTGCCGAACTCGTTGCTGACGAATCCGCGCTTACGGCGCGGCTTGGCGATTGGCTTGCCGACGCGGCGGCGCGCAAAACGGTCGCCGCCGCCGGCGCGGCCACGGTCGGCCGGCTCGGCGGCGCGCTCAAGCGCACGCTCGCCGCGCTCGATCCTTATCTGATGCAGCTTCGATTAGAGCAGCGGGCGGCGTTATAATTTTCGTTGGGGTCGCAAGCATTTTCGTGGGAGCATGATCTTGGCCAAATCCGGCACAGATTTTGCGGGATCATGCTGACATGCGCGAGCCGGACTTCTGGTGGCGACCCGGCAAAGGAAGCTTCTTGGTGCCCTTCGCCGCGATCTATGGCGCGGTCGCGGCGCTCCGCCTGCAAGCAACCGGACAGAAGGCTGGCCTCCGGGTCATCTGTCTCGGCAATCTCACCGTCGGCGGCGCCGGGAAGACGCCGGCCGCCATTGCAGTCGCCCAGCTTCTGCACGCCGCGCATCAACGGCCATTCTTTCTCAGCCGCGGCTATGGCGGGCAGCTTGCCGGTCCGGTGCGGGTCAATCCGGCGCTGCATCGCGCGCGCGACGTCGGCGATGAGCCGCTGCTGCTGACCCGGCTCGCTCCCACCATCGTCGCGCGCGACCGTGTCGCCGGCGCGAAATTCGCGCAATTCGCCGGCGCCGGTGTCGTGGTGATGGACGACGGCTTGCAAAACGCCTCGCTTGCCAAGGACCTCAGCGTCATCGTCGTCGACGGCCGCCGCGGCACCGGCAATAGCCACATCATCCCGGCGGGCCCGCTGCGAGCGCCGCTCGGCTTGCAACTTGATCGCGCGCAGGCGGTGATCGTCGTCGGTCCGCCCGACGGCGCGACCGCGGTGATCGAGCGCGCACGCCGCCAAGGGCTTGCGATCTTCCACGCCCGCATCGAGCCCGATCGCAGCGTGATCGCGGCGATCGGCCGACGCAAGGCGCTTGCCTTTGCCGGGATCGGCGATCCGGAAAAGCTTTTTGCCACGCTCGCCGCGGCCGGCATCGACGTCGCCGAAAAAGCCGGCTTTGCCGATCACCACCGTTACACCGCAACGGAAGCGGCGGATTTGATCGCCCGCGCGCAGGCCAGAGGCCTGATGCTCGTCACCACCGAAAAGGACGTCATGCGCATGGCCGGAGAGCCGCACCTCGACACGCTGGCGGCGCGCGCCAGCGCGTTGCCGGTACGGCTCGTCATCGAGGAAGTGGATTTATTTCGGCAGATGCTGCTGCAAGCGGTGAAGCGGAAGTAGCGTCACGCCTTGTGCAAATAGTCCGAACCCAGGCGCTGCAATACCGCTTCGGGCGTCGCATAGGCCTCCTGCAGGTCGACACTCCAGTAGCGCAGCTCCTCGAGTGGGATAGGCGCCCCAGTCACGGCGCAGCGCACAAAGGCGCCGGGTCGCATGACGCGAAAATCGCCGTCGAGATATTTGACCTCGGCTTCGCCCGGCATCGGCGCCGCACGATCGGTACGATTGAGCAAAACGACCTCCGACTGCTCAGAACTGCTGCTCGATATTTACGGGCCAAAGCGGAGCAAACTGTCCATCGGCGAGCGGAAACATAGTCGCTCCTTAGCCGCGACGGAAGATGTCACTTTGGTCGGCCAAAATGAGAGCGCCGCACCGATGACAACGGCGCGGCGCAAATCACGATAAGCGCTAGGTTACCAGCCGCAGTGCAGATGGCCCCAACGGCCCCGCCAGCAATGCCGGTGGCGATGCCACCAAACATGCGTCACCGCCCCGTGGTCGGTGGCGGCGACGCCGGCCGGAAGCGGCGCGATCGGCGCGGCTTGCGAAGTCCCGGAAACGGCCACCAAGACCAGTGCGGCGACCGCCATCGCAAAAAAAGTCCGTATCATTGTCGTTCTCCTTGAGGCGCGAACCAGCGCGATCCCATAACACCGCAACATGATGGCAGTTCCACGGCCACGAATGCGCCGTGAAATGAACAAACAGTCAGAAACTTAATCTCAATCGAGTCCGAACAAGGCCTTGGCATTGTCGCGGCCGATCTTGATCCGATCGTGCTCGGCGATCTCGGCGGCATCGAACCACTCCGCCGCCTGCGCATGATCCTCGAACGGATAATCCACCGCGAACAGCACGCGATCAGCACCGACTGTGAGGATGGTGTGGATCAGCGACTGGGTGCAGAAATTGCCGCTGGTGGTGATGTAGAAATTGTTGCGGAAATATTCGGCCATGGTCCGCTTGGCCGGGCGGCCGGGCAGTTTGCTCAGGCGATGATCGAGCCGCCACAGATCGAACGGGATGCGCTCGCCGAGATGACCGATCACGATCTTGAGCTTCGGATAGTCGTCGAACAGCCCGCAGCCCATCAAGCGCAGCGAATGGATCGCGGTTTCCTCGGCAAAATCCCACGGCGAGCCGATCAGCCAGGGATGGCCCTCATAGCGTTGCCGGTGGCTCGGCAGCGAATAGCGCGGGTGCAAGTAAAACGGCACGTCAAGCCGCTCGACCTCCGCCCAGAACGGCCGATACTGCGGCAGATCGTAATAGACCGCGGAATCGGCGGTACCGACCTGGGAAAAGCCGTTGACCAAGGCGCCCTTGAATTTGAGATCGCGCACGCAGCGCTCGAGCTCGGCGGCCGCGGCATGTGGATCCTGCATCGGCAGTGCCGCGAGCGCGGCAAAGCGATCGGGCCGCTTGGCGACGGCCGCCGCCAACGCATCGTTGGCTTCGCGGGCCAGTTCCACCGCCTTGGCAGCCTCGGGAATTTCCTGAATGCCATTAGCGTTGAGCGAGAGCACCGCACAGCCGATGCCGGACGCATCCATTTCCGCAAGGCGCCGGTCGAACAAATCGATGAGCTTGCCTTCTATGCCGGACCAATAGGGATGTTGCGGAAAGCGCACCGATTTTGATGCCGTCGCACCGATGGCGAAGTGTTCCTCGACTGCGATCTTGCCCTGCATGGAGACGCTCTTTTGCTTTTAAAACAAATTACCCTGGTTCGAGCCACCGCCGCGCCGCGGTCGCGGCATTACGGCGTCGCCGCTTGGCTTGGCCGATGATGCCGCATCATCGACGTGAGCGCCGACGCGGCCATCGGCAAACTCTATTTCAATCGGTGCTCCGGCAGTGACCACGGCCGCGCTACGCAGCGGCCGGGCCGCCGCATCGCGCACCAGCGCAAAGCCACGCGCCAATACGCCGCGATAGGAAAATGCCGCCAGCAATTGGCCGCCGCGCTCAGCGCGCGCTTGCCGCGCGGCGAGGAACTGACGCATCGCGCGCCGCGCGCGCTCGGCAAAGGCATTCACCCGCTCGCCGTCGCGGGTGAGCCGCGTGCGATGGACGGCAAGATTAGCGGCGACCCCCGCACGCAGCCGCGAGGCGATTGCGCCGTAGCGCTCGCGCCGGCGTTCGACGGTGGTGCGCATTAATTGTTTGTTCAACCGCACGCCGATCCGCGAGAATGTAACGTGATGGCTGTGTGCGTTGGCGCGCAGCGCGCGCGGCAATCTGGCCGCGGCGTGGTCGAGCCGCTGCCGCGGCAAAGCCAAGACCTCGTCGGCATCCGGCAACGCCCGCGCCGCCGAGCGCAACTCGGCCCGCCGCGCCTCCTGATTGCGCAGCCACGCGGCGAGCGCCCGCCGCGCCAGCGAATCGACATCGACCATGAGATCGGCTCGCACCGGCACCGCCATTTCGGCGGCCGCAGTCGGCGTCGGCGCACGACGATCGGCGGCGAAATCGATCAGCGTCACATCAGTTTCGTGGCCCACCGCGGAGATCAGCGGGATGAAGCTCGCCGCCGCCGCACGCACGACGATCTCTTCGTTGAACGACCACAAATCCTCCAGCGAGCCGCCGCCCCGCGCGACGATGATGAGATCCGGCCGCGGCGGCAAAGGCCACACCGCGAGTTCGGCCAGCGCGTTGAAGCCCGCGATCGCCGCGGCAACCTCGGCGGCCGAGCCCTCGCCCTGCACCTTGACCGGCCACACCAACACGCGGCGCGGAAAGCGGTCGGCGAGCCGGTGCAGGATATCGCGGATCACCGCTCCGGTCGGCGAGGTGATGACGCCGATCACCGCCGGCAGAAACGGCAATAGCTGCTTGCGCGCCTCGTCGAACAATCCCTCGGCGGCAAGCTTCTGCTTGCGCTCTTCGAGCAGCGCCATCAGCGCGCCGAGCCCGGCGGGCTCCAGCGTCTCGACGATGATCTGATATTGCGAGCGGCCCGGATAGGTGGTGAGCCGGCCGGTGATCACGACTTCGAGGCCTGCCTCGAGCTTCAGTTTGATGCGCGGCGCGGTCGAGCGCCAGATCACGCCGGCAATGCAGGCCCGGTCGTCCTTGAGGTCAAAATAGACGTGGCCGTTATTGTGGTAACTGACCTTGCCCAGTTCGCCGCGCACCCGCACGTAACCATAGGAATCCTCGATGGTGCGCTTGAGCGCCATCGACAGTTCGGAGACGGTCAGTTCCGGGAGGTTAAGCCGAGGTTCGTTCAATTTATATCTAGACCCTTGTACCGTTTGGCGTTTTGGCGGTGTACCACACCGGCCTCTTGGCGGGCTACAGGGACAAGGAACCTATCGGCAACCCTTTTGGCGCATCTTAGCGGCGAAGGGACGGCCGTGACCAATCTTCACGCCCACGAAATCGAGCATCACAAAGTCCGCGTTCGGTGCGCGGACTGCCGGACCACTTTTCATGAGCGGCTGAATCGGGTGATCCACGGCGACCGCGTGATTTGCCCGAGCTGCCATAACGAGATGCGCTTTCACGGCATCGGCCATATCCACGAGCACGACACCGTCGCGGCTTACATCCACGTCGAGCAGCACACCTGTCATCCGCATTTCACGCCGCGGGACTGACGCGCGAGCGAGGGAGACAAGGGTCTCCACAAGCTGGCTGCAGCCCTTGTCCTGATCCTCCCCGCCCGCTAACCCACAGCGGCAGCGGACGGGTAGGCGATGAATATCCTTATTCTCGGCTCCGGCGGGCGCGAGCATGCGCTGGCCTGGAAAATGGCGGCGAGCCCGCTCGCCGATAGACTTTACTGCGCGCCGGGCAATGCCGGCATCGCGCGCGAGGCGGAATGCGTCGCGCTCGATCTCGCCAATCATGCCGCCGTCATCGCGTTTTGCCGCGGCTCCGGCATCGATTTCGTCGTGGTCGGACCGGAGGCGCCGCTATGCGCCGGCATTGTCGACGACCTGGAAGCCGCGGGCATCAAAGCCTTCGGTCCGAGCAAGGCCGCGGCAAGACTCGAAGGCTCAAAGGGCTTCACCAAGGATTTATGCCGGGCGAACGGCATCCCCACCGCCGCTTATGAACGCTTCCGCGCCGCCGCTCCCGCCAAAGCCTATATCCTCGCGCGCGGCGCGCCGATCGTCGTCAAAGCCGACGGGCTTGCCGCCGGCAAAGGCGTGGTCGTGGCGCAGAGCCTCGCCGAGGCCGAAGCCGCGGTCGACATGGTGTTCGGCGGCGGCCTCGGCGAAGCCGGCGTCGAGGCGGTGATCGAGGAATTCCTCGATGGCGAGGAAGCTTCATTCTTCGCGCTCTGCGACGGCGAGACCGCCATCGCGCTGACGACGGCGCAGGATCACAAGCGCGCCTATGACGGCAACACCGGACCGAACACCGGCGGCATGGGCGCCTATTCGCCGGCGCCGAATATCGATGCCGCCATGAGCGCGCGCATCATGGCCGAGATCATCGCACCGACGCTGCGGGCGATGAAGGCGATGGGCGCCCCGTATAAAGGCGTGCTTTACGCCGGGCTAATGATGACCGGCGATGGCCCGAAGCTCATCGAATACAATGCGCGCTTCGGCGATCCGGAGACCCAGGTGCTGATGCTGCGCCTAATGTCGGATCTGGTGCCCGCGCTGCTCGCAAGCCGCGACGGCATGCTTAAAAACTTCGACCTGCGCTGGTACGCCGAACCGGCGCTCACCGTGGTGATGGCGGCCAAGGGTTATCCGGGGGCGTATCAACGCGGCACGGTGATCGAAGGGCTCGATGAAGCCGCCGCCGTCGAAGGCGTGGAAATCTTTCATGCCGGCACCAAGGCGGAAGGCGGCAAAATCGTCGCCAACGGCGGCCGCGTGCTCGATGTCTCGGCGATCGGCAAGACGGTAAGCGAGGCACGAAGCCGCGCCTATGAAGCGGCATCGCGAATCAGCTGGCCGGAAGGCTATTGCCGCCACGACATCGGCTGGCGCGCGGTGGAGCGGGAGTCGAAATAATGCCCGACCTCGTCGATCTTTACCCGGGCTATGCCTCGCGCTGGATCGACACGTCGGCCGGTGAGATTTTTGCCCGCGTCGGCGACGGTGGTGGCCCGCCGCTTCTGCTGCTGCACGGCCATCCCCAGTCCAATGTCATGTGGCACCGCGTGGCGCCGTTGCTGGCGCCGCATTTTATTCTCGTGATCGTCGACCTGCCCGGCTACGGCTGGTCCGCCGCGCCGCCGGCACAGCCCGACCACGCGCCCTACACCAAGCACGCCACGGCGATTGCCATGATTCAGGTCATGGAAACGCTCGGCTTTGACCGCTTCCGGCTCGCCGGTCACGATCGCGGCGCTCGCGTCGGCTATCGCCTCGCCCTCGATCATCCCGGCCGGCTCGACCAGCTCGCGGTACTCGACATCGTAACGACATCCGACATGTGGCGTCGCATGGATGCGCGGCTGGCGGCGCGCGCCTGGCATTGGTTGTTCCTGTCGCTGCCGGAGCCGTTTCCAGAGACGCTGATCGGCCACGATCCGAAATTTTTCTTCGATTACCGCGCGGCGGCCGGCGCCAAGGCCAAGGAGGTTTCGATCTTCGATCCAGCCGCGCTGGCGCATTACCACGCCGCCTACGAGGACCCGCTCCGCATCCACGCCATGTGTGAAGATTATCGCGCCGGCCGCACCACCGATTTGGCTCACGACGAGGCCGACCGGGCGGCAGGGAAGACCATCGGCTGTCCGGTACTGGCGCCGTGGGGATCGAGCGGGCTCCCCGCCAATGCCGGCCTCGACACGCTCGCTTGCTGGCGCGACTGGGCGCCGGATCTGCGCGGCTTATCCATCGAGAGCGGCCATTATCTGGCGGAAGAGAATCCGGCCGCCACCGCGCAGGCGTTGCTGGAGTTCTTCGGCGCGGGATAGACTCACCGCGCCATGACTGAGATCGACCGCCAGAACGCCTTTTCGGGCACGCGCGATGTCGCCGAGCGCTTGCGCTTCAACGCGGAGCGGCTTGAAGCCTATTTGCGCGAGCAGATCGCGGGCTTTGCCGGGCCGGTCGCGGTCAGCCAGTTCAAGGGCGGCCAATCCAATCCGACATATCTCATCGAAACTCCGCTGCGGCGCTACGCGCTGCGGCGCAAGCCGCCGGGGAAGCTGTTGCCTTCGGCGCATGCCGTCGACCGCGAATACCGGGTCATCAGCGCGCTCTTTCGGCAAGGATTTCCGGTCGCCGAGCCGCTCGTCTATTGCGCCGACGAAGCCGTTATCGGCACGGCGTTCTTCGTCACGGCCTATGTCGAGGGCCGCGTCTTCTGGGAACCGCAGATGCCGGCTTCAACTGCTGCCGAACGCGCACGCATTTATGACGCCATGAACGCGACGCTGGCGCAGCTGCACAACTTCGATCCGGTCAAGGTCGGACTTGGCGATTACGGCCGCGGCGAGAATTACGTGGCGCGGCAGGTGGAGCGCTGGTCGAAACAATATCGCGCGTCGGAAACCGCACGCATCGAGGACATGGAGCGGCTGATCGCCTGGCTGCCGGCGCATCTGCCGCCGAGTGAACCGCCGCGCCTCGTGCACGGCGATTACCGGCTCGACAATATGATTATCGCGCCCGATGCGCCGAAAATCTCCGCCGTGCTCGATTGGGAGCTCTCGACGCTCGGCGATCCGCTCGCCGATTTTTCCTATCATTTGATGGCGTGGCACATGCCGCATTCGCAAGCCGGTACCGGCTCGCTGCTCGGCTTCGACCTCGCCGCGCTCGGCATCCCCACGCTTGCGGATTACGTCGATGCTTATGGGGCGCGGACCGGTCTCGAGCCGCGGCCTTATTTGCCGGTCTATTTCGCCTACAATTTTTTCCGCCTCGCCGCGATCATGCAGGGCATCACCGGCCGCGTGCGCGATGGCACCGCGACCAGCCCCTATGCGGCCGCCAAGGCCGAACTGGTGCGGCCGCTCGCCGCCAAGGGCTGGGAGTTCGCCCGGCAGGCCGACCCATGAAGACCTTTGCACTCGCGCTCGGCTCCGGCGGCGCACGCGGGCTCGCGCATATCGCGGTGATCGAGGCGCTCGATGAGATGGGTGTGAAGCCAGTCGCCATAGCGGGTGCCTCGATCGGTGCGTTGATCGGCGGCGCCTATGCGGCGGGCATGGCCGGCAAGGACATCCGCCACCACGTCATCAGATTTGCCCACGACCGCCGCGAAACCATGAGCCGCCTGGTCCAGGCCCGCGCCGGCAAGCTCACCGACCTTTTCTCCGGCGCGTTCAGCCAGGCGGCGCAGATGGATGCGGAGAAATTCTGCGCCCAGTTCTTGCCGGACGCGGTCCCGGATGAATTCTCCGCGCTCGCCATTCCCCTGATTGCGATGACGACCGATCTGCACCGGCGCGAGGAAGCGCCAATCTCGTCCGGTCCGCTGCGGCCGGCGCTGGCCGCCTCGATCGCCCTTCCCGGCTTGTTCCGGCCGGTGCTGATCGATGGCCGCGTATTGGTCGATGGCGGCGCCACCAACCCGCTGCCGGTCGATCGGCTCGCGGGCCGCGCCGATGCCGTGGTCGCCGTCGACGTTTTCGGGGTCCCGGCTGCGGAGCGCAACGACATGCCAGGCGCCTGGGAAAGCATGATCACCACGCTCCTCATCATGGGCTCCACCATCGTCGCCGCCAAGCACAAGCACGAACCGCCCGATCTGGTGATCCGGCCCAATGTCGGCATCTTCCGCACGCTGGATTTTTATCAGGCAAGCTCGATCATCCGCGCCGGCGAAGCGGCGAAGGCCGAGATGAAGGAGAAGCTTAGTGCACTGCTCGCCGGGTGATTATCTGAGTTCGCGAAAGAACTCTTTCAGCAGGCTTGCGGCCTCCGCTTCTGCCAGTCCTCCATAGACCTCCGGCCGGTGATGGCAGGTTGGCGAAACGAAAAACTTCACGCCGTTATCGACCGCGCCGCCTTTGGCATCGGCAGCGCCGTAATAGAGCCGGCGGATGCGGGCGAAGGCGACCGCGCCGGCGCACATGGCGCAAGGCTCCAGCGTGACATAGAGGTCGCAATCGTCGAGGCGTTCGGAGCGCAGCCGGCGCGACGCTTCCCGGATGGCGATCATTTCGGCATGCGCGGTCGGATCCCGCTCGGCCAGGGTGCAATTGCCGGTACGCGCGATGACTTCGCCGTTACGGACGATGACGCAGCCGACCGGCACTTCGCCGCGGTTGCCTGCGGCGCGGGCTTCGGCCAAGGCCATATCCATGAAAGAGGGCATTTATCGTCAAGACCGGCTCGATCCGGCCATCCACGTCTTTGTCCGTTGCGGTGTATAAGGACGTGGATGCCCGACACAAGCTTGCACTTGGGCCGGCCGAAGGCCGGACCCGGGTGGCCGGGCATAACGGTATAGAAGGCAAATGACCTCTGACCCTGAGCTCAAATCCGGCGAACGCATCGCCAAGGTGATCGCCCGCGCCGGGCTCGCGTCGCGCCGCGAGGCCGAGGAATGGATCGCCGCCGGCCGGGTCGCCGTTAACGGCGGCGTGATCGATTCGCCCGCGCTCAACGTCACCGCTGCCGACCGCGTCAGCGTCGACGGCACGGCGCTGCCCGGCCGCGAGCGCACGCGGCTTTTCCTTTATCATAAGCCGCGCGGGCTTTTGACCACCCATGTCGACCCGCGCGGCCGGCCGACCATTTTCCAGAAGCTGCCACCCCATCTGCCGCGGCTGATCAGCGTCGGCCGGCTCGACTTCAATACCGAAGGGCTCCTTCTCCTCACCAATGACGGCGCGCTGGCGCGCCTGCTGGAGCTGCCCGCCACCGGCTGGCTGCGGCGCTATCGCGTGCGCGCCCATGGCGCGGTTAACCAGGCGCAACTCGACCAACTGCGCAAAGGCGTCACCATCAGCGGCATTCGCTACGGCGCGATCGAGGCCAATATCGAGCGCGTGCAAGGCTCGAATTTGTGGCTCACCTTTGCCATCCGCGAGGGCAAGAACCGCGAAGTGCGCAACGTGCTCGGCCATCTTGGGCTGACGGTGACGCGGCTCATTCGCGTCTCGTTCGGTCCGTTCCAGCTCGCCGAGCTCGAACCGGGCGCGATCGAGGAAGTGCCGACGCGCGTGCTGCGCGAACAACTCGGCGACAAGCTCGGCGCGCAGTCGGGCGCGGATTTTTCCGCACCCATCGCAACAACGCCGCCGCCACAGCGCGAGCCTCGAAATATTCGCCCATCCAAGAATTTTCGCGAACCTCAGAAAGTTGTCGCCCCGGTGCAACCAACCGGCAGCAAGACGAAGGAGCGAAAGTCTTCCGATCACGCCTGGCGCGCGCATGAGGCGGACCTTACGACCAAGAAACTGCGCCGGAAATTTCACGGCGACCAGCGCGCCGCCGAAAAGCGCCAACGCCCGGCCGGCGAACTGCGTGCCGGACTCTTGCAGGATCGCAAGGGCCGCCCTGTCGCGGTCGAGCGCTACGGCCAGCCGTCGGCGCCGCAACCGCGTCAAGAGCCGCATCAAGAATCGCGCCGACAGCCGCGCCAGGAACGGCGCCAAGAACCGCACCAAGACCGGCGTGAGAAGCGCCCGGGAAAATTTTCACGCGCGCACAGCCGCAATCGATCGCCCGACCGCGCATCCGGCCCGCGGCCGCGCCAGCCGCGCGGCAGAAAATAATGCGTGTCGTCGGCGGTCGGCTGCGTGGACGAACGCTCGCGGGGCCGAAGTCGAAATCGATCCGTCCGACCGCGGATCGCTTACGCGAGTCATTGTTCAATATTCTTCGCCACGCATATGACGACCCGCTCAGCGGCGCGCGCGTGCTGGATCTGTTCGCCGGCACGGGCGCGCTCGGTATCGAAGCGGCCTCGCATGGCGCGGCCTTTGTGCAGTTCGTCGAGGACGGCGCCGAAGCGCGCGCGCTTATCCGCGAGAACGTCGCCGCGCTCGGGCTTGGCGGCATCACCCGCCTGTTCCGCCGCGACGCCACCAAGCTCGGCCCGGCGCATCCGGTCGAGCCATTTTCGCTTGTTTTTCTCGACCCGCCCTACGGCCAAACCCTCGCCGAAAAGGCGCTCGCTTCGGTGCGCCAAGGCGGCTGGCTGTCGCCGGAGGCCTTGATCGTGGTCGAAGAGGCGACCAAGTCCCGCTTTGTCGCGCCTGAAGGTTTTAGCGAGCTCGAACGGCGCGCCTACGACAACACCGAGTTTATTTTTCTTAGAGCATGATCCCGAAAAGTGGATACCGGGTTTTCGGAAAAGATCATGCTCAAACCAAAGACCTAGAGCCCGGCTTTGATTCCATCAAAGCCGATTAGGCTCTTCAGTTCGGCGTAATGCCGGCGTCGTGGACCACCTTTGCCCAACGCGCCACTTCATCGGCCTGGAATTTGGCGAGATAGTCCGGCGTGCGCTGCTCCGGCGGAACGATCTCGAGGCCGAGGTCTTCCAGATGCTTGCTCACCGCCGGATCGTCAAGGCTGTCGCTCATCGCCTTGTTGAGCTTTTGCACGATCGGAGCCGGCGCGCCCTTCGGCAGAAAGAATGCGTTCCAGACACTGGCTTCGACACCGGGGAGGCCCTGCTCGCCCGTTGTCGCCAGGTCGGGAATGATCTTCACCCGCCGCGGCGACATCACGGCGATGCCTTTGACCTCGCCTTGCTTGGCCAATGCCGCACCGGTCTGGATGGTCGAGCACATGTAATCCAGCCGCCCGGCGATCAAATCCTGCTGCGCTGGTCCCTCGCCGCGATAGGGCACATGGGTGACGGTGACGCCCATTGCCGTGTTGAGCAGCACGCAAGGCAGGTGGGTGCCCGAGCCGACGCCGGCCGAACCGAATTGCATCTTGGCCTGATTGGCTTTCACATAAGCGATGAACTGCTGGAGGTTGGAAACCGGCAGGTCCTTGCGGGCGATCAGGATGCGCGGGGATTCCGTCGCCAGTCCTACCGGCGTGAAATCGGCGACGGAATTATACAGGGGTGCCTTGTACAGCGACTGGCTGAACGCCTGGGTGCCGCTGTTGCCGATCAGCATGGTGTAGCCGTCGGGGTCGGATTTGGCGACGTGCAGCGCGCCGGTCATGCCGGCCGCCCCGCCCATATTATCGACGACAATCGGCTGACCGAGGTGTTCGCTCATGCCCTGGGCCTGGATGCGGGCGCTGACATCGACGCCGCCGCCGGCGGCGAACGGCACGATGAGGGTGATGGGACGCGACGGCCAATCTTCCGCCAAAGCCGCGGCCGACAACGATAGGAGCGCGACGAGCGCACAAGCAAAGACTCTGTTTCCTGTCATTGGTAGTCCTTTATGCCTTCATCCATGTGCAACTCTCGCTACTCTGCGGTGATCCCCGCCGCCTTCACGGCACCGCTCCAGATATTGATCTCGCTGACGACGAAGCCTTGCAGATATTGCGGCGTGCGATGATCTGGCGGCGGCAGTGCGGCGCCGAGTTCGCTCACACGCTGCTGCACCGCCGGTTTATCCATCGCGGCCAGGATAGCGGCATTCAGCTTGTTGACGATCGGGGCCGGCGTCGCCTTCGGCAGAAAGATCGCATTCCAGCCATAGGCCACGACACCACTTAACCCCTGCTCCTGCGCAGTGGCGATATCGGGCAGCGCCGGCGAGCGCTCGCGGCCCAGCACCGCAGGCGTCTGTATCTGATGACCATCGATCTGCGCCTTGGCGGTCGTGACCGTCGGGCACATGTAGTCAATGCGGCCGGCCAAGAGGTCCTGCATCGCTGGGCCAAGCCCGCGATAGGGAACGTGGGTGACCTGGACACCGATAGCGACGTCGAACAAAGCGCACGCCAGATGTGAGCCGGTGCCGGTGCCCGGCGATCCATATTGCATCTTGGCCTGGTTCGCTTTCACGTAGGCGATGAATTCCGACAAGTTCGCGGCGGGAATACCGGTGCGCGCCGCGAGGATCAGCGGCTGCTGGGCCACCAGCGCGACCGGTGCGAAATCGGTCGCCGCGTCATAGGGCGGTGTCTTGTGCAGAAGCTGCGCCTGCCCGTTGGGCGATTCGCCGCCGAACAAAATCTGATAGCCGTCGGGATCGGCCCGGGCGACACGCGTGGCGCCGGTCATGCTGCCGGCGCCGGGAACATTCTCGACAATAACCTGGTGGCCGAGGATCTCGGACAGCGCCGCGGCGTAGACCCGTCCCAGGGTGTCGTAGACGCCGCCAGGCGCGAACGGCACGACCATGGTGATCGTGCGGTCAGGCCAGTCCTGCGCATGGCTGGGCCCGACCGCCACGATGGTCAGTGCGGCAACGCAAAGCCAACTTTTCCAACTCATCGCGTCCTCCCGAATTCTTGTCAGCGACGGCCGAACAGCCGCTCGATGTCGGTGAGCTTCAGCTCCACGTAAGTCGGCCGGCCGTGATTGCACTGGCCGGAATTCGGCGTCGTCTCCATTTCGCGAAGCAGCGCATTCATCTCCTCCGGCTTGAGCCGCCGCCCGGCCCGCACCGAACCGTGACAGGCCATCGAGGACGCAACCGCCATCAAGCGGCGCTCGAGCGGCAAGGTCTCATCCCATTCGGAGAGATGCTCGGCAAGGTCGCGCACCAGCCCGCCAGCGTCGATCTCGCCGAGCAGCGCCGGCGTTTCGCGCAACGCCACCGCGCCGGGGCCGAAGGCTTCGAGCACCAGCCCGTAGCGGGCGAGTTCGGCGGCGCGCGCCACCAGCCGTTCGACGTCGGCCTCGTCGAGATCGATGATGTCGGGGATCAACAGAAGCTGCCGTGCCACGCCGGTCTGCTCGATCGCAGCCTTGAGCCGTTCATAGACGATTCGTTCATGCGCAGCGTGCTGATCGACGATGGCAAGCCCATCGCGCGTCTGTGCGACAATGTAAGTGTCGTGAATTTGCGCCCGCGCGGCGCCGAGCGGATGATCGAGAAAATCACCAGCCGGTTCGAACTCGGCTTCTTCGGCAAAGCCCGACCGCAAATCGGCAGCCGGACCGCCGGTGTCGAAGGCAGCCTGTACCGCCTCGGCGAAGCCGCCAGTCAGCGGCGCAACGACACGACGCACATCGTATGGTCGCGCCGGCGAACGCCGCCAATCCCAGCCGCGCTGCGGCGCACCCGCCACCGAGCGGAAGGCCGCAATGGTGGCGGAGCCGCCGGTCGTCGCCGCCCGCGTCCCTTCGCGAAGGAGTGCGGTCTTGAGCGCATGCACGATCAGCGCGCGAACCAGTCCGGCGTTCCGAAACCGCACTTCGGCCTTGGCCGGATGAACGTTGACGTCGACCTCGCGCGCGTCGAGCGTGACGAACAGCACCACCAGCGGGTGACGATCGCGCCGCAGATAATCAGCGTAAGCCCCACGTACCGCGCCGATCAGAAGCTTGTCGCGCACCGGCCGGCCGTTGACGAAAAGATATTGGCCGAGCGCATTGGCGCGCGTGAGCGTCGGCAGTGCGGCAAAGCCATCGATGGTGATGCCGTCGCGTTCGGCGACGATCTCCACGGCGTTGGCGCGAAAGTCGGCGCCCAGCACGTCGCCGAGCCGCGCCAGCCTTCCGGTCGCGCCGGGCAGCGTTGCGGCAAAGCTCACCGGCGCGCGCTCCTCGCCGGCAAGCGTGAAGGCGACGTCCGGGCGGCTCATGGCGAGCCGCCGTACCACCTCGCGCACCGCTTCGGCCTCGGTGCGGTCGAGTTTGAGGAATTTGAGCCGCGCCGGGGTGGCATAGAACAGGTCTCGCACTTCGACGCGGGTGCCCTGCCCCAGCGCCGCCGGCTTCACCCCGGATTTGACCCCGGCGTCGACTTCGATGGCCCAGGCATGCGACTCGCCGGCGTGACGCGTCGTGATCGCGAGCCGCGCTACGGCGCCAATCGAAGGCAAGGCCTCGCCACGGAACCCCAGCGTGCGGATAGAAACGAGATCCTCGTCGGCGAGCTTCGAGGTGGCATGGCGGTCGACGGCGAGCGCAAGATCGGCCCGCGACATGCCCTCACCGTCGTCTGCGACGCGAATAAGGCGACGGCCCCCGCCATCGGTGAAAACATCGATACGGCTTGCCCCGGCATCGAGCGCGTTTTCGATCAATTCCTTGACCACGCTCGCCGGCCGCTCGACCACCTCGCCCGCGGCGATGCGGTTGACGAGGCCTTCCGAAAGCTGGCGGATGGGCATGGTTGCAGGAGTGGGCTGCGGGCGTGAATTGACGACTCGGCGGTCACCGTAACCCGGATTGAGTCGCGGCGAAATCCAGGGCAAAACCCGCCACGGCGGGCGTGGCGGAGCGAGCAATGGTCAATGCGGTGCTTATCGGTTTCGGCGTGATCGCGATCGCGATCGGGGCCGTGCTCTATAGCGTGCAATTCCGGCTGGGGCTGCGCGCCGACGCCAGCAAGAAATGGCCGCGGGCATCCGGCACTGTGATTGCCTCGGTCGTTGAAAAATCGCCCGGGCACCGGTGGCGCTACCGTGCGGCGCTGCAATACAGCTATCGCGTCGGCGGCAAGAACTACCAGGCAAGCCGCATATTCTGGGGCGGCAATGAAGGCCGCGAGAAGCACATGGCGTCCGTGGTCGAGACCTATCCGGCGGGCAGCAATGTGCGGGTGTTTTACGATCCAAAAAACCCCGCCGAGGCGGTGCTCGACCCGATCCAGAACACCGGCTCGCGGCAGCTCGTGCTCTATGGGCTGGCGATGGTCACGCTCGGGTTGTTTACCGTCACCGGCGGCGTCTATTCGTTGTTTCACTGACTACAGCGTGACGAATTCAAAACCGTCGGCCGGCCGCGCCGCGCGGCTGCAAACGCCGAGCCGGCGGAGCGCCTTGCCGTGATCGGCCAGGAAGCGAGCCAAGAGCTGCAACTGATGCAGGCGCAGCGCCTCGGCCAGGAACAGCTTGAACGGTCCGACCAGATCCATGTCGCGCACCGTCATGCGGCAGTTGCCGATCAGCAAATGGCCGGGGACGCCGGACGTGGCGTGCAGCGTCTTGATATTTTTATCGCCGATAGCAGCGGCGAGCCGGCCGCCTTTTGCTGTCGGAACGAGGGCAATCTTATCGAGTGACGGTCCTTGCGCCTGCCACTCCTCGCAGTCCAAAGCGACAAAGGCGGCACGTTTTTCGTGCAAGGCTACATTGAACATGTTTTGCTCGAACAGCGGATGATAGGCGTTGCCTTGCGTCAGCTCCTGCCAGCGCGTGAGGAACGCCGCGGACCGGCAGAAAAACAAGCCGCTCGATACGTAAGGCGACGCAAAATCCATCCCGGCTTGCGCCGCGATACGAGCCGACGGCGCCATCGTGGACGCATTCGGGCCGGATAGCATTTGGCCGAACGAACGCCCGAGCGGCTCGGGACAGACGGCGATAGCGACGCCTGCCGACGCCATCGCGGCGAGCACCGCCGCAAAATCGCCGACGCCCACGTCCATCAAAGTCAGATCCGCATCCAGCCAGACGACGATATCGTCCGGGCCAATGTCATGACCGTTATGGCGAAGGTAAGCGAGCAGCGCGGCCTTGCAGTGAAACACGCCCGCCGACGCCAGCGTCGGCGGACGCTCCAACAACACACCGAGACCGCGCAGAAACGCCGCCTGCGCGCCGCTAAAGCCGAAGTCGCATACCAGCAGGCGCTGACCCGGCATGCGCTCGGCAAAAGATTGCAGGCCGACCAGCATGGAGTTGAAAAAGGCCGCGTCGCTGCCGGTGACGAAGATAACGTTCATCGCGCCATGCTGTAATGACGAGCAGCCAACCTATCAATCTAACGACGGCCTGACCCGGCGCAGGTGCTTCACGCCGCCGCGGCGCTTCTTGCCTTCGATGCGGCGCTCGCGCGAGGCCTTGGTCGGCCTGGTCGGCCGCCGCCGGATCGGCGCCACCGCGGCACGGCGGATCAGGTCGAGAAGGCGGTCGAGCGCGTCCTGCCGGTTGCGCCCCTGCGTACGGTGGCGTTGCGCGATGATGACCAGAACGCCGTCACGGGTCAGCCGCGAACCGGCGAGCCGCTCCAGCCGCGCCCGCACGTCGCCCGGCAGCGACGGCGAATGGCGCACGTCGAAGCGCAACTGCACCGCGGTTGAAAGCTTATTGACGTTCTGGCCGCCCGGGCCCGAGGCGCGCACGAATTGTTCGTCGATCTCGCGCTCGTCGATCTCGATATGGCCGGTGACGCGAAGCATGGCGCGTTACCGTAGCCTTAATTCCCGCTCAGCGTAATTCGGAATTTGCCGCGGCCATCGGCGGGCGTGCCGCGGGCGTAGGCCGTTGAGTTAAGCCCGCCGCGCCATCTGCCGCGGCGGCCGATGCGACACCCTCGGGCCTGCCGACGACGGTCACCAGCATGCCGTTGTCGAGGAGCCGCTTGGCGACGCGCTTGGCGTCGTCGAGCGTGACCGCGTCGATCATCGCGGTGCGGCGCTGGAAATAGTCGATGCCGAGATTATCGAGCTGCAATTGCACCAACAGCGAAGCGATCTTGGTCGAGGTATCGAGATTGAGCGCAAATGAGCTGGTGACGTAGTTTTTGGCCTCGGCGAGCTCCGCCGCCGTTGGTCCCTCTTCCGCGAAGCGGCGGATCTCCTTCTCGATGAGATCGACCGTTTCCCCGGCGCGGTCGGCACGGGTGGCGGTGCCGCCGAGAAACACTGCGGAATGGTCGAGCCAGACCAGGCTGTTGGAGACCGAATAAGCGAGGCCGCGCTTTTCGCGCACCTCCTGATAGAGCCGGGAGTCCGACGAACCGCCGCCGAGAATGTGATTGATGAGATAGGCGGCCATGAAATCCGGATCTTTGCGCGCAAGGCCGGGACCGCCGAAATCGACCACCGCCTGCGGCACGTCGAGGCTGACGTCGATCTGGCGGTCGAGGCCAACCGGCTCGACGTTGGCGACCGGCGCCAGGTCGGGCTTTGCCGGCAGCGCGCCGAACACGCGATCAAGCAGCGGTTTTAAGGTTTCGGGATCGATATCGCCGACCACAGCAACTTTCAGGTTTTGCCGCGCCAGCACGCGATGCGTATAGGCTTTCAGATCGTCGATAGTGATGGCGCCCAGCGTTTCCGCGGTGCCGCTGACCGGCCGGCCATAGGGATGACCGGCGAACGCGGTCTCCCACCAGCGCCGGCTGGCGATGTCGCCCGGACTTGTCGTCTCCCGGCGCAACATCGAGAGGATCTGCGCCCGGTTAAGCTCGACATCGGCGGCGTCGAAGCGCGGCGCGGTCAATGCGAGCCGCAACAGGTCGAAGGCCTGGTCGCGGTTTTCCGTGAGCGTGCGCAGCGAGCCGTCGAGATTGTCGCGGCCGGCGGAAAAATTCATCTCGATGGCCTTGCGCTCGAGCGCATCGGCAAAGGCCTTCGAATCGAGATCGCCCGCGCCCTCGTCGAGCAGCGACGCGACGAGATTGGCGGTGCCGCCCTTGCCCGGCGGGTCCTGAACCGAGCCGCCGGCGAAAGCAAATTCGACGGCGATCAGCGGAACTGCCGGCTCCTGCACTAGCCAGGCCTCGATGCCGCCCGGGCTGACCACGCGCTGGATCGTGGTGGCGTAGGCCGGAAGCGCGGTCACCGTCAGTGCCAGCACCGCTGCCGCTGTCTGTCGCGACGTGACGAGACGTAAGAGTGGGCCGGTCAAAGCGCGCGCGAAAGCATTCACGAGTGGCTCTCCTGTGGCTGCAGACTTTGCACGAGATAGCCGGTCACCGAACGGCGGCGATCGAGCCAGGCTCGCGCGGCCTGTTGCACGTCATCCGCGGTTACCGCGCGGATGCGGTCGGGCCAGGAGTGGACCATGTCGACAGTCTGCCCGGTCGCCAGCGCCGAGCCGTACCAGCGCGCTAAAGTGACCTGATTGTCCTGCGCATAGACGGCATCGGCGATCAGCCGGGTCTTGGCGCGATCGAGCTCGTCGGCGGTGATGCCATGACCGATCACGTCGTCGAGCACGCCGTCGATGCCTGCCTCGACGTCGCGCAGCGAGACGCCGGGTTTCGGCGCGCCATAGATGCCGAACTCGGCATAGTCGAGCGCGGTGCCGGTATAATAGGCGCCGGCGTTGAGCGCGATGCCCTTATCGACGACCAGGGTTCGGTACAGCCGGCAATCCTCGCCGCTGCCGAGCACGCGGGCGAGCACGTCGAGCGCCTCGCTTTCGCCGGGTTTGGCGGTGGTTTCCGAGGGCACCAGATAATTGCGGCTGAGGCTCGGCTGCTCGACGCGCGGATCGGCCAGCGTGACCGTGCGCGGCGCCTCTTGCTGCGGCTCCATCGGCCGCTGCCGCAGATTGGTCGAAGCGCGGTCGGCGACCTTGCCATAGGTTTCCTCGGCGTCGGTCTTGACCTCGTCGGGCGTGACGTCGCCGGCGACAACGACGATGGCGTTATTCGGCGTGTAGAAGCGCCGATAAAACGCCAGCGCATCATCACGGTCGAGCTTTTCAATCTCATGGCGCCAGCCGATCACCGGCCGGCCGTAGGGATGGTTGAGATAGAGCGCGGCGTCCATTTGCTCGCTCAGGCGCGCGCCCGGATTGTTGGCCACGCGCATATATTGCTCTTCGAGCACCACCTTGAGCTCGGGCTCGACCACGTCGTCAGTAAGCACCAGACCGGTCATGCGGTCGGCCTCGAACGCCATCATCTCCTTGAGATGCGCGCGCGGCACCCGCTGAAAGAAGCCGGTATAGTCACTGCCGGTGAAAGCATTTTCCTGGCCGCCGATCTCGGCAACGTCCTGCGAGAATGTGGCACCAGGATTCTTCGCGGTGCCCTTGAACATCAGATGTTCGAGGAAGTGGGCGAGGCCGGATTTGCCCGGCGTCTCGTCGGCGGCGCCGACCTTGTACCAGATCATGTGGGTCACGACCGGCGCGCGATGATCGGGGACGACGACGACCTGCAGTCCGTTCGACAAGGTAAAGCTCGTGACCTCTGGCCCGGTGGTAGCATGCACGGGGCTCGCAGGGCCCAAGGCTGTGCAGGCAAGCACGAGAAGGACCAGCAGTGTTTTCGACAACACATCACCTCCGCGAGCGAGAAGCGCGCCCGAACACGATTCGACGTTACGCGTTAGTTCGGGATCCTGTCGCCCGGTCAGGCCCACACGGTTTTCAGCGCCGCCCCCACGAGCGAACCGGCCCCGACACCCGTGCTCGTTGCGTTCAATCCTACCGCGCCGGCTCCATACGCTCGCCGAGCGTCGGCGGCTTGTAGATCTTTTTCTCCGGCACGATGCCGTAAGGCTGATCCGCCGACGGCGTCTGATAGCCCGGCGGCGGATCGGTCAGGCTCACCCGCGGCGGTTCGCCGGTGAACGTGCCGTAGTCCTCCTGCTTGAGCCAGTCGAAGCTGAAAATGCCGGGCTTCTTCGCGCCAAGCTCGGACGGCGAACTCTGATCGTTGGTGCCCGGCGGATTGATGGCGGTGAGTTCGTTCGGACGTAGCGGCCGGGAGGAATCGGTGACGTAGTCGGCGTGCGGCCGCACCGCGTCATCGGTTTTCGCAGCGGCGCGCGCTCTGACTTCGGGATCGACCGGCCAATTCGGAGCCGGAGGCCCGTTCGACGATTGCGGCGGCGGCAAATCGCGCGTCGGCGGCACCACCAGCGGGGAACGTTCGCTGTAATTGATGCCGTATTGCGGCGCGAACGGATTGTGCAAGCCGAGCGTATCCATAAATTTGTCGGTGAAGGACTCTTTGGAGGCAATATCGTCATCGCCGGCGCGCGCTGCCGAACAGGCGCCGCAAACGGCAAAAGCCATGGCGCCGGACAGCGCAATGTTCAGGATTTTCGCCCGCCGATTATTGCGGCCATCAATCGTGCGGCCGGCGGCTCGATTCTGCGGCATGCCCTCACCCGACGTGCCCGGCGTTAGCCAACGTCCCATTTGCCGATGCCCCGCATCAGCAAAAACCATACCCGGCGGTAGGTTTAACGACGCGATCAGGGCGCTTTTGCGGCGCCCCCACCCAGCAGGGATTCATACAATAGTCCCACCACCCCCGCAACAATCGCCGCATCAGCAAGGTTAAACACGTACCAGCGGAAGGTAAAACCGGCTGTCTCGATGTAAAACAGCACGAAATCCATGACGCCGGGCCAGTGCAACCGGTCGATCGCATTGCCTACCGCGCCACCGATGATCAGGCCGAGCGCCACTGCGGTCAGGCGCGACGGCGCGCGCGTCAGCCAGACCCACAGAAAGACGATCGCCGCCATCTTGAAAGCGAACAGCGCCCAGGTGCCGATCGGTCCCTGTTGCTGAAACAACCCGTAACTGATCCCGGTATTCCAGGTCAGCACCAGATCGACATAAGGCATCACCGCGACCGAGCCGCGATTGGCAAGCTCGAAGTCGTACAACAGCCAAAACTTCAATGCCTGGTCGGCGATTGCGGCGACCGCCGCAATCGCAAGGCCGAGGGCGCTGAGCCGGCCCCAGACAAAAGACCTCGCCGGCTGACTTTGCGTCGCGTCCGCCATTCCGTGCTGGTCCCTACTCGGCTGCCTTGCGCATCGCTTCCCATTCGCGCAACGCCTGCGCGTCGCGCGGCGTCACGTCGGGAAACTGCGGATCGAGGCCGACGGAAGGGGAAATCTTCCACGACCGCGCACATTTCTTCCCCTGCGCCAATTGCGGAACGACGGCGACGCCAGGCACGTCCGGCAAGCGGAACGCTCCCGGCGGTCCTTCACCCTCGATCAGCGCGGCGCCCGAAGTGATGCAAAGTTCGGCCAGATCGGTGCCGACCGCCGCCGCAAACAGATCGGGATCGGCGATGTAGACGAGCGGATGGGCTTCGAGCGACGAGCCGACGCGCTTGGCGGCACGCTCAAGCTCCAGCGCTCCGGTGACGACGCGGCGCACATTGCGGAGCGTCCGCCATTTCTCCGCAAGCGCCTCGTCGCGCCACGACGGCGGCACCTGCGGAAACGGCTCCAGATGAACCGACCGCGCGTTCGGCTCGCGGGCGAGCCATGCCTCTTCCGCTGTGAAGCACAGCATCGGCGCGAGCCAGCACACCGTGGCGCGGAACAAATGATCGAGCACGGTAAGGCAGGCCTTGCGCGTCGTCGAGGAATACGGATCGCAATAGAGCGCGTCCTTGCGGATGTCGAAATAAAACGCGGAGAGATCGACTGTCATAAAGCCGCTGAGCGCGGCGAAGATGCGCTTGTAGTCGAAATCAGCATAGGCCTGACGAATAAGCGGATCGAGCTCGGCCAAGCGATGCAGCATCAGCCGCTCGAGTTCCGGCATTCTTTCGAACGCGACACGGTCGGCGGCTTCGTAATGCGCCAGATTGCCGAGCATCCAGCGCAGCGTGTTGCGCAGCTTGCGATAAGTGTCGACCGTGGTCTTGAGGATCTCGGGCCCGATGCGCAGATCGTCCGCGTAATCGGCCGCGCACACCCACATGCGGAGAATATCGGCGCCGGCCTGTTTGATCACATCCTGCGGCGCGGTGACGTTGCCGAGCGATTTCGACATTTTGCGTCCACCCTCGTCGAGGACGAAGCCGTGGGTGAGCACGATGTCGAACGGCGCGCGGCCGCACGTGCCGCAGCTCTCCAACAGCGAAGACTGAAACCAGCCGCGATGCTGGTCGGAGCCTTCGAGATACATCACCGCCTCGTCGCCGCCGTCCGCCTTGCGCCGAATATGGGCGAAAGCGGGAAAGGCGCGCGGATCTTCCAGTACGAACGCATGCGTCGAGCCGGAATCGAACCAGACGTCGAGAATATCGTCGACTTTCTGCCAGCCCTCGTTGCCGAGCTTGCCGAGGAAGCGCTCGCGCGCGCCGGGCGCGTACCAGGCGTCGGCGCCCTCGGCCTCGAAGGCCTCGATGATACGGACGTTGACCTCCGGATCCTGAAGAATGTCCACCGAACCATCAGGCTTTTCCCTGATAAACAGCGCGATGGGCACGCCCCAGGCCCGCTGGCGCGAGATCACCCAATCGGGGCGGCTCTCGATCATACCAGTGATGCGATTCTCGCCGGCCGCCGGCACCCAGCGCGTCGTCTTGATCGCGGCGAGCGCGCGATGCCGCAGCGTGTCGCGGTGCCGATCAATATCCTTATCCATCGCAATGAACCATTGCGGCGTGTTGCGGAAGATCACCGGCTTCTTGGATCGCCACGAATGCGGGTATTGATGCTTGAGACGCGCGCGCGCAAGCAGCATGTCGGCGTCGATCAAAGCCTTGATCACCGCCTCGTGGGCGTCGCCCTTCTCGCCCTTCTCGGTGATCACCCGCTTGCCGGTGAATCCCGGCGCCTGATCGGTGAAGCGGCCGTCGGCGTCAACGGTGTAAGGGATGTGCGTGTCGATGCCGCGCGCCGCGAGGTTTGCCGCATTCGCGGTCCAGACATCGAAATCCTCGCGCCCGTGGCCCGGCGCGGTGTGCACGAAGCCCGTCCCGACATCCTCGGTGATGTGATCGCCTGCGAGAAGCGGAACTGAAAATCCATAACGCCGATCGAAGCTCGCAAGCGGATGAGAGCAGGTCATTTCGGCGAGAGCCGTTGCCGAAATTGCCCTCAGTTTTTTGAATGCGGTAACGCGCGCCTGACGAAACACATCGATGGCTAACTTGTCCGACAAAACAAATCGATCGCCGACCTTCGCCCAATTATCTGTGGGCGCATCGACTACCTGATAAACTCCATATTCTATTTTTGGCGAAAAACTGATCGCGCGATTGCCCGGGATTGTCCACGGGGTTGTTGTCCATATGACAACGGCCGTTTTCTCTTTGGCGAGATCGTTTATTTCGATGCGCGATGGTGAAACATTGGGCCCGTCAGTGACGATCGATCGGATCGGAAACTTCACCCACACCGTATCGCTGACGTAATCCTCATACTCGACCTCGGCTTCGGCAAGCGCGGTCTTCTCCACCACCGACCACATCACCGGCTTACTGCCTCGATAAAGCGTGCCGTTGGCGGCAAACTTCATCAGCTCGCGCGCGATTTGCGCCTCGGCGAAATAATCCATCGTGGTGTAGGGATGCGCCCAATCGCCGGTGACGCCGAGCCGGATGAATTCGGCGCGCTGCACGTCGATCCAATGCGCGGCAAACGCCCGGCATTCGCGGCGGAATTCGACCAAGGCGGCGGCGTTGGAGAAATCCGGCTTCGGCTTGCCCTTGGCGCGGTAATTCTCTTCTTCGATTTTCCACTCGATCGGCAGGCCGTGGCAGTCCCAGCCCGGCACGTAATTCGAATCGTAGCCGAGCATCTGCTGGCTGCGCGTCACCACGTCCTTGAGGATCTTGTTGAGCGCGTGGCCGATATGGATGTTGCCGTTGGCGTAAGGCGGACCGTCGTGGAGGACGAAACGCGGCCGGCCCTTGGCCGCGGCGCGCAACGACCCGTAAAGGTCGAGCTTCTGCCAGCGCGCCAGAATCTCCGACTCCTTCTGCGGCAGACCGGCGCGCATCGGGAAGTCGGTCTTGGGCAGAAACAGCGTTTCCGAGTAGTCGCGCGCTTTACTGTCTGTCACTTGCGGGTCCGGGTTGGGCTGCGCCTTCTAACAAGCCGGTTGCGCTGCGGAAAGGGTCTCCAGCCCGCATTGCGGCAGGCCTTGGGGAACGACAGCTCCGACCGGGCGTTGCCTCAGATACGTTGCCTCAGATATGGGCGCGGAAGGGCTTGAAAGCCTCGGGGCGACGGAGGGTTTTGTGGACTATATCCGGCCCAAACGCGAAGTCCGCCATGCGCTCGTTATAAGCGATCCGCAGCCGGTCGATAGCGTCAGGAATGTGTGGGCGGCTGCCGGCCAAGCCGCGAGTATCGGTATCTTCCTCCTCTTGTTCGGCGCCTTCCTCTATATCGGCCGGGCCATCCTGCTGCCGGTTCTCGCCGCCGCCGTTATCGCGATCACGCTGGCGCCGCTCGTCAAGGCGGCCAAACGCTTCGGCATTTCGCCATGGCTGACGGCGCTGGTGATTCTCGTATTCGGCCTCGGCGCGCTCAGCCTGTTGGCGACCGCACTGGCGGGGCCGGTCAGCCAATGGATCGGCCGGGCGCCGGAGATCGGCGCCACCATCCAGCAAAAGCTCTCGGTGCTGGATCAGCCGCTGGCGGCGCTGCAAGAGCTCGAGGGATCGCTGTTCGGTGGCAATAATACGGGCAATACCGGTTTGGGCGTTAGCGCACCCAGCATGGTGCTGCCCGTTGTCGCCTTTCTCACGCCAGCCGCGGGCGAGCTGCTGTTGTTTTTCGTGACGCTTTATTTCTTTCTCGTCGGCCAGATCGAGCTGCGCAATCAGGCCGTCGCCATGTTTGCCAACCGCGATTCCAAGTTGCGGTTTTTGAAAATCATGCACGACCTCGAGCGCAACCTCGCCGGCTATCTCACGGTGGTGACGATCATCAATGCCGCGGTCGGCGTCATTGTCGCGATCGGCGCGTGGCTCGTCGGTTTGCCCAGCCCGGCGATCTTCGGACTATTGGCGGCGTTGTTGAATTACGTGCCCTATATCGGTCCGGCGGTCATGGTGGTCGCCCTGTTCGGCGTCGGCTTGGTGACGTTTCCCTCGCTCAGTCATGCCTTTATCGCGCCGCTTGGATTGATTGCCATCACCACGACGGAAGGACATTTCGTTACCCCGACCATCATCGGCCGGCGCCTGACGCTGAATCCTCTTCTGGTGTTCCTGGCCTTGGCATTTTGGACCTGGATGTGGGGCCCGTTTGGCGCGTTGCTTGCCGTGCCGCTATCGATTGTCGGGCTCGTTGTTTTTAACCATCTGGTGCCGGCCGAGGACGTCAAACTTCCTGACTGAATTGGGCTTTTTCGCCTTTGATATTTATCAATGGAACTTATCGCGAAGCTGGGTGATTATCCGGGCAATCCGGCATTCTTATTTTATGGAGTAACGGCATGAGCAGCGCCTCGACGGTTTCCTCGAACTTGCGCGAGAGCGCCAGCGATGCCCGCGACGGCGTGCGCGACCTCGGCAAAGCCGCCGCCGATGCTTCGCCCGACATCCAGAAAGACTTGCAGGCGTTGCGCGACGATTTCGCCCGGCTCGCCGAACAGGTCAGCGGCATCCTGAGCAACAAGGGTAACGCAGCCTGGCAGCGCGCCAGATCGAGCGTTGACGATGTCGTTTCCGACGCCCAGGAGCGCGGGCGCGAGGCCGCCGACGCGGTACGCGACGTCTCCGAAAATTTCGTCGAAGCGATCGACGAGTCGATCAAGAACCGTCCCTATGCCACGCTCGCGATCGTGGCCGGGCTGGGCTTCTTGTTCGGTGCGACGTGGCGCAGATAGGGGCTGGCGCAGAGAGCCGATCCGATAGATCTGCGTTGGACGGGGCATGCGATGTTTAAAGCCTTGACGCGTGAGATCACGCTGTCGATCCAGGCCAAGAACGGCGCCAGCGTGGCCGTCATGGTCTGGCTTGGTATTATGACGTTGGCGTTCATCGCCGCCTTCGTTTTCCTGTGCGTCAGCGGGTACGACTGGTTCGCCGTCAAATTCGGCAGCGTCTTCGCCGGCCTCATAATGACCGGCATATTCGTCGTGATCGGCCTCGTCGCCGCCTTGATCAGCGCACTTATCCGCCGCCGCGTCCGCGAGCGCGCTATTCTCGCCCGCGCCGCGAAGGCACATTCGCCATCATGGCTGCTTGATCCGAAGATTCTCGGCGTTGCGGTCGAAGCCGGCCGCACCATCGGCTGGCAGCGCTTGGTGCCGCTCGCGCTGCTCGGCATCGTGGCGGCGCAATGGACGCGCGACTATCGCGACCGCAACCGGCCGCAATCTTAAATCGGCGGGAACGTATTAGGCGCACGGCCCAAAACTTCACGCGCGAGCCGCGCGTCCTCCTGCATCTGCCTGATCAGTTCCTCAGCCGAGGCGAATTTCGCTTCATCGCGAAGGAAGCCGATAAAGGCGACATCCATGTCCGCGCCATAGAGGTCACCGGAAAAGTCGAACAGGAAGATTTCCAGGAGGACCGTGCCGGCATCGAACATCGGACGGCGGCCGAAGCTCGCCACGCCGTCATGGCGGCGGCCGCCAACGGCGGCGCGCACGGCATAGATGCCGTGGCGAAGTCCGCATGTCGGATCGGGCTTCAGGTTAGCCGTTGGGAAGCCAAGCTCGCGGCCGCGCTTGTCGCCGTGGATCACGGTGCCGGAGAGAAACCAGGGATAGCCGAGTAATTCCGCGGCCGCGTCGAGGCGTCCGGCGGCCAGCGCCTCCCGGATCGGCTGCGAGGAGACCGGGCGGCCGCGATCGCGTAGCGGCGGCACGACGTCGACGGCAAAGCCGTGCCGTTTGCCTTCCGCGGCGAGAAAGTCCGGCGAGCCGGCCCGGTTGGCGCCGAAATGGAAATTAAAGCCGATCGCCGCTCCGGCCACGGCGAAGCGCTCGACCAGGATGCGCCTGACGAAATCCTCCGCGGACAAGTTTGCCAGCGCCTCGTCGAAGGTGAGCACGATGGCGCCATCGAGCCCGGTGGCGGCGAGGAGGCGCAATTTGGTCGCCGCGTCGGTCAGCCGGAACAGCGGCTCGCCGGGCTGGAAAAAGGATCGCGGGTGCGGCTCGAAGGTCAGCGCCGCGGCCGGCCGGCCGAGCGCCACGGCCCGCTGCTGCGCCGCAGCGATCACCGCCTTATGGCCGCGGTGCACGCCGTCGAAATTGCCGATAGCGACAACCGCACCCGCAAGCGCCTCTTCTGGCGTGCCGGCGGACAGGGAATCGCGCACGACGCGGAAATTCTTCGTCGGCATCGGGGCTGCGATGGTTAAGGACCGGTTACGGAACGATCCCGGAGTGGTGCAGTCGCACGGCCCGCAAAGTCAAGGGACCGGCGGAGCGGCTTTAGTCGGCGGCGTCCACCGCAGCGGTTAACCCCCCGTTCAAACACGCAATGTAATTTTGTCGCATGGAGTGGGGACGGTCGGGGTTAAAAGTGCGCCCCGACGCCTGATCAGCAGACACGGTCGGTCGCCGGTCGTAGGCTTGGGAGCGGAGCCATGGCGCTCGATCCGAAAATGCCGGTGCTCGTGGTCGACGACTATAGCACCATGGTGCGCATCATCCGCAATCTTCTGCGTCAGCTCGGCTTCGAGGACATCGACGACGCCGCCGACGGCAGCGCCGCGCTCGAAAAGATGACCGCCAGGCGCTACGGCCTCGTCATCTCGGACTGGAACATGGAGCCGATGACCGGCTTCGACCTGTTATGCCGCGTCCGCGCCAATCCGCAGATCGAGACCACCCCGTTCATCATGGTGACGGCGGAATCCAAGACCGAGAACGTCATCGCGGCGAAGAAGGCCGGCGTGAACAATTACATCGTCAAGCCGTTTAACGCGCAGACGCTCAAAGCCAAGATCGAAGCGGTGTTCGCCGAAAAGCCCGAATTCACTCCGGCCGTTGAGCAAGCGAACGCCGCCACCTTCGTCGGCTTGCGGTCACAGCGCAGCCCGGTGTGACCCGCCAGCCGGCCGGCGTCTAACCTCACCAGACCAACTCCCGCATCACCGCCTTCGGCGCGACTCCGGCGGTTTTGAATATTGCGTTGAGCGCGGCGAGATCGGGCGCGTCGCGCGAGCCGTATTCCTCGGCATGGATGCCCGAGGTCACGAAAATATAATCGAGCCCGAAAGCCGCTGCGCCTTTGAGATCGGTGCGTACCGAATCGCCGATGGCGAGCACGCGGCGGCGCGACGGCACCGCATCGCCGCGCAACCTCGCCGCCTTGACCAACGCAGCGTCGTAGATCGGCGCATGCGGCTTGCCGCAATAAAGCACGTCGCCGCCCTGCGCCGCATAGGCGTCAGCCAAGGCTCCAGCGCAATAGACCAAGGAATCGCCGCGTTCGACGACCATGTCGGGATTGGCGCAAACCATGAACAGCGAGCGCGCACGCATCGCCCCCAGCATGTCGCGATAGCTTTCCGGCGTTTCCGTCGTGTCGTCGAACAGGCCGGAGCAAACCACGTAATCGGCGCGCTCGACGTCGGCGAATTTCACGTCGAGCCCCGCGAAAATCGATAAGTCGCGTTCGGGGCCGAGATGAAAAACGGCCTCGTTGAGCCGCGACGCGACAATGCCGCGGGTGACGTCGCCGGAACTCGTGATCGCGTCATAGGCGTCGCGCGGCACCCCGAGCCGATCGAGGATACGCATCACCGACTCGCCGGACCGCGGCGCATTGGTGACCAGGATTGCGGTGCCGCCGCGCTTGCGAAAGCTCATCAGCGCATCGCAGGCGGCCGGAAACGCGGCGAGGCCGTTATGAATGACGCCCCAGACGTCGCATAACAGCACGTCATAATCGCGCGCCAGCGGCTCAAATCGCTCGATGAAGGGGGCCAATGCCGGCGCTCGGATGCTGCTAAGCTCAGCCGCGCCCTATCCCGGCACGCGCCAACCGGGCGAGACTGCCGCCGGGGCCCGCGGTGTCGCTCACGACCTGTGCCGCAGCCGCGGTTTCCCTAGGGTCGCCGATGCCGCCTTGCAGCGCTTCGGCGCGCACCGGACGCGGCGGCGAGAACAAAAAGCCCTGGCCGAAGCGGACGTCGTAGTCGAGCAGATCGACCACCGTACTTTCGTTCTCGATACGCTCGGCAATGAGATCGATGCCGTAGCGGCCGAGCAAATCGGAGAAGTCGGCGGGGTGGATGTCGTTCGAAACCACGCCGACCCGGTTGAACAATAGCGTCGCCGGTGCCTTGACGAAGCGGAACCCGCGCTGATTCAATTCGCGGGCGTCGATGCGCAGATCGGTGAGACTGTCGATCGAGAAACGGAAACCGCGCTCGGCCAGGGCGGCGAGGCTCTCATGTTCGATCGGCCCCATGGCGCGCACCGCGCTTTGGGTGAATTCGAACACCAGTGACGGCGCGATGGCGCGATTGGCTTCCATGAATTCGAGAAATTTTTGAAATCCGGCATCGGTCAGCGTCGCTCCGGATACGTTGCAGAACAGACCGATATCGCGGTTCTTCAGGAGAAGCCGCCGCACCACCTGGACGCAGCGCAACGCCGACAGATGATCGAGCTTCGGCATCAATGCGCCGGCTTCGGCATAGGGCAGGAAATCGGCGGCTGCGACCAGTTCGCCGGCATCGGCGCGAAGCCGCGAGAACGCCTCGTAATAGCGCACCTTGCGCTGCGGCAGCGTCACAACTGGCTGCAGGAAGAGATCAATCTTGCTGGCGTCGATGGCTTTTGCGATCGCGGCAATGATGCCGTCGCGGTCAAGTCCAGCAAAGGCCGCGATCTTGGGTTCGGGCGGGGCAGCCGGCACCTCCGGCGGCGGCACCGCGACCGGGGCGGTAATTATCGCCGGCCCGGCCATGGCGGATTCGGGCGCCGCTGCGGTCGCCGCACCATTCACGGCCGGCGGCGGCTCGACCGCGGGCACCGCGGCGGACCGACGCTCGGTCGCGAGAGCGACTTCATGCGCCGCCACCGAGTCGGCCAATTGCTTGACCAGCGAGGACAATTCCTCGATTTCGGCGGCGAGCGGCTGGGCGGTGGCCAGCGCGCGGTCGATGACGGTATCGACCTTGCCCTCCATCGCGCTCAGCCGACGGCCGAACTCGGCTAATTGCCGGGCCAGATCGCCGGAACCGCGCGCCAGATTGGCGAGCTGGTTGCTTGCTTCGAGCCGATCGTGCTTGCGCGCCGCAATAGCGTTATAGACCGCGAGCGCGGTGAGCACGCCAAGCGCCACCAGCGCCGATTCGGCCCCGGTAAAGCCGAAGCGCAAAAAAACCACGACGCCGATCGAGCCGGCGATGAGCACCATGCAGGCCGAAATGAAGATGGCGCTGATACGCACCATGCCGCGCTACTCCTCAGGCGACGATTCGCACCCCGAGCCTAGCAGTGTCCACAAGCCCGGGACCGCCGCAAGTCCGCCGCGAGCCATAGCTAAGCCTTTGCGGCGGTTTTATAACGCCAAAAGCGATGAGCCTTGGTGAGATGCCACAATCTGTCCCCGCTATGGCGCCGATTTCGGTCTCTGCCGCCGTGCCCAAGCCCGGATTGATCGGCTGGGTCGAGCGCCGGCCGCAGGCCGCCTTCGGCTGGTTTTTGGCCCTCCATTTTGCGGTCTGGACCGCGCTGCCGAGCCTCCTCTACGCCAACCTGCCGCTCGATCTCATCGAGGCCGTGACCTATGGCCGGGAATGGCCGCTCGGCTCCGACAAGCTGCCACCGCTGCCGTGGTGGCTCGTCGAAATCACGTACCGCAGCTTTGGCGTTGACGCGGCGTATTACGCCCTCGCGCAGGCCGCCGTCGTCATCGCCTTCGCGCTGGTCTTTGCCACGGCGCGGCCGCTGGTCGGCGTCATCGGCGCACTCGTTGCCGTGCTGATCATCGACGGTATGCACTATTTCCAGTACACGGCGGTAAAATTCAATCACGACGTCGTCCAGCTGCCGTTCTGGGCGCTGGCCGGCTACGCATTCCACGCCGCGCTCAAGCGCGGGCGCCTTGGCCATTGGGTGCTGCTCGGCGTCGCCTTCGGCGGCGCTCTATGGGCCAAATATTTCGTCGTCGTGCTGGCGGCGCCTTTTATACTGTTCCTGCTGTTGGACCGGCAGGCACGGCGCGCCTTGGCGATGCCCGGACCATGGCTCGCGCTTGCCATCGCACTGTTGATCGCGCTGCCGCATGTGATCTGGCTGTTTCACACCGACTTCCTGCCGTTTGCCTATGCCGAACATCGCGCCGCGCCAGTGCGTGGCTGGTTCGACCACATTCTTCATCCGGCGGTCTTTACCGCCAGCCAACTTTTCTTCCTGCTGCCGTCGCTCTTTATCGCCGCCGCGCTGCTCTGGCCGCGGCAGAAAACGTGCGGCGAGATTGCCGCCGACGCTTTCGATCGCCGCATTGTGACGCTATTGGCCTTCGGTCCCGGCGTCACCACGATCGCGCTCGCCGCCGCGAGCGGCCGCGGCACTGTCGCCATGTGGGGCTATCCGTTGTGGCTGTTTCTCGGGCTGTGGATCGTGATGACGGTTCGTCCCATGCTCAATCGCGATCGTATCGGACGCGTCGTCGCGGCCTGGGCCGCCGTGGCCGCGATCCTGATCCTGGCCTTCGTGATCAACTACACCGCGCTACCGCTGATCGATCACCGTTACCGCGCCGAGTTTTATCCGGGCGACGCGCTCGGCGCGGCGCTGACGCAGCGATTTCACTCGGCGACTGGCGAGCCGCTGCGCTATGTCACCGGCTCGATGTGGGACGGCGGCAACCTCGCGCATTATTCGTCGGACCAGCCCCACGTCCTGATCGACGGCGAGCCGGCCCGCGCGCCGTGGATCGATCTTGACGATTTGCGCAAAAAGGGCGCCGTCGTGGTGTGGACGCAAAGCGATCCCAAAGTGCTACCGGCGCCATTGGCCGCGGTCGCGCCGAATGCCGTGATCGGCACGCCATTCGACCTGCCGATGCGCCATGGCGACGGCACCGTCCACGTCGGCTGGGCCATCTTGCAGCCGCTGCCCCACTAACCCGGAGGCCGCCACGATCAAGCGGCAGTCAGAACGCCATCCGACGCCGTCTGCCGGACCTGCCAGAATCGAAGAATGCGCTGGGCAACGCTCTTCGACAACTTGAGATAATCGATTCGAGCTTGATCGAGCTCCTTGGCGCTCGTTCTGCGGCCCACGGTTCGGCAAGTGAGGATGAGGCGCGCCGTCGGCCATTCCAGATCGGAGGCCTTGCAAGGCACGAGAAAAGCCTCGACATGCTCGCTCTGCAAGAGCTTCTCCATCAATTTCAAAGGTGCGCCGCTCAGCACCGACAGCGCCGCCACTATTTCGGCATAGCAGCCGGATTTCGCAAATTCGAAGAAGCTGACATTGTTGAGCTTGCCCTTGGCCTGCATCGCAAGCACGCGATCGCGTGCCAGCGTATAGTCGTGATCGTGCAATTTGCGCGCCTCACGGTTGGCGTCTTCGGATATGGCGGTGAGAATGCTTTGGATGTGCTCGCGACTGTTCGGATCCGACGCGGCGAGAAGACGCGATCGCACCGCTTCGGTGGCGCGCAACAGCAGATCGCGAAACAGACGCAATGGAATATCGAAGCGAAATCCGACTTTCTCGGCTAATAGCTCGTCACGCTCCGCGTGCTTCACCAGCGTCGCAAAACCGTCTTCGGAAAAGCTGGCTTCGGGGTTTCCCGCTAGCTTGTGAAAAACGCGATCGTCGCCGCGTCGCAGCAGGACATCCGTCACCGGCTCGGCAATACCGGGACGACCCGAAATCGCCAGCAAATGCGCCTGCGTTTTTGTATTGGCGATTTCGATAAGATCGCGATCGCTTAGTCGAGTTGATTTCGAAAGGATCGGTTCCGCAACGGCGATATCGTCGTTGCCGGCAAGGCGGCGCACAACATCTAGTGGCGCATTATTGATGGGCGCCAGCCGCTGGCCGAGTTCGACCAGCGCTCTTGCCTCGATCCTCTCAATCAACCGCCCGAGGACGTTATCGAACACCTCGATCTGGTTATCGTTGAATCGATCGGCGCCAGCGACAAAGAGATCGGTAATGCGTCTTAACGTATCGACGCGCTTGTCCTTGGAGCCGCTCTTTATTGCGTCGTCCAATTCGGCGATAAGCGACTGATCCATCCGCATATCCGACGACCCCGGCGCCGCGATTGGCGGCCTCCAACAATATTGCCGCAGACATAATCGTCGATCGCAGGAAAATGATGGGTTACGAGTTTCAAACAAGTTTCAGAATAAGGCTCTTCTTGCATGATGCGTATCAATCAACTGCGTTAATCACTCGCGTTACCTTGTCGAAAATCTCGCCGATCTGCGCCTCGCTCACGATCAGTGGCGGTGACAGAGCGATGGTGTCGCCGGTGACGCGGATCATCAGACCCTCCTCGGCAAAAGCGTGCTTCATCGCTTCATAGGCGCGCAAGCCCGGCGCACCGGCCCGTGCGGCGACATCGATGCCGGCCGTCAATCCCACGGTGCGGATATCGAGCACGCCGGGCAGGCCTTGCAGCGCCATCGCGGCGTCCGCCCATTTCGGTTCAAGCGCCTTGGCGCGTTCAAACAGCCTCTCGTCGCGATAGAGATCGAGCGCGGCGAGGCCAGCGGCGCAGGCCAGCGGATGCGCCGAATACGTATAGCCGTGGAACAGCTCGATGACGTGTTCCGACCCGCGCATGAAGGCCGTGTAAACGCGGTCGCGCGCGATCACGCCGGCCATCGGCACCGCGCCCGAGGTGACGCCCTTGGCGAAGACGATCATGTCCGGCGTCACGCCATAGCGCTCGGCTGCAAAGGCGTAGCCAAGCCGGCCGAAGCCGGTGATGACTTCATCGAAGATCAGCAAAATGCCGTGGCGATCGCAGATCGCACGCAGCTTTTGCAGATAGCCTTTGGGCGGCGGCAGCACGCCAGTCGAACCGGCCATCGGCTCGACGATCACGGCGGCAATGGTGGAGGCGTCATGCAGCGCGACGATGCGTTCGAGCTCGTCGGCTAGAGGCGCGCCCCAGTCCGGCTCGCCTTTGGTGAAGGCCTGGTGCTCGCGGCTATAGGTCGACGGCAGATGGTCGACGCCGGCCAAGAGCGTGCCGAACATTTTGCGGTTGGCGACAATGCCGCCGACCGAAATGCCACCGAAGCCGACGCCGTGATAACCCCGCTCGCGGCCAATGAGCCGGGTCCGCGCGCCTTCGCCGCGCACGTTATGATAGGCCAGCGCGATCTTGAGCGCGGTGTCGACCGCCTCGGAGCCGGAATTGCAAAAGAACACCCGATTGAGATCGCCCGGGGCCAGCGCCGCGATCCGGCTCGCCAGCTCGAACGCCTTCGCATGGGCGAACTGAAAAGCCGGAGAATAATCGAGCTCCTCGGCCTGACGCTGGATTGCCGCGACGATCGGAGCGCGACTATGCCCGGCATTGGTGCACCACAGGCCGGCCGTACCGTCGAGCACGGCGCGGCCTTCCGGCGTGAAATAGTGCATGTCCTTGGCGCGCGCGATCAATCGCGGCGCCTGTTTGAACGCGCGGTTCGGCGTGAACGGCAGCCAATAGGCTTCGAGATCGTTGGGCTGCCGCTCCAATACGGTCTCGCTGCGCTCACTCGCCATGATCGGCCTCCGCTATCGGTCCGCGCAATTGATAACAAAGCCAGACCGATCTGTCGCCCGGTCCGGCTGCATTGTTAGGAACGGCCTTGCCCGCAATGATGCGGTGGTTTTGCCGAAAAATGACGCGTTTGTCGCGATCCTCTGTGCAAAATTGAACAGGTGACAGCGATCTGTCTGGATTAAACTTATAAGCAAATCTGCTGACAGCTAGGTAAATGTGCTGACAGCGACCCAAGCTTGCAAAAGGGGTTTGTTACCCTTGTCTACGACTTCAACGCAGCAAAAGAAGGCTTTGCGAAAGCCGATCGGCTCCCTCCACTCGACCGGTGGGAGGAGCTCATTGGCGTCCACCGCCGCGACGACGAGCAAACTGAAAAAGCTTGCTTTCGATCCCAGGGATTTTCCCGCCCACATCGGCGAGGGGCGGACAATTACCAAATATCGCCGAAATCAAATCGTCGTCGCGCAGGGCGATCCCGCCGATGCCGTGTTTTACGTCATCAGCGGCAAGGTCAAGGTCACCATTCTGTCCAAGGCAGGCAAAGAAGCCGTGCTCGCAATCCTCGACGCCGACGACTTCTTCGGCGAGGGATGCCTGAATGGTCATTCGCGGCGCATGGCCACTGTCACGACCATGACCGATTGCGCCATCATGCGGATTGAAAAAGCAACAATGGTTCGCGCGCTCCATGTTGAGCCGAAATTATCCGAGTTGTTCATAGCCTATCTGCTGCATCGGAATTTTCGCGTCGAAGAAGACCTGGTCGATCAGCTCTTTAATTCCAGCGAAAAGCGTCTGGCGCGGATTCTTCTGCTGCTCGCAAATTTCGGCAAGGACAAAGAGCCCGAGCACGTCGTTGCGCCGCTCAGCCAGGAGACGCTTACCGAGATGGTCGGCACCACCCGATCCCGCGTCAGCTTTTTCATGAACAAATTCCGCCGCCTCGGTTTCATCGATTACAATGGCGGCCTTGAGGTCCACGCCTCATTGCTCAACATGGTCCTGCACGACTAGCCATCCGCCGGACCGCCGCAGTTCGCCATAGCGCCAATCCCCCTCGCCCCTCCTGCTTGCCGCTTTTGGGCGCGACTGCTACCACCGCGCCATCGCGACGCATGGACCGCAGATGGCCGACAAACCCGAAAAAACCAACAAGCTCAAGGCGCGGCTGCCGCGCGGACTTGCCGATCACACGCCCGGCGAGATCGCTGCGACACGGCAGATGATCGAGAAGATTCGCGCCGTCTACGAGCTCTATGGCTTCGAGGCGGTGGAGACGCCGGCTATCGAATATACCGATGCGCTCGGCAAGTTCCTGCCCGACCAGGATCGGCCGAACGAGGGCGTGTTCTCGTTTCTCGACGACGACGAGCAATGGCTGTCGCTGCGCTACGATCTCACCGCGCCGCTCGCCCGCTATGTCGCGGAAAATTTCGACACGCTGCCAAAACCGTACCGCAGCTACCGCGTCGGCCAGGTGTTCCGTAACGAAAAGCCCGGGCCCGGCCGCTTTCGCCAGTTCATGCAATTCGACGCCGACACCGTCGGCTCCTCCTCGCCTGCCGCCGACGCCGAACTGTTGATGATGGCCGCCGATACCATGGAGGCGCTCGGCATTCCGCGCGGCAGCTATCTGGTGAAGGTGAACAACCGGAAGGTGCTGGATGGTGTCCTTGAATCGATCGGGCTCAGCGGCGAAGCCAATGCAGGAAAGCGCCTGACCGTGCTGCGTGCGGTCGACAAATACGATCGGCTGGGACGCCATGGTGTCGCGGCGCTGCTCGGCGAGGGCCGCAAGGACGACAGCGGCGATTTCACCAGGGGCGCCGGGCTGAATGCAAAGCAGACCGAGACCGTGCTGAACTACATCGAATTTCGATTGGACGAACAGAGCGGCGGTCTGGAAAGCGCCTTGGACGATTGGGACCGTTCAATCGGATTAAGCTCGACCGGAAAAGCCGGCATTCAAGAGCTGACACAGATCGGCGCCTTGGTTCGTGCCGCAGGCTACGGATCCGAGCGCATCAGCTTTGAGTCCAGCGTCGTCCGCGGTCTCGAATATTATACCGGTCCTGTGTTCGAAGTGGATTTAACCTTTGCGACCGGCGGCGAAGATGGCTCACCGCGCTTCGGTTCGGTCGGCGGCGGCGGGCGTTATGACGGGCTGGTCTCGCGCTTTCGCAGCGAGCCGGTACCGGCGACCGGTTTTTCCATCGGCGTGTCGCGGCTTCTTGCCGCGCTGGACTATCTCGGCAAGGTCGATCTGAAAACCGAACGCGGCCCCGTCGTCGTCACCATATTCGATCGAGACCGCATCGCCGATTATCAGGCCATGGTGGCGGCGCTGCGCAATGCCGGCATCCGCGCCGAGCTTTATCTCGGCTCCGGCAAGTTCGGCCCGCAGATGAAATATGCCGACCGGCGCAACGCGCCATGCGTCGTCATCCAGGGCTCCGACGAGAAGGCCAAAGGCGAAGTCACGATCAAGGATCTGATCGTCGGCGCCGAGCTCGCCAAGCTGGAAAAGGGCCGCGAGGAGCATTTGCAAAAACAGGCGCAGGCGCAGCGTGCCGTGCCGGAAGACAAGCTGGTCGAGGCGGTGCGCGACGTGCTGGCGCGGCACGGCCTGGCACCGCGCTGATCCTACCGATCGCGCTAAATGTCTCCCGCTTCGAGTCGCTCGGAACCCTCGGCCTTCGTCGCCCACAATATCGCCGCCATAATTCCCTTGCATCGCGGCAACAGGAATAAGGTCAGGCCTACGATCAGCGGCAAATAGATCGCGAGCGCCAGCGCCAATGGCAGTTGGAAATTCATCTCGCAGACCAGGATGATCGGCACCGTAATGTGGCCGACGACAAGGATCGTCAGCCAGGGCGCCGCATCATCGGTGCGATAATGGCCGAAGGGCTCGCCGCATACCGAGCAACGATCGACCATCTTGAGGTAGCGGTGCAGCAACCTGCCTTGCCCGCAGCGCGGACATCGCCCGAACGCACCGCGACAGATCGCCGTGGGCGTCGACGGACGCATCGCGTGGGCTTCGGGCATGGGCATGACGCCTTCTAGCATCGCGCAACTGAGCTTCATAGCGCAGTTATAAGATCGCGACTTTGCCCGACGCATGGCTCATCGCAGCGGTGCGCGAAAATCTCGCCCGCCGACCTAGGTGCTGCTGCGTATTTCTCGACAGCCTAATGCTGCATGAACGGGATCGAATAGACCGTCTTGCCTGCGGAATTACGCACGATCATTGTCAATCTTGGGTCGCGGTAACCTCCGGCTTCCGTCAGCTCACGGATGATACGACGAGCATAAGCAAGCGCCGCCTCATCGTTCGGCATCAGCTTGTCGCCGCGATCATCGTGCTCTTCACCATAGCCCTGGACGTCGAAATAGTACGGAAACACGCTGACCTCCCCGGCAGGCTTTTGTTATGGCCGGTCAACGCGCTTACCCCTTGGGCGGTTCCGAAAATCGCCTGGTCTTTGGGCTGGTTGCGGAATTTATTTGCGGCTACAGTGTTAGTTGATTGGCACACGTATTGGGGATCGGCAGTGCACAAGCGTTCTCGCAGGCAGTCTTGGCGACGGCGCATCACCGCGCTGGCGGCTGCTTACGTGATCGCGCTGTCGAGTCTGCTGGCAAGCTTCGGCGCCGCCCGCGCCGCGGCCGAGACGACGGCCAATCCATTCGGCGTGATCTGCCACCATGACCTGGCGGGCCAGTCGACCCCGACGGACGACGGCAGCAACGGCAATACTTGTATCGACTGCTGCTGCGTCGGTTGTCTGATGCCGATGGCCGCACTGCCACCACATCCGGAAATTGCAGCGCCGGTAGTGGTCGCCGTTGCTTACCGCTTCGCGCCACGCGCGCTCGCTCCTCTCCCTGGCACGCGCACGGCAAGATCGCACCGCTCCCGAGCTCCTCCGTTCGGCGCCTAATTCAAAGGCCGCCGCTTCGCGGTGGCTTCAATGAATTCCGCGCTGGAATGGAGAATGATTATGTCCCGCTATGGCTGGTGTTGGCGCCCCTGCGCGCTAGCACTCTTATTGGTCTGCCTGCCCTACTCGGCCGCCTTCGCCCACTGCTTTGTCGGTGCCAGGTTCTTTCCCGCAACGCTCGCCATCGACGACCCCTGCGTGGCGGACGAGCTGTCGCTGCCGACAGTGGATTGGTTCAAGAACGGCGCCATTCCATCGGCAAGCGAGTGGGACATTTCGGCGGAGATCTCGAAACGCATCACCGAGGATTTGGGCATTTCAATCGGCGACATCTGGTCCCAGATGACCCCGCCGGGCGGACCCAAAATGGCGGGTTTCGGCGACCTCGAAACCACCTTGCAATACCAGCTCCTCAAAAACGACGAGCATGAGACGGCGATGCTGCTCGGGCTGATCGCCGACTGGGGCGGCACCGGCGCGATCAATTCAGGAATCGGAACGCCCTACAGTCTGCTCACGCCGACCTATTATTTCGGCAAAGGGTTCGGCGATTTGCCTGACGACGCCGGATGGCTGCGCGCTTTCGCCGTCACCGGTCAGGTCGGTTATCAGTTTCCGACCACATCCTATGAGGTCGCGCAGAACCTCTACATCCCTCAAAACCTGGTCTACGGCTTCTCGCTGCAATACAGCATGCCGTATCTGAAATCGGAGATTCAAGATTATCAACTCCCCGATTTCATCAATCATCTGATTCCGATTGTCGAAGCGCAGTTCTCGACTCCGGTCGCCAACAATTACGGCAACAGCTCCGCCACGATCGGCACCATCAATCCAGGCGCGATCTGGGTCGGCAGCTATTTCCAGGTCGGACTCGAGGCGATGCTGCCGGTCAACCGCGCCAGCGGCACCGGGGTCGGCTTCCTCGGCCAGTTGCATCTTTATCTCGACGACATGTTCCCCAACACGATCGGTCAGCCGCTCCTCGGCGGCACCGGCGCGGCACCCCGAAAACTCAGCTTCTAAGGTGAAACACCATGCGAACCCTCCTCACGATGACGACCGCATTGCTCCTGTCGCTCGCCGCCATGGCGTCCGCTCCCACCGGCGCACAAGCCCACGCCTTCCTCGATCATGCGAGCCCGTTGGTCGGGAGTACGGTGCCGACCGCGCCGCACGAACTCTCGCTGTCCTTCACGCAAAGCCTGGAGCCATCGTTCAGCACGGTCGAAGTGATCGGGCCGAACGGCGCCCGCGTCGATCAAGGCAAGCCGCAGATCAGCGGCAACACCATGCGCGTCGGGCTTAAGGCCTCAGGCCCCGGCGCCTATCACGTGCATTGGCACGCGCTGTCGGTCGACACCCACACGACGCAAGGCACCTTCACCTTCCACGTCGGACAATAATCCGGGCGGCCGGGCCATAGCGTGGACAACCCGTTATTTTACGTGCGCGCGCTGCACTTCGCCGCCACCGTCTCGGTGGCGGGCGTAGTTTTTTTTATTGTCGGCATCAGCGAACCGGCGTTGCGCAGCGCGGCGGACGACATGCGCGGCGCACTCGTCGTTCGCAGCCGTCTCGCTTGGATCGCATGGATCAGTCTCGTTGTAGTCTTGCTGTCGGGCGTGCCGTGGCTTGTGCTCACCGCGGAATCGATGAGCGGCCAGCCACTCGGGGCACTTTCGCACGGCGTGCTGTGGATCGTGCTGTCGCAAACCGACTTCGGCAATAATTGGTTGCTGCGGTTTGTGGTGGCATGCCTGCTCGGCGGCCTGTTCGTTCACTTCCTCTCGGCCAAAGGCGTGACGTCGCTGTGGCTAAAGACGGCAACGGTGCTCTTGGCCGCCACCCTCGTCGGCACCTTCGCCTTCGCCGGCCACGCGATCGGCGGCGAAGGCGTCGAGGGCATTATTCATCCGTCAGCAGACGTGTTGCATCTTATTGCCGCGGCAGCCTGGGTTGGAGCGCTCGTTCCTCTGGCGCTGCTGCTGGCAACGGCCGGAGCGGATGCCGCCTCGCTCGCGATCGCGCGCATTGCGACGCGGCGCTTTTCGACGCTGGGCATTATCAGTGTCGCGACGCTGCTCCTCACCGGCATCGTCAACAGCTGGTATCTGGTAGGAAGCGTTTCGGCGCTCACCGCAACCGTTTACGGCCAACTGCTGCTGTTCAAGCTGGCGCTGTTCGCCGTCATGGTTGGGATCGCGGCGGTGAATTGGTCGATATTGACGCCGAGGCTCGTGCAAAACGCAGACGTCACCGGCGCGCAACGCGCGCGGCGCCAATTACGCCGCAACACCGCGATCGAAGCTGCGACTGGCACAGTCATCATCGTCATCGTCGCCGTGCTGGGCACGTTGCCGCCGGCGAGCCACGCCCATCATGAGGCTTCCGGCGCCATTCCAGCGGATGCTTCTTTCCAGCACATCCACACGGAAGATGGCATGGCGGACGTGACGATCGAACCGGGCCATGTCGGCATCGCCAATGTCACAATCCACCTGTGGGACGCGGACGGCAACAAGCTTGACGCCCGGCAGGTGACGCTGACCCTTTCGCCGCAGTCGGCAGGCGCTCAATCGATCACGCGCCCTGCCCTGCAGGATGCCGATGGGCTGTGGCATGTCGAGCGCCTCAAGCTGTTGCAGCCCGGCGATTGGACCGTCACAGTGAATGCCATGCTCGGTCCTGACAAGCGCATCGTGCTCACGGCGCCGATCGTCATCGACGCGAAATAGTGCTTCGCGATAGGCGCTCAACAGAAAGCCCAGACGGGCCTGCGCGTGCCTTTACGGGCTACAGCGCAACGAGCCGTGAATATCGCAATAGCCGCGGCCGAGATGGCAGCAGCCGAACGACGCTTCCGAGCAATAGAAGAATTGATAGCCGCTGCCGCAGTGATCGGCACAATAGAATCGGCCGCTAAAATATTCGGTGCTGCAATGATTGCGAAATCGCGGCGGTAGAGATTCCGGATATTGCCAATCCACGAGAATAGCGGCATCCCGCGCCGGCGGACTCTCGATCGCAGACGCCGCGCCAACCCGCGCACCAGCGAGGCAAGTCAGCAGCGCTAAGACAAACGTCTTTGTCATGCTTCCGTCATCGCTATTGATTCAATCGGCGACCAATTCGCTATCGCTGCGGCGGGGCGCCGCGGCAAGCGCACGGTAAAGCGCGAGCCCGCGCCCTCCTTGCTCTCCACTTCGACGCGGCCATGGTGCAGTTCCACCGCCAACTTGACGAGGTAAAGGCCGACTCCAGTGCCGACAATGCCGGACACGTTGCTGCCGCGGTGATAGCGCTCGAACAGGCGATCGAGATCATCATGGGGGATGCCGATGCCGCGATCTGCAATGGTGACGATAACTTCGTCCGGGGTGCCACGCGCCTCGACCTCGATCGCACCGCCGCCCGGTGAATATTTGACCGCATTGGACAAGAGATTGGACACGACCTGAAATAAAAGCTTGGCGTCGCCAACCAGCGGCAATGGCGCGCCGGGCAATTGCTCGGCGATCTGGGCGCCCGGCACCATCTCGCGGTGCAATTGGCAGACCTCCTGCATCAAGGCGGTCATGTCCATCTCCGCCGGACGGAAATAAAGCGCGGCGCCGCCGTCGATCAGACGTGAGGAGTTAAGCAGATTGTCGATCAGATGCGTCATGCGCAGCACCGCGCTACGGATCTTGCCGGCGCGCTCGCCGATCTCGACCGGCTTGACCGCGTCCCTGATCTTATCGAGGCGCCGGGCATGGCCGTCGATGACCGTCAGCGGCGTGCGAAATTCGTGCGACGCCATCGACACGAAATTGCGCTGCAGCAAGGCCAGCCGTTGCTCGTTTGCCAATTGCTCCTCGAGCAACGCCGCCTGGCGGGCAAGCATGTCCTGGCTGTGCATCAGCGCGATTGCGTTGTTGCGGAACACCACGGTCGCCTGTGCCATGGCGCCGATCTCATCGCGGCGATCGGTCCCGGGTATCTCTGTCGCGGTATCGTTGGCGGCCAAGCGGCGCATACGATCGGCCAGATCGAGGAGCGGCACGGAAATCGAGCGGCTGATATGAATGAGCGCCACCACGACCAGCACGGCGGCGATAACGATGGCGAGGAGGATAAGCCAGAACGCATGGCGGTAGGCGACGGCGAGGCGGTCACTCGCCGTCTGGGCGCTGGCAACCGCCTGGTCGGTCAGCTGGCCGAGCGTGTCGCTGGCCGCGTTATAGGCGGCGCGGGACGACGAGCCGTAGATCTGCAAAGCCTCGGCCTTGCGGTCACCGCGCGCCAGCACCAGCATCTGGTTGACGATGGCCCGATACGCGTTCCAATGCGTCGTGAACTGCGCGTAGAGCCGGTCCTCCGCCACATCGTGTCGAATGCGCTCGAACTCGCGCTCGGAATCGGCGATGGTCCGATCGAGTACCGCCATCTGCTGCTCGGTGGCGGCAGCCTCCGCCGGATCGGATGACAGCAACTCGCTGCCCTCGAAGGCGCGGAAATCCGAGGTATAGTTGTTGAGATCGCCGAGCGCGCGCGTCGTCGGCAGCCAAACTTCGGCGACGTCCGCGGACAAAGCATCGAAATTCGACAGCCGCCAGATGCTGAATGCGCCGAGGATGACGACTAGCGCAAAGAACAGCAGGAAAACCGCGGCGAGGTGCGAGCGGATCGATTCGGTTGCCGCATGACGGTGTCCGTCGGGTCGAGAAATAAGTGAGTGACAATAACCATATCGCAGTATCGCGATCACGGAAAATCGGATTGAGGTAAATTGCTGTGGCGGGTACCAGCGGGCCCCTGTTCCGGCTAAGTTGCGTGCTCTTGGACCGTCGGTAGCACCCATGCCCGAAGCCCAGAAAAAGATTCTCTGCATCGAGGACGATCGTGAGACCGCGGCGTTGATCGCCGAGGAGTTGATCGACCGCGGCTATGCGGTCAGCGTGGCCCATGACGGCAGCGAAGGCCTTGCCGCCATTCTGAGAATTATGCCCGACCTGGTACTGTCCGACATCAGCATGCCGGCGCTCTCGGGCTTCGAGCTGTTGGAGCGCCTGATCACGCTGGCGCCGCGCTTCTCGCGGATGCCGTTCGTGTTTTTGACCGCGCTCACCGACAGGGACAATGAGCTCAAGGGCCGTCAGCTTGGCGCCGACGACTATGTCACCAAGCCGATCGATTTCGAGGTGCTCGACACCATCATCACGGCCCGGCTCAGCGGCGTCGCCCGCACCCGGCTATGGCCGAAGACGGTCGACCTGAACGATCGCGAGGTCGAGGTCTTGACCTGGGTGGCGCGCGGCAAAACCTCGGCCGAAATCGCGCAAATCCTCGACTTGGCCAAACGGACGGTCGATTTTCACACCGACAATGCACGGGCAAAGCTCGGCGCCGCGACGCGCACCGAGGCCGCCATCAAGGCCGCGACCGGCCGGTTGATCGAACCGTAGCGCCGCTCACCACAGCGCGAACAGGCAGATCAGCGCGAACGGCACGGTGAACAATCCGAGATAGAGCCAAGTGCGATAGCTGGCGGCGTCGTGAGGTAGTCGGAAAAGCTGCACGACGAGCCAGATAGAAACCGCAATTCCCAAGGCCAGCCGGATGAGATCGTTCGGCGTGTCGTAGGCCGTCGCGATGGTTTCGTTTTGCGGCAAGCTGACGATCAGCGTCAAAGCCACCAGCGTCAGGATAAATACCGATCGCAGTGTTAGGCCGGCAATACGCTGCCAGGTCGGGATAGTTGCCGCCGGCAGTTCCGTTTGGTGAAGGCTCACGTGTCGCGCGCCCATGTTGAACCGGCGACCCAGCATATACCGCGTCCTTGCAACGAGTTAAATACTCAAGAATAGTTCTAAACAGTATTAGACTCCGTTCTGTCGCTGGAACTTCGTTCGTCCTTGAGAAACAGCGTTTGCAGCGCAGGCACCACCGCCAGCAACATGATCGGCCCGATCAGCATGCCCCCGACGATGACGGTGGCAAGCGGCCGCTGCACCTGGCTGCCGATGCCGGTGGAAATGGCCGCCGGCAACAGCCCGATGCACGCCGACAGGGTCATCATCAGCACCGGCCGCATCTGCTGGGTGACGGCCAGGAACATCGCTTCGACCGGCGCCATGCCGCCGGCGGCGACCCGGTAATAGCCTGAAATGATCAGGATGCCGCTCATCACCGAGACGCCGAGGAGCGAAATGAATCCGATCGCCGCCGAAACGCTGAAATCGAGCCCGGTGACGTACAGGGCCAAGATCCCGCCGCTGATCGCGAATGGCAGTCCGAGTAGCGCCAGAAAGGTGTCGCGCAGCGAATTAAACAACATGTAGAGCAGTATCATAATGAAGACGAGCGTGATCGGCAGGATGACGGCGAGCCGCTGCTTGGCCTGTTGCAGCCATTCGAACTCGCCGGACCATTCGATGCGATAGCCAGGCGGCAGCTTGACGTTCGCGGCAATCCGCTGCTGCGCCTCCTCGACGGCGCCGGCGAGATCACGGCCGCGCACGCTGAATTTGATCGGCACGAAGCGTTGGTTGCGCTCGCGGAAGATATAAGACGCGCCGGTATCGAGCGAGATGGAAGCAAGCTCGCTCAGTGGAATAAAGGCATTGCCCGACGGCGTCTGCACGCCGATCTTGAGATCGCGGACATCCTCGATATCCTTGCGGAATGCGGGAGCGAGCCGCACCACGACGTCGAACTGGCGGTCGGACTCCAACAAGGTCGTCGCCGTGGTGCCGCCGAGCGCAGCCTGGACGACGCTGTTGACGTCGTTAACGCTCAAGCCATAACGCGCCGCCTTGGTGCGATCGACGCGGATATTCAGATTGGGCTGGCCCAGTACCCAGAATACGCCGAGGTCAGTAATGCCCTGGACCTGCGCCATCTGCGCCAAGGCCGCCTTAGCGAGCTTCTCCAAAGTGGCGAGATCTGGACCGATGATCTTGGCGGAATTGGCGCCTTTGACGCCGGATAGCCCCTCCTCGACGTTGTCCTGGATATATTGGGAAAAGTTGAAATCGATGCCGACGAACTTCTTGTTGAACTCGTCCTGCAGCTCGTCGATCAGCTTGTCCTTGGTCAAACCGACCGGCCACTCGTCGAAGGGCTTCAGCGGCACGAAAAACTCCGCGTTGTAGAATCCCGCGGCATCGCTGCCGTCGTCGGGACGGCCCTGCTGGGATACAACGGTAATGACTTCGGGATGCCGAAGCAGGATTTCGCGAATTTCGTTGACGATGGGCATGCCGGCTTCGAGGGATATCGTCGGCGGCATGGAGGCGCGAATCCACAGATTGCCCTCCTCGAGCGTCGGCAGGAACTCGCTGCCCAGCCGCGAGCCGAAGAAGCCGGAGACCAGGAGGAAGACCAAACCGATCGCGATGGTGATCCTGGTGTTGTGCAGCGACCACCGTAAGACCGGCGTGTAGATCGAGCGCAAGGTGCGTACCACAATGGTCTCCACCTCGCTGACGTGGTCGGCGACCAAAAGCGACGCTAGGCACGGCGTCACAGTGAAGGTCGCGATCAGCGCGCCCACCAGTGCGTAAGCGTAGGTCCGTGCCATCGGACCGAAAATCTGCCCCTCGACGCCCGACATGGTGAACAGCGGGATGAAGGCGGCGACGATGATCGCGGTAGAGAACGCCACCGCCTTATCGACCTGCAGCGCACTCACCAGAATGAGCCGCAGCCTGTCGCTCCAGCCTGGTGCGTCGGAAAAATCGCTCAAGCGCGTCGGGTCGCGCCCCCAGGCCCCCTCGGCGAGATGCTGCAACAACGAGCGTTTCTCATCCGGCGTCGATTGAAATGTCCGATAGATATTCTCCACGACGATAACGGCGGCGTCGACGATGATGCCGAAATCGAGCGCCCCGACCGAGAGCAGATTAGCCTCCTCGCCGCGCAGCACCAGAATGATGATGCTGAAGAACAGCGCGAACGGAATATTGGCGCCGACGATGATGGCGCTGCGCAAATCGCCGAGGAACACCCATTGAATGATGAAGATCAGCACGCAGCCGAACACCAGATTATGCAGCACCGTGGCAGTGGTGACGTCCACTAATTGCGTGCGGTCGTAGAACGGGACGAGCTTCACTCCAGGCGGCAAGCTGCCGTCGGTATTGATCTTCTGAATTTCCTCCCGCACGCGCGGCACCACGTCGTTGGTGTGCATAGTGCGGTTCATGATGACGATTGCCTCGATGATATCGTCCTCGTGGTCGCGGCCGGCCTTGCCGAGCCGCGGCACATAGCCGACTGTAACTTTGGCGACGTCCTTGATGTAGACCGGAACGCCGTTGCTCTGCGACAGCACGACATTGTCGATGTCGGAGACTTTGTAACCTTGCGTCAAATCGTCAGCGCCGCCGGAGTTCATCAGACCGACGCCGCGGATATTCACAGACTGCTGGCCGAAGTTGATAGTGCGGCCGCCGACGTTGACGTTGGCGTTGCCGAGCGCGGTGATCACCTGCGGCAACGTCACATTGTAGGCTTCGAGTTTGTGCAGATCGACGTCGACGTCGTATTCTTTGGTGGTGCCGCCCCAGGTATTGACCTGCACGACCCCCGGCACCGTGAGCAGGCGCCGCTGCACGATCCAGTCATGGACGGTACGCAGATTGGTCAAGCCGAAATGCGGCGGACCGACCAGCTGGTAGCGGTAGATTTCGCCGACCAGGCTGGTGGCCTGGATTTGCGGCGTTACGCTGTTCGGCAGGCTGACGTTCTGCTGCAGATTGATGGCGGTCTGGGTGAGCGCGAAATAGTAGTCGACGCCGTAATTGAACGTCACGCGCACGAACGACAGGCCATAAAACGATGTCGAGCGGATGACATCAACGCCGGGCGTCGCGGCAAGCCCCACCTCGATCGGAATAGTGTAGTAGCGCTCCATCTCCTCGGCCGACTGCCCGGCCGATTGCGCGGTAATTTCCAGGATGACGGGCGCCGGATTCGGATAGGCCTCGATGTTGAGTTTCGAGAACGCGAACATGCCGACGGCGACGAATACGAACAGGCCCACCAGGACCAACGGGCGCCGCGTCAGGCCGAATTGCAGCACGCTTCGGAGCACGGTGGTCCCTCAATCCGCTTCAGGGCAATGTGGCCGGAATCCAAATCTCTCACTTCGACGCTGTATCGAGCGCATTGCTCAAGAACAGCGCGCCCTCGGTGGCAGCCAACTCGCCGACCTGCACCCCGTCGAGAATCTGCCGATAGCCGTCGTGCTCCTCGCCGATCTTGACGGTGCGGCGGGTGAAACGGCGGCGATCGGCGGTAACCCAGATCGTCATGGTACCGTCGCCTTCGCGCACCACGCCGTCGAGCGGAATCGCCGGCGAATGCATCGGCGCGGCGACGCTGATGACAAAGTCGGCGAACATGCCGGAGCGCAATTGGTGTTGCGGATCCTTGATCGCGGAGCGCACCAGCACCCGGCGGGTATTGGGATCGACGCTGGCGCCGATGGTCTCGACCTTTCCCTCGAACACTTGGCCGGGAAACGCGTCGAGCTTCACCTGCACCTGCTGGCCGACGCGGAAGGCCGGGCTGTCATCCTCGGCGACATTCGCCAGCATCCACATGGTGTCGATGTTGGCCACCGTGTACGGCGCCGGCGCATTGCCGGGTTGCACGAACAATCCCGGCGCTGCATTGCGCGCCGTGATCCGGCCAGTGATTGGGCTTGGCACGATAAGAGTCGGATCGGCGCTGCGGTTGGCAATGATGCGGTCGATATCGGCGTCGGTCTTGCCGAACAGACGCACCGCATCGCGCGCCGCGCGCAGATTGCCTTCGGCGGTTTGCTGGTCGGAGGTGGCCTGCTCGACGTCGTGTTCGGAAACGGCACGGGTCGTATAGAGGTCACGCAGACGTTGCAGGTTCTTGGTGTCGAGATCCAAAACGCCGGCGGCGGAAATCAAAGTCGATTCCGCCTGCAACAGATCGGGGCTGTCGATGGTGAACAGCGTTTGACCCTTCTTCACGTCGTCACCGACCGAGCCGAACAGTGCGATGATCCGTCCCTCATAGGGCGCGAAAACCGGCACCGCCATCTCCTCATCGAAGTCGATGCTGCCGATCGCATTCTTCTCGACCGGAAAGTCGCGCGCTTCGACCGGCGCCACCTTGACCGCGTCGAGCTGCGAATCCGACAGGTCCACGCTGTCGGGACTTTGCGGCGCGGCATTCGGCGTATCGGCATAGGCGCCACCCCCGCCATGCCCCGGCTTCGCCCCCTCGCCGGAATGCCAAGTCCAGTAGACGATGGCGACGACGGCAAATAGCACTGCGGCGACCGCCGCACCCAGTCGACTGCTTATCGTGCGGGGAGCCATCGATCAGCTGCTTCCAGCGTCTTTTGGGAACGCCACGACATGGCCATCGGGCGCCGCCACGGTCTACTGTCATTAATCACATGAACTGCGATTAATCGCAGTATTCTGAACGACTCATGACAGTCTATCACGGCACTGCCCTTTCCCTCATCTTGCAAGCTTTTCTGGGCCACGATGGGTACGGGTGCGGCGATGAATCATGTGCAGTGTGGCTAGACGAGCACAGCCAACATCGGCGAAATCGGAAATAATGGCGTACTTCCTCGTTTCAATTCACGCGCAATAATTCCATTGCCAATGTCCGGTGTGGCGATCAGGTGGCTTTTTGCAAGTACCACCGCTTTCGCGGCCTCGGTGCTTTTGGCAAGCTGCGCGGTCGGCCCGGACTTTCGCCATCCCGCAGCCCCTGAGGTCACACGCTACACCCGCGAGTCGCTGGCGACCCGCACCGCTGCACCGGCCGGTCAGACGCAGCAGTTCGCCGTGGGCGGCGATATCCCCGAGCAATGGTGGGCGCTGTTCAAATCGCCGGCGCTCGATGCCCTGATCGCGCGGTCTCTGCAGAATAACCCCAACCTGCAGGCGGCATTGGCGACCTTGCGTCAAACTAAGGAAGCCGTTTACGCCCAGGAGGCCAAATACTTCCCGTTCGTGCAAGCCAATTTCAATCCGACGCGCCAGCGCACCTCCGCCATCCTCTCGCCCGTCCCGGCCTCCGGCGCCAGCGTATTCGATCTCGATACCGCGCAATTGACGGTGTCTTACACGTTCGACATTTGGGGGCTGAACCGGCGCACCGTCGAATCCCTCGAGGCGCTGGCCGACGTGCAGCGATTTCAGGTCGAAGCCGCCTATCTCACGCTCACCTCGAACATCGCGATCGCCGCGATCAACGAGGCTTCGCTGCGCGGCCAGATCGACGCCACCGAACGGCTGATCGCGGCGAACACCAAGATGCTCGACACGCTGCAGCGCCAATTGAATGCCGGCTATACCGACCGCAGCGCGGTCGCCGCGCAAGAAGCGGCATTGGCGCAGGCCAAAGCGACGTTGCCGCCGCTGCGCAAGGCGCTGGAGCAGCAGCGCGATTTGTTGGCTGCGCTTGCCGGCGGCTACCCGAGCGAAGATCCGCATCAGACATTTCGGCTCGCGGATCTGCATCTGCCGGCTGTCCTTCCGGTCAGCCTGCCCTCGCAGTTGATCGAGCAGCGCCCCGACGTGCGCGCGGCCGAAGAGCAATTGCATTCGGCGAGCGCCCAGATCGGCATCGCCACCGCCAATATGCTACCGACCTTCACGATCAATGCCGACGCGGGATTCATGAACACGGCGCTCGCCCATTTGCTGGCGCCGCAAAATCTGTTTTGGGATTTGGCCGGCAATGCCACGCAGACAGTATTCGACGCCGGCGCCTTGCTGCATCAACTCCAAGGCGCCATGGACACCTACCAGGCCGCGGCCTGGACCTATCAAGGTACGGTGGTCGGCGCCGTGCAGAACGTCGCCGACGCCTTGCGCGCACTGCAGAACGATGCCGACGCAATGCGCGCTGCACTCGAATTCCAGCGCGCCGCCAAGACGAGCTTCGATCTGGCAAACCAGCAAATGCAGAGCGGCAATGCCAACGTGCTGTTAATGCTCAACGCGCAGCAAGGCTATCTGCAGGCCAATATCCAGGTGGTGCAGGCGCACGCGGCGCGGCTCGCCGACACCGCTGCGCTCTTTGCCGCGCTCGGCGGCGGCTGGTGGAACAGGGCCGCACCGCCGGTCGAGCAGGTTCTCAACGTCGGCACCGGGCAAACGAGTGTGCTAACCGACCCGCACGGTGGTTCGTCGCCCATTCCTTGATTGTGCAGGGCCCAGTCCTGCGCGGCTAAAAATCGCTGTGCAGCCGCGCGCCGATGACCGAGGCCGGGCCGCGGTCTTCATTGTAACCGGGATTGACGATGAACTGATAATCGAGCGTCAGCTTGAAGTACGAAACCGGCAGCGTGTAATTGGTCTCGATGATTTGTTCCAGACCGGGATGCGGCAGCATGCCGTCACCAACCAGGATGCCGAGCCCGCCGTCGTTGAGAAACTCTTCGTGGATTTTCGTAATGCCGTTGACGACGCCGGCAATGCGGAAGGTATCGTCGGGCCGTCCCCACTGCTTTCCAGCCAGCGAGAGACCCGCGGCGGCGGTCCGGTCGATGTCAGTGAAGGCGTCGGGTTCGATGTCGCCGTCAGCCCAGCCGGCGCGTGCGAACACGCCAAGCTCTTCGGTAACCTGCTGCTCGAGGTTGAGGCTAACGCCGCCGCGGCTGCGATATTGACGGACAGCGGTAATGTCGGCCGGTGTGCCGGTCGTGGCCGCCAGCGCGATTGCATCGGCAAAGCTGCCGGTGCGCGCGCGCGTTAGGAAACCGGTAATCGCCAGTTTGCCCGGTTGGCCCCACAGCTCGTAGCGACGCTCAACCTCACCGACCCACTGGAACTGGCTGAACGCCGGGTCAAGGTCCGTGCTGTTCGGCATGACCGGCGCATCGAAGATGCCGCCGCGTACCGTCCAATCGCCCTGGTACCATTCGGCGGCGGCGCCATAGGTAAAACCCCAGGCATCGGCGGCGTAGTCGAAGGTTCCGGTATCGATCACCGACCAGTTCATGAAATCGCCGCGCGGATCGTGAGCGTATTTGTTGTTGTCGAAAATGTCAGGGACGCCGAATTTGCCGATCGTTAGAACGAGCCGGTTCGCGGTCTGCGAACCGCCGAACTGATTGGCTGCGGCGTCCACTTTTTGCTCGTCGCCGCCGAGATTGATCGTCTGCCGGATGAACGCGCGTGGCGCGCGCGCATAGGGTACCGATTCACCGAGTTTAAAAGCCTCGCCGCTGGGAAAGCCGGCAACGCCGACCGTCGAGCTTAAGCCGAAGCCCTGATCGATCTCGGGATCGACCCACAGCTCTGCGCCGTTCCACAACCGCCAGCCCAGGAAGGCGGTGGCGTCGAAAGTCTCACGTCCCTCGTTGGGAATGAGGCTGTTCGTCCCTGTATACGGCGAATGGAACGGCGGATCGTATTGCTCCAGGAACGTGGTCTGGCCGTGGACGGCGAAATTGTCGGTCTGCAGCGCCGGCGGCGTAACCGCCTTGTCGGCGGACGTCGACATGTCGTCATTGAAGCGATAGTTCAGCCCGGCGCGCAATTCGCTGAGCGTCAGATCGGAATCGAAGTGCTGCGCGCCGGCCGGGAACGTGACGCCGCGCGTGCCGTAATCGGTGAACAGGTATTCGAATTGTGCGGTCCAGTGCGAGGCCAAGGCAACCTCGACGCCAGCGCCGACCACGCCGCCGACACGCGGCGTCAGAAACGCGTTCTCAATCGTTCCCGGCGTCGCGGAGCCGCCGGCCGGGACGCCGGCGAGTTGCGTACGGGTAAATTGGTCGTAGCTGATCGCCAGACCGCCAGTGGCGTAGAAAAGCCAGCTGCCGACGCCAAAATTCGCCGCGTAGCCGACGCGGCCGCGCAAGCCTCCGGAAAACTCGACCCGGTCGAGATAATTCGCCGTGCCGACGACCAGCGGCGACGACAAGGTCGCGGTGCCGCCGACAAAATCCGGGAACGAAACGTCGGCCACGAGGCCGACCAGCCAGCGCGACGCCGCCATGTGGTCATAGCCGGCCTGGAAGCCGAGGAAATAGCTGCCGGTGCCACTGGAAAAGTTATAGGCGTTGGAGAAGCTGACCGTGCCGCTCAGGCTGGGCGTCGAGCTGCCCGCCGGCGTCGCCGACCAATTCGAGCCGCCTAGCGCATAGCCGACATGGCCGCCGAGATAGAACCCGCTCCAGTCGTAGGCCACCGGTACCAGTGGGGGCGCCTTGGTCGGCAGGACCGACGACAGGTCGGCAGCAAACGCGTTGCCTATGAGCGCGATCAATCCAACGCCAGCTACCGCGCCAAACCGCAATGCGCCAAGCCTCACCGCGCCGAACCTCGCAACAGGCCCTTCCATTCCACCCCTGCCCCTAACCATTCGGCAATCGACTCGGCTTTGCTGCCATCCACCTCACGACAATAGCGTGACAGCGGCCGATATCGACAGCCGCCGACCGTGGCAATATTACCCCTGTTGATTATGCGAGCTTGCAGGTCCTGTAGTCGTGGCTA
>Ga0182024_10001514_pt1 | contig 59766 bp, 62 predicted proteins | sample P32metaG_FD_120480 | JGI IMG/M metagenome (GOLD analysis project Ga0182024, IMG submission 120480) | Permafrost microbial communities from Stordalen Mire, Sweden - P3-2 metaG (Illumina Assembly) | ecosystem: Environmental > Terrestrial > Soil > Wetlands > Permafrost | place: Sweden: Stordalen...
TCGGCGACCTGGCGGCGATAGCGGCTCCGCCACACCTCCTCACCAGTGGCGGCGTTCACCAGATCGGCGTCGATGATCAGCATGTCGCCGCGCTTATAAATCTTGCCTTGGACCACCGCTGCGACCTTTAATTCGCGGCCTACGACGCGTGGGTCCAGATCGCGACCTTTGAAACTGGAAGTGGTCCCGGACGCCATCAGGCGAAGGGACCGGAGCTCCGAGAGACTGGCGATGAGGCTCTCGGCGAGTCCATCGCCGAGATACTCGATACTCGAATCGCCGCTCATGTTCACGAACGGGAGCACGGCGATGGACTCCAAGGGGGTGGGCGCCGAAGAGCGGTTTAGACGGCGGGTTCCCGCCCAAGTCCAGATCGACCAGATCGTGACGGAAAGAATGCCGGCCGCCACCAGCCCCCCTGTTAGCCAGACCCAACGCCGCCGGAAAACTCCGCCGAAACCGCTGCTGAGTTGGGAGGCTGGCTGCGGTGCGAAGCCGGAATCCTGCTGAACTTCTTCCACCGGCGCTATAAAACGATACCCACGTTTCGGAAGAGTCTCGATAAAGCGCGGGTTTTCCGCAGAGTCGCCCAGCGCTCTTCGGATTTTGCGCACCGCGGTGTTGAGCGCCAGGTCGAAGTCGACGTAAGTGTCCGGCCACAAGCGCGCTCGAAGCTCCTCGCGCGTAACCACCTGGCTGGGCCGCTCCAGCAGAACGCTCAGCATCTGGAACGACTGTTCCTGAAGCTTTACCGGATTGCCGCGTTTTAACAAGGCGCCGGTATCCGGTTCAAGTGTAAACACGCCGAACTTGATGATCTTCGATGCCATCTGCTGACGCACGCCGGGAGCCGTGGGACCAAGTTTACCACCTCGGGGCCAAGGCCGCGTCAGGTCATGTCCGCCTCTTGCGGCAGTGTTCTGAATAACTTAACGGATCATGAGGGATTCACTGTTGTTTTCGCGGCGCCTTGGTTAAGGTGTGCTCCAGGGAAATGCAACAAGATATGCAACCCTAAGGAGAACAACTTCAAATGACACGGATCTTAACAGCAGTTTCGACAACTTTCCTGTTCGCGCTCGCTACCGGATGCGACCAGGCGGCGCAGCAGTCCGGCACCCACGACGCCGATGTCAAGGCAATCACCGACGATGTGTTGCGATGGAAGAGCGATTTCAACACCAAGGATCTCGACAAGCTCCTCTCGCATTACGCCGACGACACGGTGGTGGTGATCCCGGGAATGCCAGTGGCCAAAAACGCGGAAACCCGGCGCGCGGCGATCAAAGAGATGATCTCCGATCCCGCACTGAATATCTCGGTCTTGGATTGTCCGCGCGTCGAGGTGGCCAAGTCGGGCGATTACGGATTCGCCCAATGTACCTATGCGATGACCGTGACCGATCCGGGCACCAAGAAGCCCATGAACGACAAGGGCAGCGTCGTCGAAGTATATAAGAAGCAAGCCGACGGGTCATGGAAATCGGTCTCCGACATCGCGGCGTCTGAAGTCCCACCCCCGCCGCCGGCTCCCGCCAAACCCGGCGAATAGGGATTGGCGTATCGGCTTGTGGCGTCGTTTGCAGTCATTTAGAATGGGCGGATGGAGATACGCGCTCTTCTCGCAAGCGACGCCGAAGCTTGGTGGGCGCTCCGGCTGGAGTCTCTCGAAGACGAGCCGTTTGCGTTCGGAAAATCCGTCGAGGAGCACCGCGCGACTCCGGTAGAGGCCATCGCGGCGCGGTTTCGCGATACGGAGGGCGGGAATTTCACTTTAGGAGCTTTTGAGGACGGCAGGCTTGCCGGCATGGCCACGTTTGTTCGCGAAACGGGCATGAAGGACCGGCACAAAGGGCGGATTTACGGAGTCTATGTGTCGGCCGCGCATCGGGGCAAAGGGATCGGAAGGGCGCTGATCGGCCAACTGCTGGAGCGAGCGAAGAGGGATGAGTCGCTGGAGCAGATTTTGCTGGCCGTGGGGACGACGCAGGACGCGGCGAAGGGGTTGTATACGAGCTTCGGGTTTGAGGTTTACGGGACGGAGCCGCGCGGGCTGAAGGTGGGGTCGACTTATGTGGACGAGGATCACATGATTCTGCGCATCCGGTAGTCGGAACAATCCTTAGCGGGGATTTGGGGCATGCGGCCGATAGAAGAGCGTGGCTGTAGACCGCGTACTTTCGCAGGAAGAAATCGACAACGTATTTAAGAAGCTGCGCGAGACCGCGTCCGATGAGGATCCTGCCAAGAAAGCGCAGGTCTACGATTTCCGCCGGCCGGACCGCATCGCTAAGGATCAGCTTCGCGCCATTCACCTGCTGCACGAGAATTTCGCGCGCGGCCTGGCGTCGAGTTTATCGGCTTACCTGCGCGCGTACGTCGCGGTGAACCTGGTTTCGGTGGAACAGCTCTCCTTCATGGAGTTCACACAGTGTCTGCCTTCGCCGACGTGCATGATCTCATTGGGGATGCAGCCGTTCGACGGGAACGCGGTGCTGGAAATCAACCCGACGCTAGTGTTTCCGATTCTCGAAATGCTGCTGGGCGGATCCGGGAAAGTCGCGACGAAGATCAATCGCGAGATTACGGAAATCGAGCAGAGCATCATGGAAGGGTTGCTGCGCATCGTTCTGCACGACCTGCGGACCGCGTGGCACGCGGTGACGACCATCGACTTCGCCATCGAGAATTTCGAGACCGAGCCGCAGCTGCTGCAAATTCTGGCGCCGAACGAAGCGGTAGTGGCCATCAGCATGGAAGTGCGCATCGGCGATACCGCGGGGATGATGAACATCGGCATCCCTTCGATCATCATCAAGATGCTGCGCCAGAAATTCGATCAGCAGTGGAGCGTTCGCAAGACGCGCGCCACCGAGGAAGAGCGGACGCGCGTGCTGCGGCTGATCCGTCCGGCGATCATGAATCTGGATGCGCGCTTAACGGGGCCGACGCTGGGCGTGGAGGCGCTGCTCGACTTGAGGGAAGGCGATATTCTCGCGTTCGATTACCCCGTGGATCGTCCGCTGGATATTACGGTGAACGGGAAGATCAAGTATTCGGGCGAGGTGGTGTCGACGGGACGCAAGCGCGGATTTCACGTCCAGCAGCTGATTTTCGACGAGACGCTGAAGGTCGCGGCGGGGACCACGTAGAGGTTATTATAGGGTCTACGGCTATTGACGCCGTCAGGAGAGACCAATGAAACAATTCTTGCTGATAGCCGGATTCGCCGCGCTATCCATTGCCCAAAGCGCTCCGCAGCACACTTCGCTGAAGGTTGGCGACGAGGCTCCGGATTTCACGCTGCCGGGCACCGATGGTAAGCCCGTGAAGCTGTCCGATTTCCGCGGAAAGAAAAACGTCGTGCTGGCGTTCTTTCCGGCCGCGTTTACCGGTGGTTGAACGAAGGAACTCACCGCCTACCAGTCTGGTATTGGCAAATTCACGGAAGCGGATACGCAGGTCCTGACCATCAGCGGGGATTTCATCGCGACACTGAATCATTGGTCGAAGGAATTGAACGCGACGTTCCCGATGTTGTCCGATTACAAACGAGTGGTCATGAAGCAGTACGGAGTGCTGAACGAGCAAAATTTCCTGGCGAACCGGACCACGTTTCTGATCGACATGGATGGAAAGATTGCGTATATAGAGGAAGGCAACAGCAATATCGACCCGACGGGGGCGGTCACGGCGTGTAGCCGGTTGAAGAAACAGTAGCCTGCACCGGAGTATTCGGTAATGGCTACCCGCATAGTACAAAACCGGTTCAAAATGCGGGCTTCGGCTATTGGAATCGCGGCCCTCGTATGGCATTCTCAATGTAGATCGAGGGCCGGCTCGGAGGGCGGCCTTCGGTGCTTCTGCCTCCCTGGTTTGATTCTGATTAGTGTGATCCTAACCTTGTAGTAATTTTGCGTGCTCGAGAGCCGATTCGACCTCATGGCGATAGCTCTCGAGCATTTTTTCGTTAGGAGCCTCGAAACGCATCACCAGCACCGGCTGCGTGTTCGAGGCGCGCAGCAAACCCCATCCTTCGCCGAACAAAACGCGAACGCCGTCGACGTCGATCACTTTGTGTGTTTTCTTGAACTGCGAGGCGACCTGCGCCACCACCTGAAACTTGGTTTCATCGGGGCAATCGACACGGATTTCTGGGGTCGACACCATTTTCGGGAATCCGGCAAGCTGCGCGGAGAGAGGTTTTCCGCTGGCCGCGACGATTTCCATCAGGCGGCAGGCGGCGTAGAGCGCGTCGTCGTAGCCGAAGTAGCGGTCGGCGAAGAACATATGACCGGACATCTCACCGGCGAGTTCGGCGTGTTCCTCCTTCATCTTGGCCTTGATGAGCGAGTGGCCTGTTTTGTACATGATGGGATTGCCGCCGAGGCGCGCGAGCTCGTCATAGAGTAGCTGCGAGCATTTCACTTCGCCGATAAAGGTCGCGCCGGGTTTACGGGTAAGAATTTCGCGGCCGTAGATCAGCAGCAGCATGTCGCCGTAAATCACGTCTCCGTTTTCGTCGATGGCGCCGATGCGGTCCGAGTCGCCGTCGAAGGCGATACCGAGGTCGGCGTTCTTTGCGAGGACCGCGTCCTGGAGGTGCTTCAGATTCGCGGGGACGGTCGGGTCGGGATGATGATTGGGGAAGCGGCCGTCCATATTGAAGAACAGCTCGGTTACGTCGCAGTTTAAGCGCTCCATAAGACGGTGGAAGAGGGGGCCTGCCGTACCGTTGCCGGCGTCGGCCACGACTTTGATGCGTCGCGCGAATTGGAATTGAGGCGCGACGGCTTCGAGATAGGCGTCGGAAACGTCGATGGTTGTGTGCTTGCCTGCGCCGGTCGCGAAATCGCCGGCTTCGATCAGCTTAAAAACTTCCTGAATCGTCGCGCCGTGCAGAGTGCCGGAACCGCAGACGGTTTTGAAGCCGTTAAACTCCGCCGGATTGTGGCTGCCGGTAATCATGATGGCTCCGTCAGCCTTCAGATGTACGGCGGAAAAATAGAGCAGCGGAGTGGGGACGACGCCGACATCGGTCACGTCGCAACCTGAGGCGAGCAGGCCTTCAAGCAGCGCGTCGTGCAACCGAGTCGAGCTGAGACGGCAATCGCGGCCGAGGTTAATGCGCGGTCCGCTTTTTCGCTGAAGGAGCGTGCCGAGAGCGCGACCGAGTTGGACAACGTCGGGGCTCGCCAGTTCAGTTTCTGCAACGCCGCGAATGTCGTATTCGCGGAAAATGGTCTGTTTCAGCATGGTTAAGAAAGGAGTCAGAAGTCAGGAGTCAGGAGTCAGAATGTGGGAACAATCAATTCTACCTCCGCCTTACCGCAGGCGGCCGAACTCCTCCAGGCTGACGCCGAGCTGTTTGATAATTCGAAAGAATAGCGATCCTCCAATCTCACGGCCGCCATGGATTGGAATTGTCGTCGCTCGGCCGTCCTTGTGGATCCAGCGTTCGTGGCTGCCTTCCTGGCGAGCCTTCCGAAAGCCCAGCTTCATTGCTGCGCGACGGAATTCGTCGGCACGGGCGCTAGGCATGAATGAATTCGGTCGTGTCCAATGGTAGTGCTTCGCCACGCTCGCGGTACTCGTCGGCGATCATGCCAAACACTAGTTTTAGTTCTTCCAAGGCCTCTTGTCGTGTATCCATCAACGCGTAGCACCCTGGAATCGACGGAATCTCGGCGACCCAGCCGTCCGGCTGGTTGCGGTAGAGCACGACTTTATAATCGTCGAAGGTCACCAATTAATTCTACCTCCGGCTTACCGAGGGATTGCCTTTGATGAAGAATCGCAGCGGCAGGTCGGCGGATTTGGTGATGCCGATTCGCGTCGATGTCGCGATCTGGAATTTTTCGGCCCGCTCCGGCGCGTGAATCGTGATGGGGCCTTGGGTCACGTCGACGCCGTTCTGCGTCCGATTGATCCCCATGGCTCGCGTGAGCTTGCCGGGACCGTTGGCTAAACCTTTGAGGCCGGAAACCGGTTCCAGCGCGCGGATCAGCACGCATCCGGCTACGCCTTCCGGTTCGCAGACGATGTTCAGGCAATCGTACATGCCGTAAATAAAGTACACGTACGCGTGGCCGGGAGGGCCGAAGATGACTTGCGTGCGAGGCGTAATTCCTCGGGCTGAATGCGCCGCGCCGTCGTCCTCGCCCAGGTAGGCTTCTGTTTCGACGATGCGGCCGGAAGCGCTTTCGAAAGACAGAATCTTTCCGAGCAACTCGCGCGCGACCTGCACCGCAGGGCGCCGGTAAAACGCTCGTCCGAGCGGTGCGTTCACTTTACAGATCGAGCTTGCCGTTGAAGACCATATCCTTCAATTTAAACTTGGCCTTCACCATCGTCTGGCCGAGCTTGGTGGAGAACTCCACTTCCTTGTCGTCCAAATCGATGGCCACTGTTTTCGGGAACATGAAAATCGCCGCAGTGCCGCTGGATTGGAGATCCTCCGGGACGATGGGCTCCTTGCCTTTGATGCTGAGCGAAGTATTCTTCAACAGCGCTTCCTTCATCTCCGCGCCGCCGCGGCCCATGCGGGCGGGGAGTCCGGCCACTACGATCACGTAGTGTTTCTGCGGTTCTTCGATCACTTTCTTCGCCTCCGGCGAAGTACCTGCCTCGGCGCCGAATTTCTGTTTGGCAATCGCCTGACGAAGAGGTAGAGCGGTTCGCCAACTGACAACGAGAGTCATGCCGGGAGTTCCACCGCCGGGTGTGCCGCCACCGACTTCGTTGACGTTGGCTCTGCTGGATGGTCCTGCGTTGCCGCCGCCGCTGCCCGTCGCGGGGCCGTCGAAGCCGGTATCGCCGCCACCACCGCCGCCTCCGCCTTTGCGGCTGCCTTTGCCAGATCCGCCGCCACCACCACTCAGGGACACGACGACTTCTTTCGACCATGGCGAATTGCTCAGGATCTTCTGGATTTCTTTGTCAGTCCATTCGGTGTATGGCTTCGATTGCCAGAAGTCGGCTGCCCAGAGAGAGACGGCAAAGATCAGCGGGAGAGGGAGGATTTTCATGAGCGTGGATTCCAAGCTAGTAAGTATACCGCTACACTGGATTCTCATGCGGCTGTTTACCGCAATCGACCTTCCAGTGGAGATGTTGGAAAAAATTGGCGCATTTCTGGCGCGGCTGCGGCCATTGGCGAAACTGCGCTGGACGCCGGTGGAGAATCTGCATATTACGACCAAATTTATCGGGGAGTGGCCGGAGGCGCGGATTGGCGAGATGATCGCGGCGCTCGAACCGCTGGTTACCAATCCGCCCCACATTGCGATCCGAGGGGTGGGGTGGTTTCCGAACACGCGCCGGCCTCACACGTTTTGGGCTGGGGTGGACGGCGGGGAGGCGCTGGTGGCGCTGGCGCGTTCGACGGAGCAGGCGGTCGCCAGGCTTGGTGTGCCGGTGGAAAATCGGGTTTATTCGCCTCATCTGACGCTCGCGCGGGTGAAAGATAAAGTGCGGATCGAGGACGTCATCGCGGCGGCCGGCGAGCCCGATTTTGGGGCCTTTCAGGCGACTTCATTTTTCCTGTATTTATCGGCCCATGGAAAATATTCAAAACTTGCGGAGTTTCCTCTTAATTCATGACTGGGCTGCTGGTAATTGTGATCGCGTATCTCGTGGGAGGGATTCCCTTCGGATATTTGCTGGTCCGGCTGACTACCGGGAAGGACGTTCGTGCGGAAGGCAGCGGCAACATCGGCGCGACCAACGTTCTTCGCACTACCGGCCGCGCGGCGGGCGTCGCGACACTGCTGCTGGACGTCGCAAAAGGATTTTTCGCGGTGTGGTTGGCCGCGAAATTGACCGATGACGATCCTTTGTGGATGAGCCTGGCCGCGCTGGCCGTGATGGCGGGCCACGCGTTTCCCGTCTTCCTGAAATTTCACGGCGGGAAGGCGGTGGCTGGCTTCATCGGGGCGTTTCTGTATCTGACTCCTTTGCCTCTGGCCGCAGTGCTGGTGCTGTTTGTCGTCGTCGTGGTGGCGACCAGAGCAATTTCCGCTGGGTCGATCATGGCGGCAGGGACGTTTCCTTTGGGCGTGTGGCTGATTCTCCATCCGCCCGCGCCAGTGCTGATCGCTTCGCTGATCGCCGGAGCGTTCATCGTCTACCGGCACAAATCGAACATGGAACGATTGCATGCCGGAACCGAAAATCGATTCACCTGGTTCAAGAAATGACGCTCGCGATTATCGGCGCAGGCAGCTGGGGCACGGCGCTGGCCATCGTGCTCGCGCCGAAGTTCGAGCGGGTGCGATTGTGGGTCTACGAAAAAGATTTGGCCGAGCGCATGAACGCGGTACGCGAAAACGATGTTTACCTGCCGGGTTTCCAATTGCCCCAGAATGTCGAGATCCTCACTGACCTGGAACGAAGCGTCGATCGCGCCAGCGTTGTCATGGGCGTCATGCCATCGCATCACGCGCGCGGCCTGTACACCAAAATGCTGCCGTTCCTATGCGACTCGATCTTTGTCAGCGCGACGAAGGGTATCGAAAACGGTACGCTGCTGCGGATGTCTCAGGTGATCGAGGAAGTCACCGGATCCACAAACATTGCCGTCCTTTCGGGCCCGACGTTTGCCCGGGAAGTTGCGCGCGGCGAGCCTGCGGCAGTTGTCGTTTCGTCGTCCAACCCGAAAATTGCCTTAGAGGTACAAACCGCCTTCTCGGGTCCGACGTTACGGTTATATACAAACTACGACCCGATTGGAGTGGAAGTGGGAGCGGCGCTCAAAAATGTCATCGCCATCGGCGCAGGAGTCTGCCAGGGGCTGGGGTTGGGAAGCAATACGATGGCCGCGCTGATCACTCGTGGGCTGGCGGAAATCACCCGGCTGGCGGTCGCGATGGGAGGCGAGCCCAAAACTCTCGCCGGTTTGGCCGGTCTGGGAGACCTGGTACTGACCTGTAGCGGCGACCTGAGCCGTAATCGCCGTGTAGGACTGGAACTGGCAAAAGGGCGCAGGATCGAGGATATCACCGGGTCGATGCAAATGGTGGCGGAGGGAGTGGAAACGTGTGCAGCGGCGGTGGGTTTAAGTGCGAAGTTTGGCGTGGATCTGCCAATAATTCAACAGATGGACGCTGTTTTGCATCACCGCAAGAGTCCCCGCGAGGCGCTCCGCGATTTGATGGAGAGAACATTAAAAGGGGAGTAATCGCGGCCGGTTGACTGTACTATGGGAAACAGGAATTGTAAACACTTTCTATGGCGTTAATTCCCGCGCAACCTTCGACGAATCCTGGGGTTAAGAAGGATATGGAGGCCGTTGCAGCACTCGACCGGGATGCTGAGCTGATGCTCCGCGTTCGCGAAGGCGACGATACGAGCTTCGCGCTGCTGCTGGAGCGTCATCGGGGGCCGGTGGTTCATTTCCTGTACCGGATGGTGCAGAATCCGTCGGTTTCGGAAGAACTGGCGCAGGAAGTATTCTTGAGGGTCTATCGCAGTCGTGCGACCTATGAGCCGACGGCGAAGTTCACGACGTGGCTGTTCCGGATCGCGACGCACCTGGCTCTGAACTGGGTGCGCGACGGGAAAAAAGAGAAGGGTCACGAAAGTCTGGATGAGCAGGTGGTGGAGGGCGTCGACCGGCAGGTGCGGGACCGGCAGCCGACCATCGAGCAGGCGATGTTGTACGAAGTTAAAATGACGGAAGTCCGGCAGGCCATCGAAGCATTGCCGGCAAAGCAGAGGGCGGCCGTGCTGATGCACAAGTACGAAGAGCTGGAGTATGCTCAGATCGCCCGCGCATTGAATTGTTCGGAATCGGCTGTGAAGTCGCTGTTGTTCCGCGCGTATGAATCGTTGCGGTCGCGGCTGGCGCATATGGCCGGTTAAAAAATCACGAGTGAAGTTAGTTGGAGTACACCATGAATTGCCCGACAAAAAGGAATGAGGACGCGGAGATCCTGCTGGACTACTGCGCCCAGGCACTCTCGCCCGAACAGACGGCGGAGTTTGAGATTCATTTAGCGCAGTGCGCGGATTGTTCGCGATTGGTGGAGGCGCAGAAGGAAGTGTGGAGCGCGCTCGAAGCGTGGACGCCCGCCCCTGTCTCGACCAATTTCGATGCGCGGCTCTACGCTCGGATCGCCGCTGAGGAAGCCCAAGCCGGGCCCGCGTGGCAGCTTTGGCTGCGCCGGATTTTCCATCCGCCGGTGCCCTATCCGCTGTGGAAGTCCGCAGTGCCTCTGGTGGCCGCCTGCGCGGTGCTGGCGGCGGGACTGGCCGTGCGGATGCCGGATGCGACCACTGCCGCGCAGCCGCAGCTTCACGCGGACAAAGTCGACATCGAACAGGTGGAGCAGACGCTGGAGGATTTCGATATTCTGACGCCGGCCGTGCAGTCGCCTGCCGGCTCGATGTAAACTGATGCGAGCCGTATGAAGCTGGGCCTCAGGGTTGCGGTGGCGTTAATGTTCGTGTGCGGAGTTGTGTCTCCACTCGCCGCGCAGCAGAAGAAGGCTGCCGTCGCACCGCGCAAACCTCCCGCACCGCCCAAGCGTCCGCAGCCGAATCCCGCAAAGGAACTCGACCGGTTCGCGAAGATGCCTCCGGAGCAGCAGCAGAAGGAACTGGCCAAACTGCCTCCGGCAAGGCGCGCCGCGCTGGAGCAAAGGCTGGATCGGTATGAGAAGAGCACTCCGGAGCAGCGGGAGAAATTTAAGCAGCACCTGGAAATGATGTACAACTTGCCGAAAGAACGACAGGCGGCGGTTCGGGAAAAGATCCAGGAACTGCGCGCGCTGCCTCCGGCCGAGCGCAGGAAAGCGCTGAATGGCGAGGAGCTGAAGCAGAATTTTTCACCCGACGAACAGCAACTGGTGCACGATTCGTTCCCCAAGATGCAGAAGCAGGACGACGACTAGTAAGATGTCCTGAAAATCCCCGCCCTTACGGGACGGGATTATAACCCCTGGCGTAAGCCTGGGGACTTTTGTGGTAACGAAATGGCCGAGACGGTCGACTAGCCCTTCGCTTTTTTTACTTCCTCGACTAGCGCGGGAACCACTTCAAACAAGTCCCCCACGATGCCGTAATCGGCGACCTCGAAGATCGGCGCGTTGGCGTCTTTATTAATCGCCACAATGGTTTTCGCACCCTTCATCCCCACCAGGTGTTGAATCGCGCCGGAGATTCCGATGGCCATGTAGACCTTCGGCGCCACGGTTTGGCCGGAACTGCCGACTTGCCGTTCCATTGGTAGCCAGCCGGCATCGCAGATCGGCCGCGATGCGGCGAGTTCCGCGCCCAGCGCCTTGGCCAGTTCCTCGACGATAGGAATGTTTTCTTTCTCCTTGATGCCGCGGCCGACGGAGACGATAATCTCAGCCGCCGTCAGATCCACCGCGCGGGCCGATTCGCGGAACGGCGCTTCAGGCTTCTGTCGGATGGACGCGGCGTCGAGTGACGGCACAAAATTGTCTATCGGAGCAGAGCCGGATTCGAGTGCATCGACGCGGAACGCTCCCGCCTGCAACGACGCAAAGCACGGACCGCCTCCCGATACGCGTACATCGCCGTTCAATTTCCCTTGGAACAGCAGCCGCACGAATACCGGCGAGCCGGATTCGACCTTCACCGCGATCACGTCACTGATCAGCACCTGTGAAAATCGCGTCGCCAGCTTCGGCGCAAAGTCGCGCACTTGATAGGTGTGCGGGAACAGCACCAGCGTGGGGCTCACTGCGCGAACCAGACCTTCGACCGCCGCCGTGTATGCATCAGCCGTATAGTCTTTCAGTAGATCGTGCTCGACGGCGTAGACCTTCGCGCATTTTTTCGTGGCAGCCTCGGACGCCAGCGCGCTTACTCCCGAACCGGGGACGGCTGCATAAAGTTCTGTGCCCATCTGCGCCGCCAGCTGCTGGCCCGCGACCAGCGTCTCCCACGACATGCGATTCCATTTGCCGCCGGTCTGTTCCAGAACCACTAAGACGCTCATATGACGCGGACCTCGAACTTCAGCTTCTCTACCAGCTTCGCGGCTGCGGTTTTCGGGTCACCCTCGAAAATCTGCGTCTGCTTGCTCTTGTGCGGCACGTAGATTTTCTCGATGGTTGCCGTTGGCGCCGCGATCGAGCCCAATTCGGCCAGCGTCACGCGCTTGATCTCCTTCGATTTAGCCTTCTTGATGCCCATCAGCGTGGCGTACCGCAGTTTGTTGATGCCGCTCTGAATAGTCAGCACCGCCGGCAGAGGCATCACAATGTGCTGGAACCAGCCATCTTCCAATTCGCGCTTCACGCGGATCGAAGCTGGGCTGTTATCAATATGGCTCACTTCCACCTGCATGATGATGGTCGAGCTAACAATGCCCATCAACTCAGCCAGCACCACTCCCGTTTGTCCGTAACCCAGGTCATCCGATTGCAGACCGGTAAGGATCAGATCGGGATTCTCGGACTTCACCGCGCCGGCAAGTAATTTCGCGACGCCCAGCGTGTCTAAGGTGTTCAGATTCTCTTCTTCAATGTGAATCGCGCGGTCCGCGCCCTTGGCCAGCGCCTCGCGAATGGTCTGCGCCGCGCGCGCCGGTCCGGCGCACAAGGCAACGACTTCTCCGCCATGCTTTTCTTTCAACTGAAGGGCTTCTTCAAGAGCGTAAGCATCCGGCTCATTGATCTCGAAGCTCAAATCGGCTTCCTGTATCCATCGCCCGTTCGCATCCACGCGGAGTTGCGAGTCGCGGACAGGGACTTGCTTGATCGCGACGATAATTTTCATTGTTTAGTCTGGTTTCTTAAAAATGAGGCAGCCGTTCGTGCCGCCAAAGCCGAACGAATTGGTGAGCGCGTAATCGATCTTCATCGGACGCGCGCGATTCGGCACGTAATCGAGATCGCATTCCGGATCGGGTTGCTCCAGGTTCACCGTCGGCGGCGCGATCTGGTCGTGAATCGCCAGCACCGTGATGCCCGCTTCCAGTCCGCCCGCTCCACCCAGCAGATGCCCGGTCATCGACTTGGTCGAAGACACGGCAACCTTGTAGGCATGATCGGTAAATACACGTTTGATGGCGGTGGTTTCAATGCGGTCGCCCAAGGGCGTCGACGTTCCGTGCGCGTTGATGTAATCGATCTGGTGCGGCTCGATCTTGGCATCGCGCAGCGAATTGCGCATCACGCGAAACGCGCCGTCGCCGTCTTCGGCTGGCGATGTTATGTGGTACGCATCGCCCGACATCCCGTAGCCGGCGACCTCGGCCAGAATGGGCGCGCCGCGGCGTTTGGCATGCTCCATCTCTTCCAGCACCAGAATTCCCGCGCCTTCGCCGATGATGAAGCCGTCGCGCGAAATATCCCAGGGACGGCAGGCGTGCTCCGGATCGTCATTGCGCTGCGACAGCGCGCGCATCGCCCCGAATCCCGCCACGCTCAGGGGAGTGATGCACGCTTCCGCGCCACCGCAGATCATCACGTCGGCGTCGTCGTGCTGGATCAGCCGGAACGAATCGCCCACCGCGTGCGCGCTGGTGGTGCAAGCGGTCGCGGTGGCTGAGTTCGGACCCTTCGCGCCCGTACGGATCGAAACGTAGCCCGAAGCGAGGTTGATGATGGTGGCCGGAATGAAAAACGGCGAGACGCGCGATGGGCCTCGTTCGAGCAAAATCTTGTGCTCCCGCTCAATCACGTCGAATCCGCCGATGCCGCTGCCGATATAGACGCCGGTCCGCTCGGCCTCCTCCTGGTCGGGCTGAGGGCTGAATTTCAGTCCCGCGCCTTCGAGGGCGAACTGCGACGCCGCGATGGCGAACTGGATGAACCGCCCCATCTTCTTAATTTCTTTTTTTTCGATGTAATCGCCGGGATTGAAACCCTTCACTTCGCCGGCGATGCGGCAGTTGAAGTCGGTTGCATCAAACGCGGTGATCGGCCCGATGCCGTTCGTCCCTGTTTTAATTGCTTCCCAGACAGTTTTGGTGCCGATTCCAACCGAGGTCACAAGTCCCACCCCGGTAACTACGACTCGTCGTTTCAAACGTGACTCCAGACGCTCGCCGCGCTAGGTTTTCTTCTTCGACTCGATATAGTCGATGGCATTCTTCACGGTTGCGATCTTCTCGGCGTCCTCATCCGGAATATCGAGGTCGAACGCCTCCTCGAACGCCATCACCAGCTCGACGATATCAAGCGAGTCGGCGCCAAGATCATCGACGAAGCTCGCGGTGGGATCGACTTGCGATTCATCCACCCCCAGTTGTTCGACGATGATTTGCTTGACCTTCTGCTCAACGGACATGCACCCTCCAGGGATTCTTTGACAAACTTCTAGATTCTAGCAGAGATTTCAGCTTTTGGCTGCTATTCTTACACCCATTTCACGCTATGATCCGCCGTCACCGCAAACGTCCCCGGAGGCGAGTCGAGCGTGAAGAACGACCACGGCCCTTCTATCCAAGGATAACGCCAAATGACGCTCTCATCGATCTCGACTCCTAAACCGGGCCCCGACGGCACCACCAGGTTGCCGCGCTCGATGGCCAACGGCGTTTTCAAAATCTCCGACGCCAGCGGGAACGGATACATGAACTTCTGGGTGTCAGTCGAATAACACGGGTATTCCAGCCAGTCGACCACGCTTTCCGGCCAGCACACGCCCAGGTGCGCCGCTGCCAGCACTTCCAGCGACGATCCCCAGCTATGGAAGGCGAACCGCAGGCCTTCGCGCGCAATATCCGGAAACAGCCTGCGCGCCGTCGCGAACCCTCCCTGGCAGACGATGTCCATCTGCACATAATCGACGGCTTGCGATTGGATCAGGTCCAGATACCGCAGCTCGTTCGGTTCATGCTCGCCGCTGGCGAGCGGCACCAGGTCCTTTTCGTTCAACGCAACGTAGGCGTCGTGATCGTCCGGCGGCATCGGCTCTTCCAGCCAAAGGATGCGGTACTCGGCCATCGCTTTCGCCAATTCCTCCACCGTCTCGTGCGAGTAGCTCTTGTTGCCCATGCGCCACCAGGTGTGCGCATCCACCATGATTTCGAAATCGGGACCTGTCGCCTTGCGCATCTGCCGCACCGCTTCGAGGTCGGCTTCGGGCCCGTTGCCGGGACGCATTTTGTACGCCGTGAATCCCAGGTTGCGGCACAACACCGCTTCGGCCGCGTAACCCTCCGGCGATTGATACATGCCGGAGCTGCCATACAGTCGGATGCGGTCCCGCACGCGTCCCCCGATTAGCTCGCTCACCGCCACGTTGTGCGCCTTGCCCGCCAGATCGTACAGCGCAATCTCCACCGCGCTGTAAACCTTGCTCACCTCGGCATCGGCGCCCGCGCCTTGTTGAAACAGGATCCGCAGCGCGTCGGGATCGGCCAGCGTGCGGCCAACCAGAAAGGGCGCGATCAGTTGGTCGATGGTCTGCTTCGAAGGAACGCTGGCCTGGCCGGGCGCGTAGCCGAAAAGGCCGGTGTCGGTGGAAACGCGGATCAGCATCGCGTCACGTTTCAGGATGGTTCGTTCCCCTCCGAAGTACGTCAGCGTGACGGGCTCAGGGAGCCTGTAGGAGAGGAGATAAGCTTCAATGCCGGTAATTTTCAAGGTCGTTAACATTCTACCGGAAGAAGGAACGGCCATGCGTCACAGGCTGCGGAAAAAGTCTTTCGCAGGGCATGGCCCCGCGCCACAGAGGTACCCAATGTTATTGACTTGCCGTTGTGGGGCGGCGCCATGCGCTGACAAAAGAGCTCTTACGACTTTTTCCGCAGCCTGGTCAGCATGCGGACAGAAAAAAAATGCCGGGCGTTGTTATACGCCCGGCGAGGAGCACCCACAAGTAGCTCGGAGGAATCTGCTTGTGGTTGTGGAGGAATCGTAAAAATCGAATCTTGGGCTCAGCCTAGCAGACCGCCGTGTCCCAGGCAGGCCACTTCCCAACCCGACACGCGATACCGCGCCAACAATGGCGGCAAAACCAGATCGACTACATTCGGCTTGGCAGAGCGAAAACATCCAGGCGCCGAGACGATCGGCGTCTCGTCCTTATACCCTAGCAGAAACAGATTGCCCGGCTCCACTGGCGCCAGGAACCGCTCCAGGTGGCAGCCGATACGGGTCATCGCTCGCCCGACCACGTCATCCGGACCCGCCGGCGCCGTCGTCGACGCCACCAGGATCGCCGCTGGTTGGGCGCGCAACAGGTGTTGCAAACCGCGCGCTACCGCGGTCTCCTCTTCCTGAACCGCCAGCACGAACGCCGGCGTGATTCCAAAATGTTCCAGCCTCTGCCGCATGATGTTCTCAAAAAGCTGCTTGGCGCGATCGCCGTGCACCGCATCGCTATACAGGACCGCCACCACTGGATTGCGAACCGGCCGCGCCTGCAAGATCGGCCCCCGCTCTCGCAAAATGCTGATGACCGCTTCCAATTGCGACTGGGCAACCGCGAACGGAGCGCTTTTCACCGTCGCTATGCGTTGACCTGCCCGGGCAAAGCTGAAGTTCATGCTGGTGGCGATCACCAGGCTGGCCGTGCAGTTGATCTGCTTCAGTAACTCGTCGTCCACCAACACGCAGCAGTCTTCGGTAGCGAACAGGTTGGCTCGCCCGCCTGCCGCGAGGCGAATTTCCAGGCATCCGCAGCCCATCTCCGCCGCCGACTGGCTTACTGCGTCGTCCTCTCCTACCTCGCCATCCTCAAGCTCGGTCACCCAAACCTGGCCCAGCCCTTCGGTTTCGAGCAGCCGGACGTCTTCTTCACTCAGCACATGCCCCTTTGCCAGCAGTTTGCGCCCTCCCGGACGAAAAATCGTACAGCAGAGAATTCTCCCTGTCGATTCCTTAACGCCGACCGTCTGAGCTTTCATTTTTCCCTCCCGAGTAGACACCCGGCGAAATTTTCAAATAGCGGCTTGCGTGAGCTTAGTGGTCGGGACACCGGAAATATCTCAGAGAAGTTATGCATCATTTCTCAAACCCCACTTTGCCATCCGGCAGAGAGCCCGCGCTGTTTATGACACCTGACTAGAAGAAAACATAATATAATTTCGTAGAAATTGGATTCCTTATAAATTGGATAAGGAGCGAGATGAAGAGCCTATTCCCGAGTCCTACGTCACTTGTAGGTCGACGGAGGACACCCAAGATTCAAGTATTCAAAGAACGTTCCCGCGGTAGAACTACGGCACCAAGCGAGTCTAGTTGAAGAAACCGATGGGGACAGTACAAAAAAGCTCACATCTGCAAGAAAAAAAGCGAACAAAGTTGTTCGTCAGTCGTGCAGTACGACACTCAGCAAGGAGCTATGTACCTCCAGGCTGCCGTTGTACTTGATGAATCCCAGCTTGCGAAACTTGTTCATAAAGTGGCTCACCCGGGAACGAGTGGTCCCGATCATCTCGGCTAAAGTCTCCTGGCTTATTTTCTCGATAACGACGTCCTGCTTCTCCTGGCTTCCGTAATTAGCCAGCAAAAGTAACACACGCGCCAGTCTTTTTTCACTGGAATTAAAAAGCTGATCCACTAAATCCTCCTGCGTTCGGATATTCCGAATCAGCAGATAGGCCAGGAATATCTCCGCGAATTCCGGATCGGAGCGCAACGCCCGCACGGTCGCCTCCTTCTCGATTCGCACGATCTTACAATCGGTCAAAGGCGTCGCCGAAGACATCCGGCGCGGCTGGCCCGCCAGGGCGCCCTCACCGATAAAATCGCCCGGACCCAGAATGGCCACCACCGCCTCCTTGCCCCGTTTCGAAACCACCCCTAGTTTCACTTTTCCCTTCTCAATGTAGTAGATGGAGTCGGCCGGATCGCCTTGGCGAAAGATCGCCTTCTTGGGAGTACACTCCGCGATGGTCTTGCCGCCGCTGATTTTAGACAGGAAATTCTGTTCGCTAAAGTGGTCCGCGATCGTTTTCACTGCTGATCCTCCTTCGACACCAAGCCTCCCTTCCGCTCGCGAATTTCAAATTGCGCGAAAAGAGAGCAGAAGACGTGGGTCACTCATCGTTAGAAAAAAGGAAGCAGAAAACTCACGGACTGTGCGCACTCTATTGGATTCTACCTGATTGGATTCTACCTGCGCTGGTGTTAAAAAACTGTTCAAAACTGAACAGGGGTCTTTCCGGCGAAAGTCTTTGCAAACGATTGTGTCAAAAGGGTTAATCGTGCAGTACGACGCTGATCAACGAACTATGCACTTCCAGTGTGCCGTTGTACTTGATGAACCCAAGTTTCCGGAACTTGTTCATGAAGTAGCTCACCCGGGAGCGGGTGGTGCCCACCATTTCGGCCAACGTTTCCTGACTGATCTTCCCGATCACCAACTCCTGCTGCTGCTCCCTTCCATAGTTCGCCAGCAACAACAGCACGCGCGCCAGTCGCTTTTCACTGGAGTTGAAAAGCTGATCCACCAGGTCCTCCTGGGTCCTGATATTGCGCTCCAGCAGATATGCCAGGAATAGCTCGGAAAACTCGGGATCGGCCCGCAATGCCTTGATCGCCGCCGTCTTCTCCATCCGCACGATTCGGGATTCGGAAAGAGCGGTGGCCGTGCTGATACGCTGCGTCTGACCCGCCAGGCATTCCTCGCCCAAGAAATCACCGGCGCCGAGGATGGCAACCACGGCTTCCTTCCCTCGCTTCGACACCACCGTCAGCTTGACTTTGCCCGTCTCGATGTAAAAAATCGAGTCGGACGCATCGCCCTGCCGAAAAATCGCCTTCCTGGCTTTGTACTTACCAATCAGCTTGCCGCTGCTAAGCTTGGAGAAGAGAGTTTGTGCGTTAAATAAATCCGCCTTTTTCACCTGCAATCCCTCCGGCGCGCTGGCCAAGCGTCGACACCATACTACTCCTATTTTATCGCGGCCATTCGCGAACGTCCCACATATTTGGTTTGGTGTCCAACCGGATTTTCGCGATTTCTATTGTTTTCGCAACACCGGAAAGGCTGGAAAATCGATGATCTGAGTCAACCGCGCAACCGGCGCCGGCGCGGCTTCCGGCTTCAGCTTTTTTAACACCGCGATTTCATCGCAAGCCTGAAATTTCGGACAGCGCAGGCAGTCTTTCCATGCTTTCAGAGGCAGCTCCCCGCGATCCACTTCCTCAAATCCCAGTTTGCCGAAGAACCCTGGAACATAGGTGAACGCGAACATCGAATGCAACTCCTGCGCGCGCCCTTCCTCTTCCAGAGCCTCCACCAGCGCCCTGCCGATTCCCTGGGTTTTCACCGCCGGATCCACCGCCAGACTGCGAACTTCACCCGACGCAGCGGTGTAAAAATGCAGCGCCCCGCATCCCACCAGGCGCGGCCCGTCGAACGCGACTAAGAAGTCGCGAATATTCTCCGCCATTTCAAACTCGGTGCGAGGCAGCATGACGCCCTTCACCGCATAGGCGTTAATCAGCTCCAGAAGAGCCGGAATATCGGTCAACGAAGCTTTGCGTATTTCCAGCATGACTCAGGCGACAATCCTCGTTCCGGTATTTTTCCCGGAGAGAATCTCCTCCACCACTCCAGCCTTCGCGCCCGGTGCGATCACGATTTCTCCAACCCCTGCCCGCACCGCGGAGACCGCCGCTTCCAGCTTCGCCTGCATCCCTCCGGTGGCCACGCCCGCCGCGATCAATCGCGCCGCCTCCTCCGCGGTCAGGGATTCGAGAACATTCCCTTCCCGGCCCTTCACTCCGTCGACATCGGTCAGAAAAATCAGCTTGTCCGCGCCGAACGATTGTGCGCACGCCACCGCCATCTGATCCGCGTTGACATTGTAAACCGAGCCCTTGGCATCGCCCGCCACGCACGCCACCACCGGAAGATAATGCTCCCGCGTAAGCAGATCGATCAATCGCGCGTCACTCCGCACAGGCCTACCCACCGCGCCCAGTTCTTCGGCCAGAGGCTCGGCGTCTACTAATCCCGAGTCCAAACCCGTCAACCCGACAGGCCGGGCGCCCGCGGCGCGAAACGAACCCACCAGCTGGGTATTCACCGTTCCCGCAAAAACTTTCAGCACAGCGTCCACCACCTCCGGCGTGGTGACCCTCAGCCCGTTGACGAACCGGCTTTCCACCCCTCGCTCGGCCAGATATCGGGTCATCTGCTTGCCGCCTCCGTGCACCACGACCACGGCATGAGCAATCCCGGCGATCTCCCGCGCCAGCCGCATTCGCGAGGCTTCCGAATCGAGCAGCGTGCCGCCCAGTTTGATCAGCAGCTTCACAACAAGCCCGCGGTTTCCGGAAAACCCAGCGCCAGGTTCATGTTTTGCACGGCCATGCCCGCCGCGCCCTTTACCAGATTGTCGATTGCCGCCACTACCACAGCGCGGCCGGTTTTCGCATCATATTGGACCCCGATATCGCAAAAATTCGTTCGCGCCACCCCCCGCAAGTCGGGAAATTTTCCCTCGGGGTAAATTCTCATAAACGGCTCGTTACGGTAACGGTCGACGTAGATTTGCGTCAAATTAACGTCAGTTATGGTCCGGAAATAGATCGTCTCAAGAATCCCTCGCTCAATCGGGAGCAGCTGCGCGGTAAAGCTCAGCTCGGATTCTTCCAGGCCCGAGGTGCGCAAAATCTCCGGCACGTGGCGGTGCTCCAGCACCGAATAGGCTGAGAAATTCTCCGTAACTTCAACAAAACTGGTTTTCAGTGTCGGTTTTCGACCAGCACCGCTGACCCCGGATTTGGCATCGCAGACAATCCCCGCCCGCCGATCGATCACGCCGGCTTCGAGTAGCGGCCGCAGCGCCAGATTCGCCGCCGTCGGATAGCAGCCAGGGTTTGAAATCAATCGTTTACCAGGAACATCGGCCCTGCAAAATTCAGGCAGCCCATACACCGCCTCGGCCAGCAAATCAGGCCGCGGATGGGTTTCTTTATACCACCGCTTGTAGTTTTCAACCGTTCCCAGACGGAAAGCCCCGCTCAAATCAATCACTTTGGAGCCCGCCTCAAGCAGCCCCGGAGCCAGGGCGATCGACACCTCCGGGGGTGTCGCCAAAAACACCAGCGCGAGCCCGGTATCGGCCGAAAAGGCCAGCCTGCGGGGACCCTGGTAATTCAGCGGCCGCGCGCGGTCTTCCGCTTCGCGATGCTCGAGCAGAACGGGCTCGACATGCGGATGCCGCTCAAGAATAGATGCAAGCTCAGCGCCGCTATACCCGCTGAAGCCTACGATGCCGACGGGGATCATTTGATTAATTATTCACTCTAATGAATAATTATACCACGCTCAGGAGCGCTGCTCGCTGACCGAACGTTCGGCGAGGTCGCCGATGATGGGTAGTTTGTAGTTCTCATTGTGGCTGACCTTGATCATCATGAAAACCCACGCCGCGAAAATCGCCAGTTGCAGCAGGTCCGCGCCGACGCGGTGGAAGGGCATACCCAGCAGGAACCCCGAGGCGTGGAGAAACGGCGAGATCACCCAGTCCACGATCAGCCATGCCACGAACACGTATAAACCCTGGAAAGCATGAAAGCGGACCTGCGCGTTATCGCGGAACCTGTGGCTGGCCAGCACCACGATCGCGGCGATCCAGCCCAGCCATGGGACGTAGCAGAGCAGTGACGCGTTGCGCGCGCTGATGCCGGAGAAAGGATCGTGCGGGGCGTGCGCTCCCGCGGCGGCATTCGCTCCGGATATCTTTTGCGGGGCGCCGCACTTGGCGCAGAACGGATCGGCGTCGCCGACCTTGTTGCCGCATTGGACACAAAATGCCATTGCTGAACAGTAATACGATACTGTAACACTGAAGGTTCCCGGCGCATGTTAGGATCAATCTCGATGCGAGCATTAATTTTCCTTCTGGTTTTCGCTTCGGCCGCGCAGGCCGCGAAGAATCTCGAGATCTTTTTCATCGACACCGAGGGTGGGCAAGCGACACTGGTGGTTTCTCCTTCCGGCCAGGCGATGCTGGTCGACACCGGCTACACCGGCTTCGGCGGCCGCGACGCGAACCGCATCGCCGAGGCGGCGAAACTGGCGCACGTGAAGCGCATCAATGTTCTGTTCCTGACGCATTATCACGCCGACCATGCGGGTGGGGTGAAGAATCTTCTCGAAGTGCTGCCGGTGGAGTCGTTCTACGATCACGGCGAACAAGCCAAAGACGATAAAGCCGATTCCGGCGCCTACAACAAGGCACGAGGCAACGCGCCTCACTTTGTCTACAAGCCGGGCGACAAGATTCCGGTCAAGGATCTGGACATCACGGTGGTGGTGGCGGCGCAAAAACACATCGAGACGAAAGGCGACCCGAATCCGTTCTGCGCCGGTCTTAAGCCGCAAGACGGGGAAGCGGGCGAGAATCCGCAATCGGGCGGGGTGGTCGTCGAGTTCGGGAAATTTCGTTTCGCCGATCTGGGCGACATTATTTATAACGAAGAACTGGCGCTGCTGTGCCCGGAAAACCACGTCGGCAAGCTGGATCTGCTGCTGACGCCGCATCACGGGACGCACGTTTCTCCCAAGGCCGATTACGCGATGGCCCCGCGCGTGGTGATCGAGAACGACGGTCCCACCAAGGGAGGCAAACTGGAGGCGTATCAGATGTGGCGCGCGATGACGGGCCTGGAGGACTTCTGGGAGCTCCATTTCGCGATGGCCGGAGGCAGGGAAGGCAATTCGCCGGATACGTTTATCGCCAACATCGACCAAAGGTGCGAGGGCAAGTATCTGAAAGTCACCGCCCACGAAGACGGCTCGTTTACGGTGTACAATTCCCGCAACAAATACACGAAGACGTACGCTGTAAAATAGATACTGGGGATCTTATGACGACGATCGAGCTTTCCGATGAACAGGCCGAGGCGCTGAAGGCGAAGGCGGCAGCTGAAGGGCTGACCCTCGAGGCTTGGCTCAACAAGCTGGCCGCGCCAGAACAGCCTGTTGAGAGACCCCTGCACACTGCTGCTGAGATTATTCTGTCCTGCATGCGCAACGTGCCGCCTGAGATCATGGCGACAATGCCCACGGATGGCGCGAGCCAGCACGACCATTACATTTACGGCTGGCCCAAAAAAGAAGAATGACCGCGCTTTTTGCCGACACGTTCTACTGGGTTGCTCTGGCAGATTTTAAGGACAGCGCCCATTGGAGAGCAGTTGAGATTGCTACGGTGCAGGCAGGATCGGGCATCGTGACCACGGACGAAGTCCTGAGGAATACCTGGCTTTTTTCTCAAACGCACACGCACAATTTCGGCGAGAGGCGGCCGAAAGCGTTGAGAGGATTCTGGCTAGCCCCGTTATTCGGGTGATCCCGCAGAGCAGGGAGTCATTTCTCGCCGGTCTGCGCCTCTACCGCTCCCGCCCAGACAAGGGCTACAGCCTGGTCGACTGCATTTCGATGCAGACCATGCACCAGGAGGGCTTAACCGAAGCTCTTACCAACGACCGGCATTTTGAACAGGAAGGCTTCCGGGCATTGTTTCGCGATTCCTAGTCGCGCTAATCCCTCGCCGGTTACCTTTCGAGGCGCGCGGGCGTCGTTTCACAGATATGAAATACGCCCTGGCTACGTTATTCTTAGCGGCCGCCACGCTGCCTGCTCAATACAAGACACCGAATCCGCAGGTGGCGAAGATCGTCTCGGAGGTGTCGGACGAGAAAATCACCGAGATTCTGAAGAAGCTGGAATCGTTCGGAACGCGCAACATTTTGTCGACGCAGGACAATCCGACGCGCGGCGTAGGAGCGGCGCGCAAGTGGATTTACGAACAGTTTCGCAGCTACAGTCCGAAGCTGGAAGTCAGTTTCGATCAGTACAAACTCAAGAAAATCGAAGGCCGCGCCTCACGTCTGCCGCGCGACGTGGATTTATACAACGTGGTCGCGGTGCTGCCGGGCACGAGCAACAAGGAGCAGAGGATCATTATCAGCGGCCACTACGACTCGATCGTAATGGGTCGGCCTACTGCCGCTGTACCGGACGCGCCTGGAGCAGCCGCCGGAGGCGGACCGCCGATGCGCGATCCGGATCTCGACGCTCCCGGAGTGACCGATGACGGCAGCGGCACGGCATGCGTGATGGAACTGGCACGCGTTCTGAGTCATTACCAATTTGAGAAAACACTGGTGTTTATCGCCTTTGCGGGCGAAGAAGAAGGACTGCTGGGCGCATCCCTCTACGCCGAGAAGGCTCGCGCCGCGAATCAGAAAATCGAGGCGGTGCTGAATAACGACATCATCGGCAGCGACGTTTCCGGCTCCGGCCGCACGGAAAACCGGCGCGTCAGCGTGTTCAGCGAGGATCCGGACGATTCGCCCTCGCGCGAGCTGGCCCGCTATATAAAGGATATCGGCGAGCGGTATCTGCCCGCGATGCACGTCGACACGATTTTCCGCGCCGACCGGTTTGGCCGCGGGGGCGACCACACGGGGTTCAACCTGGAGGGGTTTTCGGCCGTGCGTCTGTCGTCGCCCGAAGAGAACTTCGCCAACCAGCACAGCGTGACCGATACGTTCGCCAACACGTCGGTGCCGTATATCACTTTGGTGACCAAGGTGAACGGCGCGGCGGCGGCATCGCTGGCGTGGGCCCCGAAAGCTCCGGTGACGGCGGAGGTGACGGAACGCAACGGACAGAAGGTCACGACCTTGCTGCTGACGCGCGGGAAAACGCGATATGATGCGGCGCTGAAGTGGAAGCACGAAAATCCGGAGGCAGATCTGGCCGGTTACGCGGTGCTGTGGAGGTCGACCACGGCTCCCTATTGGGAGCATGAAGTGTACGTGGGCAACGTGACCGAGTACACGTTTCCCGACGTCTCCATCGACGACCTGGTGTTCGGCGTGAAGGCCATCGATAAGGACGGCAACGAGAGCCTGGTCAGCCCGTACGTCCAGGCGCCGAGGGTGAAGAGAAAGATCGAAGTTTACTGAGCTGTACGTTGTGGAGCGCTGCAACCAGTACCGCGATCAGCATCAGCGGCACCGCGATATTGTACGGCCGGCCGAGCATCAGGCAGATATAAATCGGCGGTAATATTGCCAGCGCCATCAGCACGCGCAGCGGCTTCGCGTTCGATTTTGCGATCACAATCGCGAACGGCAGCAGCAGCAGCACCGCGTCCTGCAAATAGGCATGGTAGCCGACCAGCAGTCCCGCCACCAGGCTCATGGCGAACGCCATTTCCAGATCTTGCATTTTCCACGCCAGCCACACGACGGCGGCCACGACCAAAATCGTGAGCAGCCAGTAAACAGCCGGATGCTCCGCGCCCGAGATACCGAAGACCAGCCCTCGAAGATTCGGCATGCTGGACGGATTCGGATGCAGTTCAGGATTGGCGAGCAGAGCCAGATAGCGCCGGGGCCAGTCCCATCCGTCGGTCAGGAAACTGATTGCCGTGAGCACGACGCCGCCCGCCGCGCCACCGGCGAGGACAGTCCATCGGCGATGGATCAAAAATACCAGCGGCGTCAGCACGAATAAATGACCTTTGATCGCGCACAGCGACAGGAGCAGGCCGCCCAAAAATCCGTGGCCGCCGCGAATCGCCAGAATGCTGCCCGCGGCAAGCAGCAACACCAGCGTGACGTCCTGTCCGTTCAGGAAATTCGAGAGCAGCGGGAAACAGAGGCTCGAAAACAGGACCAGTTCCTTGCATTGCGGCACGAACAGGATCAGGAACACGGCGAACGCCAGAAAGCTGAGGCCTTCAAACGTCCAATATGCCGCGCGATACGGCAGCATGGCGAGCGGGCGCAACATCGCCGCATAGAACGGGGGACGGGAATAATAAACGCCCACCAGTTCGACGCCCGCGCTTTCGCGATGAATGCGTCTCGCCGCGACAGGACTATATAAGTCCGGCGTACCAGAGAGTTTCGCGCCCGCGTAGAGCTGCAAAAAATCGTTCTGGCCGGGGAAGAAACGGTCGCGTTGCAGAAGGCCCAGAAAAATCAGCAGGGTCAAGCCGACGGCCGCGGAGATCCACTGAATCCAATCGAACTTTTTCAAGAGTCGATGATAGTACAATCACCACAGGAGGTGTTATGCGAACTATTCGCTTCCTCAGCACCGCCGCGCTCATGCTGGCGAATCTCGCAGCGGCGAACAATGTTTGTCCCGTTACGAAACCGCCCAGCCCGGCGTTCATCCCTCCGGCTCCGTATCAAGTGAACCCCGGTCTAAACGCCTTCTGGTTCGGCGACAAGGATCTTTGGACCCTTCTGCCGATCGACGGCGTTTGGAGCGGACTTCCGCTCAACGCGAACAAAAACTATTTCAACAAAGTGTTCCTCTGGCAGCAGGGATACGATGGGAAAACGGAACCGCAGCCGGACGTCAACGTCGTTGTCCGCCGCCTGGACGCGAACGCGGCAGTTTACAAAACGCAGTACGCCACCAACGCTTTCTTCGATTACACCTGGCAGATATTAACGGACGTTACCTTCATGTCTGAGGGATGCTGGGAGATCACCGCTACTCATAATCGCCATAACCTGACTTTTGTTGTGTCGGTCCAGCCTTAACTTAGTATTCTGGTTATTGCTTCTTTCCTCGTCGACATATTTCATCTTCCTGGCCGCCATCTTTTTCCTGTACTGGCCTTTGTCGCGCGTGCGATTCCTGGCGCTGGGTGTGCTGCTGTTCGCGAACTATTTTTTCTACGCCAAGTGGGACATGTTTTACCTGGCCCTGATCCCGGCCGTCGGCAGTTGCGATTACGTGTTCGGCCTTGGCCTGCAATATTCGAAAAACGCAATCGTGCGCCGCATCCTTGTCGGCGCAAGCTTGCTGATGAACCTCGGCATGCTCGCGTTTTTCAAATACATGCCGTTCTTCCTGCAAAATTATACGAATTGGACAGGGAAGCCGGCGCAGGAGTGGCACTGGGCTTTGCCCGTCACGCTCTCGTTCTACGTGTTTCAGGCGCTAACCTACACCATCGACATCTATCGCCGGGACGCGAAGGGCACCAAGAGTTATCTCTCTTACCTCGCCGCCGTCTCGTTTTTCCCGACCACGCTGGCCGGACCGATCACGCGCGTCTCCACGCTGATCGACCAGTTCGAAAAACCTCGCAAGCTGGACGCCGTGGACGGTGGACGCGCGCTGTTCCTCATCGGGATGGGGCTCACGAAAAAACTCCTCATCGCCGACTATCTCTCCGCCAACCTGGTGAATCGCGTCTTCGATTTTCCCGCGCTCTACTCCGGTACTGAAGTTCTGATCGCAGTCTACGCCTTCGCGCTGCAAATTTATTTCGATTTTTCGGGATATACCGATATCGCCATCGGTTCCGCGCTGCTGCTGGGCATCAAACTGCCGCCAAATTTCAACGCTCCGTACGCAGCCGTGAATATCGCCGACTTCTGGCGCCGCTGGCACATCACGTTCTCCAACTGGCTGCGCGATTATCTCTATTTCTCGCTCCCCGGCCTGCGCTCGAAATGGAAAATCTTCACGTATTGGAATCTCTTTGTGACGATGGTCATCGGCGGATTGTGGCATGGCGCAAGCTGGACGTTCGTCATCTGGGGCGCGATTCACGGCCTGGGGCTCGCCGTTCACCGTTTCTTCCAGGTCTCGCGTGGGAACAAAAAGGCCACAGGCTTCTGGAAGTACTTCAATACTTTCGTCACCGTCCAGTTCGTCTGCTTCGCCTGGATTTTCTTCCGCGCTGCGAGCTGGGAAAACGCGTATGCGATTCTCTCGCGCATCGGGTCGCTCAGTTTTTCAGTCGCGAATATCGCGCCGCCTCTGGTGCTGATTATGAGCATCGCGATTCTGGCGCACTACTGCCCGAAAACCTGGTACGACTTCAGCCTGAACCTCTATTCGCGAGCACCCTTCTATGTGCAGGCGCTGGTGCTGGCGCTTCTCGTCATCGGCCTGCAATACGTGGCACAAACCGGTGCGACACCGTTTATTTATAACAAGTTTTAAACATGAGTTTGTTCTGCCTCATTCACGGCTCGACCCAGGACCCATCCGGCTGGGATCTTCTGGTCCCGAAGCTTCGCGAATTGGGTCACGAAGCCATCCTTGTCGATCTGCCGGTCGATCAGCCCGACGCGAGCGCAACGGTTTACGCCGAGCGCATCGCCGATTCGCTCACCTCCGACGGCGCCATTGTCGTAGCGCACTCCGCCAGCGGCGTTTTTCTTCCGCTCGTCCCCGCGATGCGGCGCGTCGCCCGATTGGTCTTCCTCGCAGCCGCGGTTCCACAACTCGGCAAGAGCGTAATCGACCAGGTCCGCTCCGATCCCGAAATGATGAATCCGGATTGGCTCGGGAAAAATCCAGTCCATGACGATGCGGTCGCGATGAAATTTCTGTTTCACGATTGCTCGCCCGAAGCCGCGCGCTGGGCGATGACCACGCGCCGTCTGATGATGGCCCGCCAGGCAATGATAGAGGTCTTCCCGCTCGACCAGTGGCCTGACGTGCCGTGCTCATCCATCGTCTGCTCCGGCGATCGCACCATCCAGCCCGCGTGGAGCCGCCGCGTGGCTCGCGAACGCCTCGGGGTGGAACCGGTCGAGATCGACGGCGGCCACTGTCCGCACGTTTCGCGTCCCAGCGCACTGGCGCAAGCGCTGCACGCGATTTCGGCGTCCTGAGAAAAGATCGCTCCCTATGGTCGCGGCTCGGAATCGGCATTTCGCGAAATCAACCGCATACCGAGCCGCGACCGCAGGGAGCGATCTTCGTGGCAATCGGCCCTGTTAAGATGAACAGCATGCCGATCAGGACGGGACTCGCGGTGCTCACGTTCATCGGGCTCCTCCTGTTGCCGCAGTATGTCCCGGCTCTGGAAAAATATAAAACGTTCGATCCGGCCGCGCTCTATCTTGTCGTCGATCTCCCTATTAAAGGTCCGCCGTCGGAAAACGATCCCGGCCCCAAGAACGAAGAACTGCGCGCCGCGCGCCTCGAAGCCACGGCTCCTAAGAATCTGATCGATCCCACGCATGAGCTGGATCATTTTTACCAGTCGCTGCTCAAAGGCGGGACCACGCGCATTGTGCATTACGGCGATTCACCCACCACCGGCGACCTGATCACCGCCGACGCCCGCGCCGCTTTACAGAAACAGTTCGGCGACGCCGGCAGCGGCTTCGCGCTCATCGCCCGTCCGTGGGCCTGGTACAACCATCGCGGAGTGGAGATGGAAGGCTCTGGCTGGGGCATCGACGTTGCCGGCGCGACCGAAGTCAAGGACGGCATGCACGGCCTCGGCGGCGCGAGCTTCCGCGGCTCGGCCGGCGCCACCGCGCGTTTCACATTGAAGGCTGCGCACCAGATCGTCGAGATCGCCTATCTCGCACAGCCCGACGGAGGCGATTTCACGGTGGAGGCCGACGGCTCCAACCTCGGCACCGTCGAAACCGCGGCCGATTCGAAGACCCCTGGATTCACTTCGTTCAACATCCCCAACGGCGCGCACAAATTCGTAATCCGCGTTACTCGCGGCACCGTTCGCATGTACGGAGCGGATTTCCGCCGCTCCACGCCGGGCGTGGTCTATCACAGCTTGGGCGTAAACGGCGCGAATGTGACGTTGCTTTCTCGCTCCTTCAGCGGCCCCCACTGGACCGCGGAGCTGCGCCATTACAAGCCCGATCTGGTGATCATCAACTACGGCACCAATGAAAGCGGATATCCGACCTTCGTCGAAGGCACCTGGGGCCAGGAACTGAAAAACGCCGTGAAACGCGTGCAGACCGCGCTGCCCGACGCGTCGATCCTGCTGATGAGCCCCATGGACCGCGGCGAGCGCAAACACGACGGCAAAATCGACACGATCACCGCCATGCCCAACCTGGTGAAAATCGAACAAGGAGTCGGCCAGGAAACCGGCATAGCGTTTTTCAATACATTTCAGGCGATGGGCGGCCCCGGCACCATGGGCCGCTGGTATGCGTCCGAGCCCCGCCTGGTGGGCGCGGACTTCATCCACCCCATGCCCGCAGGAGCTAAGATAGTAGGCGAATTACTTTACAGTGCACTCCGGGATGGATATAACGACTATAAACTGCGACAATTGAATAAGGCTTCAGTGCAGACAGCCTCTAAAGAATGATTTCGCTGGCCAGAGCCGGATGCGTCCTGTCCGTCGCCGTAGGTGTGTGTCTCGGCGCGTCGACGAGCACTCCCACCAAACCCACTGCACCCTCGACGAAATCGAAAAGCAAAAAATACCGTTCGAGCGTCGGCAAGCCCGCTCCGAAAACGGCAGCGAAAAAAGGTCCTGTAAGAACAGCCGCGAAAAAAATCGCGACCTCTGTCTCCAAAACCGCTTCCACCGTGCGCCGCCGCGTGAGAGCTCCCAGGGTTAGTGCTGCTACCAGGATGGAAGCCAACCAGGGAGTGTTTCAAAAAGTTTCCACCGGCGCCAGCATCCCGGTAGAAAACGCCGGAACGTTGATTCCATTCTTCGAACAGCTCTACCGCCATCAGAAGGGCGACATCCCTGGCCCCCTGCGCATTTTGCACTACGGCGATTCGCACACTGCTGCTGATGAATGGACGGGTGACCTCCGAAATCGTTTCCAGGAAAAATTCGGCGACGGCGGCAGCGGCTATTCGCTCATCGGCCGCCCTTATGCGGGCTATCGCCGGTTCGACGTGCGCAGCGGCTCCACGCGCGGCTGGCACACCGAAGGCCTGGTGGGCAAAACGCCTGGCGACGGCATCTACGGCCTCGGCGGCATCAGCATGTCGACCCGGTCGCCTCGCGAATCCGTCTATCTTCAGGCCGATGGACAGCAGTTTGAGTTGTTCTATCTCCAGCAGCCCGGCGGCGGAGCGATTCAGATTTACGACAACGGCACGCCGGTGGAACGAATTTCCACCGACGGCACTCCAGCGCCGGGTTACTATCACTATGAAGGCGTGCAAGGCCAGCACAAGTTTGAGGTCGAGACGCTGGACCGCGCTCCGGTGCGGCTGTTCGGATGGGTCGCCGAAAACTCGCGCGGCGTGACGTACGAAGAGCTGGGCATTAACGGCGCGCAGGCCACCACCGCGCTGAACTGGGACCCGGTGACGATGCGCTCCAACATTGAGCGCCGCAATCCAGCGCTAATCGTCATCGCTTATGGGACCAACGAAGCCGGTCGCAAGGACTGGACGGTCGATTCCTATCGCGACATGTTCGTCCAGTTGATCGGCCGCTTCCGCACCGCCGCGCCCACCGCGACTATCCTCATCATCGGACCGCCGGACCGCTATATCCGCACCCGGTCGAAGGGCTGGATTCCGATGGACAATATTGATCTGATCGTCGAAGCGCAGCGCCAGGCCGCCGCGGCCACCGGCAGCGCGTTCTGGGATCTGCGGGCGAAAATGGGCGGCAAGGGCGCGATGCGCGAATGGGTGCTGGCGGGCATGGCGCAAGGCGATTACGTCCACTTCACCGGCGCAGGTTATCGCATGATCGGCGACGCCGTCTTTCGCGACCTGATGGGACAATACGACCTCTTTTTGAAAGCTCGCGAGAGTGTGTCCGCCGCCGCCGCGTCTGAAAATGCGCCGGCGCAGGATCGTCATTAAGAAAAGTGCGTGGAAAAGGCGACCACAGAGTTCTATTGCCCCCGCTGCCAGCAGCCCGTGAGCGATCCTTTGGCCTGCGGCGACTGCGGATCGCTCATCTGCCGGAAATGCGGCTCCCCTTTGGAACAGGTGGACGAATTGGGCATCGGCTAAGCATTTTCTTCTTGGCGAGCTTAGCGTCTTTGCGTGAACTGTCTTTTGTCTTTCTCTTGGCCGTCCTCACAGCCTGTAGCTCCCGCACTCCCCAACAACCATCCTCCGGCGTAGCCTACGTCGGCCCCATCACCCTCAACCTGCGAAAAGATCTGGCGTCGAAATCTCCTCCCGTGGCCGCCGTGAAACATGGCGACAAACTTGATGTCATCGAACTGCGCCGCCGATTTATCAAGGTCCGCACCGCGCAAGGCATCGAAGGCTGGACCGATTCCAACCTTCTGCTGACCAGTCAGCAGATGGACGACCTCTTGCGTTTGGCCGACGGGGCCGCGAAACTCGCCTCGCAGGGCAAGGCCACGCCCTTCGACGTTCTCAACATGCACAGCGCCCCCGCGCGCCAATCCCCCAGCTTTTTTCAAATCTCCGAAGGAGAATCGGTCGAGGTCATCGGCCATCGTCTCGCGCCTCACTCCGCCGCGCCTGAGCCCGTTCATCTTCCTCCTCCAGTCAAGCGCACCGCGCCTTCGAAAAAGTCGAGAGCCAAGGAGGCCCGCGCCGCGCAAGCCCCTCCCATGCCGGTTCCCCCCGCGCCTCCGCGCAACTGGCAGGACCTTTCGAAGCCTCGCGCCGCCGACCTCTCCGCGCGCGCAGGCGCCAACCCGCCCGCCTCTCCCGCCGCCGCGCCACAGTTCGACGATTGGAACCTGGTCCGCACCAAGGACGGCAAAGTCGGCTGGGTGCTCGCCCGCATGTTGATCATGTCGATCCCTGACGAGGTCGCGCAGTACGCCGAAGGCCATCGCATCACCGCCTACCTTCCCCTGGGCGAGGTGAAGGAAAAAGGCAAACGGCAATCCAAACACAACTGGCTCTGGACTACCTCCAGCGCCGGCCAGCACCCCTTCGAATTCGACAGCTTCCGCGTCTTCGTCTGGAGCACACGCCGCCATCATTATGAGACCGCGTTTATCGAGCGCAACGTGCAGGGCTTTTATCCCATCGAGCCCGTTGCGCTTCCCGGCCAGGAAGAGAACGCGTTTTCCGTCGTGCTGCGCGAAAAGGACGGCAAGCTGTACAAGCGGACCTATGGCTTCACCGGCTACCACGTGCGCATGATTTCGAAAGTGCCGTTTAATCCTCCCGGCGAGCTGCCGGAGGTTCGCATGTCCCGCAATTTCGATCCTCCGCCCGCCCCCGCCCAGGAATCGAGCGGATTAGGACAAAAGCTGAGCGATCTGCGCAAGAAACTCTTCGGCCGATAGGCGTCACCCGTTCATCTGCCAAAAAACCTCCGCAAACTTCTCACCCACCCCGGCGCCATACAAAAATTTGGCCCCCGCAACAGCCAGTTCCTCGCGATCCGACGCCAGATCCTCCATCGCAGCCGCGATGAACGAATCCAGCGGCATCGGCCCGCGACCCGGCGCGACCAAGAACGTCGAATGCCCCGAACCCAATTCCGACTCCACCCACGGCGGAGCCAACTCAATCACTCTCACGCTTGTCCCGCGAAGCTGATGCCGCAGCGATACCGTGAATGAATGCACAAACGCCTTCGTCGCGCAGTACACCGGAAACCGAGCCATCGGCACAAAGGCCAGCCCCGACGAAACGTTCACGATCGTAGAATCCCGTTCCTTCAGATAAGGCAAGAACGCCGTGGTCATCCCGATCACGCCCATAATATTCGTCTGAATCTCGTCCGCAATCGCCGACTCATCCACAGCTCCCGAAAAATCGTGATGCCTCTGCACGCCCGCGTTATTGACGACCACGTTCAGCGCAGGAAACCGCCCGACCACCTCTAAAGCAGCCGCCGCAATGCTCGCCCGGTCGCGCGTATCGAGCAGCACAAAATCCATCCCCGTCTTCTCCAGAACATCTCGCCGCCGACCCCCGACAATCACGTGATTCCCCAGTTCATGAAATGCCTTCGCGAGCCCTCCGCCAATCCCGGACCCTCCGCCGGTAATGAAAATCGTATTTCCAGTCATCCTCATGTCTCGTACGCTAACATACACATCATGCTCGCCACGTGCCTTCTCGCTCTGCTTCTCGCGCAGGACCCCATCGCTCCGCACTCTGCATCCGAACCTCCCGCCGCGAAAGCCGCCGCTTCTTTGTCCGCCAGCACAAAGGATTCTCCGCCGAACCTCCTCACCACCGGCGAGAAGACCGGCTGGAACGAAACGGCCCCCTACGCTGAAGCCGTCGAAATGTCCCATCGACTGGAGAAAGCCTCGCGCTTCGTCAAAGTCATGGACATCGGCACCACCCCCGAAGGCCGCACCCTGATCGCCGTTGTCGTCTCCAAGGACCGGGCCTTCACCCCCGAAGCCGCCGCGAAAACCAACAAGGCTGTAATCATGATCCAGAGCGGCATCCACGCCGGCGAAATCGAAGGCAAGGACACCGTCCTGATGCTGATCCGCGACATGACCGTCTCGAAGAAATTCGCTTCCTGGTTAGACCACGCGATCTTCATCGTCATCCCCGTGTTCAACGTCGACGGCCACGAATATTTCAGCGCCTATCATCGGCCGAGCCAGAACGGACCCCAATTCACAGGCCTGCGCGCCACCGCCCAGCACTTGAATCTCAATCGCGATTACATGAAGGCCGATACCCCTGAGATGAAGGCCTGGCTGCGCGTCTTCAACACCTGGATGCCCGATTTCCTCATCGACAATCACGTCACCGACGGCTCCGACATGCAGTACGACGTCACCTGGGACATGGCCCGCAATCAGGACATCGCCGAACCCGCCGGCGCCTGGGTGCGCGAAAAATACGTTCCCGAGCTCGACAAGCGCATGGCCTCCGACGGCCATCTGGTCGCGCCCTACGGAGCCCTACGAAACCGCCAATTCTTCATGGAAGTTTTTTCACCGCGCTATTCGCACTTATACTCGGCCGTCCAGAATCGCCCGTCGTTACTGGTCGAAACGCACAGTCTCAAAACCGCCCGCACCCGCGCCTGGGCCAATTACGACATCATGCGGCACACCTTCGAGATCATCGCCGCCGACGCCGAATCCCTTCGCAAAGCCGTCCGCGACGCCGACCGAGCGATGCAGTCCCGCGCTGGCGACCGCTCCGCCGAACCCGTATACCTGGCCGGCAAGGTCAGCGACAAGAGCCGCCCCATCGTCTACCACGCGCTCAAGAACGCCCCATTCAAGAGCGAGGTCACGGGCGCGAACGTGACCCGGTACACAGGCGAGGTCGACGACATCCAGACCGTCATTCACGATCAGATCGACACCACGCTCTCCGCGCAGATGCCCCTCGGCTACCTGATTCCCGCCGCCTTCAGCTCCGCCGCCGACCTTTTGAAACTCCACGGCGTGGAAATGTCGCGCACTGAAAAACCCCTCGATGAGGTTTTTGAAACCTACCGCTTCTCGAGCACCAAATTCGACGCGGGCGCCACCGAGGGCCACGTCATGCTGAACGTCGAACCGCGCACGGTGAAGGAGAAGATTTTCATCCCCGCCGGCTCCTACTGGATTTCAATGAAGCAGCGCCGCGCCCGCCTGATTCTCGCCATGCTCGAGCCCAACGCCCCCGATTCCATCGCGTCGTGGGGACTGCTCAACTCCGTGTTCGAAGGAGGAGGAGGCGGTGGACGAGGCGGACGCGGAGCCGTCGGCGAATATCTTTCCGAACCCATCGCCCGCCGCATGATGGCCGATCAACCGGAGCTCCGCAAACAGTTCGAACAAAAACTCGCCTCCGACCCGCAGTTCGCCGCCGACCCCTCTGCCCGCCTGCGCTGGTGGTTCGAGCAATCGAAATATCAGCCCGAAGATTCCGGCCGCTACCCCATCGTCCGCGTCTGGGAAAAGAACTGGTAGCCTGTTTCTAAGGCATGCGTCTCCTGCTGATTTCGGCGTTCGTCGCGTCGTCCATCGCCGCGCAGGACCAAATATGCAAAGTCGAAGGCCAGGTCCTCTCCACCGCCGGAGCCCCTCTAAAAAAAGCGACCCTCCGCCTGCAAGCCGCGTCGCAAATGAACCAATCGAACTTCTCGAACTACTCGGTTTCCACCGATAACGAAGGCAAATTTTTCTTCGAAGGCGTCACCCCCGGCACCTACATCCTCTCCGCCGAGCGCACCGGCTACCTTCGCCAATTCTACGGCACCAAAAACCCCTCGGCCGGAGCGATGCAGATGAAACTCGACGCCGGTCAGGAGATGAAAGGCCTCGTCTTTAAACTGGTCCCTCAAGGGATGATCTTCGGTAAAGTGGTCGACGATGACGGCGACCCTCTGCCAAATTTTATGGTGCAGACGTCGCGCTGGGCGTTCCTCAACGGAAAAAAGCAGCTTCAGACGATGGGCAACACCAGCTCGCAGGCGGATGGAACCTTCGTCATCGGCAGCCTTCAAACCGGCCGTTATTCCCTGAGCGCCGACAGCCGCGCCAATAACTTCTTCAACGGCATGGAACGGTCCGGCAACAGCAAGTCGCAGGAATCGTATCTCAAGACATATTTCCCCAACGTCCTAGACGCGTCCGCCGCCGCATTGATCGATGTCGCCGCGGGCGCCGAAGTCAGAGGCATTGAAATCCACGTCCGGCGTGGCCGCGTCTTCGAAGTTCGTGGCAGAATCGAAAGCGGCGCCTCTGCCCCGAAGTACGCCTCGCTCATGTTGATCCCGAAGGGCGGAGCCACCTCCTTCCTCGATCAAAGACAGGCGCAGGTCCAGAGCAAGGACGGAGCCTTTGCATTCAAAAGTGTGCCGCCCGGCGCATACGTTCTTCAAAGCCAAAACGCGCAGGTTGAAACAAGAGATCCCACCGGAGAGTTCAGCAAATCGACACAATTAGTCGCGCGACTGGAAGTCACCGTGGCCGATCAGAACATCGAAAATCTGATCGTGCCTCTCAGCCCTGGCCCGGAAATCAAGGGAATCTTCAAAACAGAAGGAACGGATCCAATCTCCGAAAAGCAGGCCGCAAAAGCGCCGCCCAGCGTTCAATTCAGCGTTGCCGACGATTCTCAGATCTACCGCAATGTCGGCTATGGCGAGGCCGACCACGACGGTACATTCCGCATGCAGGGCGTCAGCCCCAGCGTGGTTCGAGTTCATGTTTATGGCCTGCCCGATAACAGCTACGTCAAGGCCATCAACTTCGGAGGACAGGATTATAACGGCAAGAACCTCGACCTCACCTCCGGCAGCGGCGGTGAAATGGAGATCGTCCTTTCCCCCAACGGCGCCGAAGTGACCGGAACCGTCCGCGACGCCGACGGGAAAGCCGTGCCCGGCGCCATCGTGCAAATCTGCGATAAGAGCGGCGAGCTGGTGAAGACGGCAAACACCGATCAGAACGCTGCGTTCGATTTGAAGGGCCTCGCGCCCGGCGATTATAAGGCGTTCGCCTGGGAAGATCGCGGTGACGGAGTGATCACCGACCCGGATTTGCGCAAGAGCTTTGAGAGCAAAGCCACGGTAGTGAAGCTATCCGAAAAATCCCGCGAAAACATCGAACCGGTGTTGATCACAAAAGACGCGATGGAAGTGGAAGCGGCGAAAATCCGCTAGGGCCGGTGGCACCACGCCATCCCATCCGGATTCTTCCCCGCGTCCAGATGCCCCGTCTGGCCCAACGTCTTCAAATCGACGATCACCACATAACTATCCGGCGTGCACGCGACGTACACTCGCGACCCGTCCGGCTGCATCTCAATCCCCGCCGCCCCGTGACCAATCGGGATTTTCTTCTTCAGCTTCCGCGTCGCCGCGTCGAACACCGATACATCCGGACCATTCAGCAACGAGACGAACACCATCTTCCCATCGGGCGTAAATTTCAATCGATTCGCGCTTTTCACATCCGCGTCGAGCGTCGCCTTCACCTTCTTTGCCGCCAGATCGACAATCGAAATCGTCCCGTCCTGCGCATTCGCCGCCCACAATTCCTGGCCGTGAATATCGAACCCCTCCGCGCCGCGCCCCACAGGAATATTCTCTTCATTCCAATCCCCGTTCGGCCCGCGCCCTCCTGCCGTCTTGTCGATAATCGTCATCGACGCCGAGCTCACATTCGACGTGATAATCCTCTTCAAATCGTCGAACACGTACAGCATGTGCGTCCGGTTCTGTCCCGTGCCCAGCACCAGGTCGATCTTCTGCGTCGCCGGATCCCAACTGCCGATCACTTTCGCCGCTTCCGCCGTGAACCAGACTTTTCCGCCTACGTACATCAGTCCGTGCGGACCGCGCAGCGCCCCCAGGTCGATGGGCGGCGTCAGCGTCTTCTGCGCGACAAGATCCACTACCGTGATCGTGTTGTATGCTCCTCCGCCGTAGTTCGAAATGTACGCGAACTTCCCGTCCGTCGACGCGATCACTTCATGCGGGTCCGGTCCAGAAGGCATTTTCGCGAGCACCTTCAGCGTCGCCGGATCGACAATCGACAAGGTCAAATCGCCCTTGGAAAGCACCAGCAGCGAATCCGTGGCCCGCAGCAGGTTCATTCCCAACAGCCCAGCTCCCAGCAGCAAAGTCGAAATGATTTTCATCGCAGCCTCTTTGTCATATTCTCGAACAAAAACAACCCGCTCTTGCCTGCGACGACGATGTCCATATCGCCGTCGCCGTCGATGTCCACCACCGGAATCTGCAAGCCACCGCCGGTGCGCGTGCTGTAGTCGATCACGTGCTTGATCCACACCACGCTCTTGCCGTCGTCGCTCTTCGTGTACTCATACCAGTACACACCCAGCGGCTCGCGCTCGCCAGGATCGCGCCCGTTGTGGGCCATGAACCGCTTCCCAGTGACGAAATCCATCTTGCCGTCGCCGTTCAAATCGGCCATCGTCATGGCGTGCGCCTGCGACCAGCTCTCGTCGATCATGTGTTTGGTCCACTTTCCGCCCTCGCCCTGTTCCATCCAGAACACGCCGTAATTATGCGCCATCGATGTCACGATGTCGTTCCGCCCGTCGCCATTCACATCCACCACGTGCATAAACCCCACGGAGCCCAGGTCGAAATCCGGATGCCACTTCCACGTTCCCGTCCGCACATCCGGAGGCGCTTCAAACCAGCCCTTCGGAGTCAGAATATCGTTGCGGCCGTCGCCGTTCACGTCGCCCACGCCGATCCCGTGTCCGAAGCTGGTCGGACTCACCACGTGTTTGACGAACGCGCCGTTCTGGACCTCGTACCAGGCAAGAGGCGCTTCGGCCCGGTCGTATTCCGGCAGGATTTGACGTTTCTTCCCGTCATTCAGCAGGTCCACCTGAAGCGCGAACTCCACCGGATATCCCGCATCGATCGGGTGCTCCTTCCACTCGCCTTTCCCCTTGCCCGGATTCTCCATCCAGTACAGCTTGCGAGCGAAATAAGCGCCCGTCACGATATCCATGTGCCCGTCGCCATTGACGTCCAGCACCATGTCGCTAAAATCGTCGACGTAATTGTCCTGAAAACCCAGCGTTCGGAATTTGTGTTTGGTCCAGCGAGGCGCCTCGTACCAGTTCTCGCCCGAAATAATATCGAGCTTGCCGTCTCCATTAATATCGGCAACGGCAGCGCCCTCGCTGGCCCCCAGATCGATGGTGTGTTTCTCAAACGGAATGTCGTCCGGACGCGAGACGAAGAAGAACAGAGCAACGAGGATCAATCGAAAACCCATCGTCGTCCATATTCGCACATGGACATCTTCTAGTGGAGTGCGTCGCAAATCCTGGCGGTTATGTGGCGCACGCACCCGTGCGTGCCGCGTCGACTCCTCTCGACGCCCGCCCCCCGCGCGATAGAAACAATAGGTCAGGCATCGACACGAGTGTCGACGCGGCACGCCGGGGGCGTGCGCCACGACGGAATTCAACACTTATATGCTGTCTATTCTGTGTGACGCACTCCACTGGGGCGGGCAATGCAGCCCGCAGCCTGCGGCACCTTCTTATTCGTCCACTCGCGACCAGGTCTTAACCGGCCCGAACGTTCTCACCGGAGGCGTCAGATTCGAGGCCGGCTTACCGAGATCCTTCTCATACACCATGCCATCCTGATTCACGATGAATGTGTGTATCCCGGTCACACCATATTCGGACGGCCACGCCACCAGCGCGAATCCGCCCATCATGTGTTTGGCCTTCACCATGTAGTTATGTGTGCCGCCATGCTCGGGCGCCGCCTGCGAAGTCAGCACATGGAAATAGTAGCCGTGATACGGCACCGCTTTCCGACCCGCGCGGATCTCAGCCTCGGCCAGCGCCTTCGGAATCCGCTCCTCGCTCGCCGAATACAAACCGTCGCTCTGTCCGGACGTGCTCATCAGGAACTCGGCGTATTCCAGAATGCCGTCCTTGTCACGATCCACCTCGGAGTACTCCTTTTCAGCCGCGACGAACCCCGCGCACATGTCGATGATATCGATCTCATTCGCACCGATGCGCCGCGCGCGCACTTCCATTTCGCCCTGCGCGGGCTCGAAGCTCCACTTGCCGTCCTTCTCGACGATGGGCACGGGAAACGGCCAGTCCTCCGGCCCTATCACCAGAAACACGCGATGATGATTCATCGGGTCCTTCTCGATCGAGTGCTTCGACTGCGCCACGCGCGCGAACTGCGCCCGCTCGTCCGCATCCTGCTTCGGATCGCCGGAGGTCAGGATCGCCTTGTTGTTTGTCCCGAAGATCGCATTCAATCCGGCGACATCGTTTTTCTCAGCCGCCACAATCACCGCCTGTGCCGCCGCATCCGGAGTATCGAATGTCTTTAGCTGGGCCGAAAGCGTCAGAGCCGCAAATAAAAGAATTAGGGTTTTCATGACGTTATCTCCTTCCCCCGCCGGCGTGTCCACCACCACCGCCCCCGCCGCCACGGCTGCCCCCGCCGCCTCCACCGCCCCGCGACGCCGGCGCGCTTCTCGCAGAACCCATGCTCGAAAATCCGTGGTCGCTCTGCTCGCGGGCCCTGCTTCCGTTCTCGCTGCCGCCAAACGCGCTGTGATTATTCGGATGCGCCTGACTCGCGCTCGATTTTGAAATGTTCGACCGCACCGACTCCGCGCTCGGCCGCGCCGCGTTGCGGGCAGCCCCTCCCGCTCCCTGGTATCGCGACGCCACCGCGTGAGGATACGGCACCGCTCCCCGATGCTCCGGATTATGCTGCCAGGCCGACGTCGCGTGGAACCCGCTGCCGTGGAATTCCGCGAATCCATAGCGATGGAAGAAATGGTTGTTCACGAAGAGCCCTCCGCCGAACCAGCCAAATCCCCAACCCCATCCGCCCCAGCCGCAGCAGCCGCCGAAATAGAACCCCAGGTTGATTCCCGGACCCCAACCCCAGCCAAGGCCAATCCCCGGATAATAGAGCCCCGGCCACGGATAAAGAGGATACCCCGGCCCCCAGAAGTAACCCGGATTGTAAACCGGAACGTAGATCACCTGCGGATCCACCGGCTCAATCTCGATCGCCGCTTGTCCGTCCTTATTTTCGGTGACCACCTTCTGTTGCGGCGTATCCGCCAGCTTGCCCGAATCCTTCGCCTTGGCCCTCAGCCTCTGGATGGCGCTCATGACGTCGGCCTGCTGAGCCAAGAACGCATTTCCCAGGTCGGTTGTCCACCGGACGTCCTCGTTCAGCCTCTTGATCACGTCCGGAAACGCCACCAGTGCCTGAATACTCGGGTCCCAGCTCTGCTTTTTCGCCGCATCGGTCAGCGCGGTGCCCGTCAGCGCCTTGTTTTGCTGGAGCCACTGCTGCGCCTCCACCACCTCCAGCGGATAGGTGCTCGCCACCAGCACCTGGCTCAGCAGGGAATCGGCGTAGAGCGCGATGGGAGCCACCAGGCTCTCCAACTGCTCTGGCGACAGCTTTTCCGCAGCCGGTTGATCCTGCGCGACCGCCGGAATCATCATCACGGCGCATGCGATTGCGACACAACGGAAACAGTCTTTCATAAAATGAGCTTCCTAACTATGAATGATACTCCTGGAAGCTGATTGGTTTCCCAAAAATTTTATTCGTTGGCCGCCACGCGCCTCGCCCGCAGCCGGGACGCCGTCAGCCCCGACTCCGCCCTGGCCACCGACCCGGTCGCGCCCCTGGTCTGCTCCAGCGACGTCTCCAGCGTCGCCCTCGATACCCTTCGCACAATCGGATCCACCACCCAGTGCAGCGTCATCGGAATCGGCCTGCTCAGCGCCATCGCTTCCGTCTCGATGTAGACCCCTCCGTCGCGCTCCTGGTACCGCGCAATCGTCGCCAGGCGCCAGATGTAGCCGCTCCCTTCCCCGTCCGGAATACGACGCGAATCCGCCACCTCCTGGACGCGCGTCGTCTGCGCTACGCTGTACCACTTCGTCGGGTCCACCTGCGCGAACCGCGACTGGTACTCGGTATCGAGCGCCCTCCTCCTGAACATCGCCTTATCCACCACCAGCACCGTGAACCGGTCTTCCGAAGCCCGCCTGCTGAGGGTCCGCGCATCCACGACCGACGGTTTGTAGTACTCCGTGTACCGCTCGTAATCCCTCACCACCGCCATGACGTCGTCCATCCGCGCCCCCGCCACGAACGCCGCGCCAATCCAGTGATGAATCAAGCCCGCCGGCACCGCCTCCGGCGTATGCCCCATTGCCGCCACCACCACTTCGCCCGCCCGCACCCGCCGCAAGCGCTCCGGCGATTCATCGGTCCATAAGAACTGTCCCTTGGCCCGCTCCGACATTTGGGCATCCGCCGCGTGCACGTATCGATCCCAGGCATCGAGCGTGGCCTGCTTCAACTCGGCTCCAAGGACGGCCGCAGTCGCGAACAGCAGCAGCGCCGCCAAACTACCGCGTGACATTTTCAGCAACCTCCGCATCCCCGGCCCGCTTTTCACGGATGGTCAGCTCCGCGCGGCCGGCGAATCGCGTGCTAATCTCCAGATGCGTTTCCCGCACCTTAGTCACGCCGTCCTGAATCTCCATCTCCTGAGTAATGTCCACCCTCCTCAGCAGCACCGATGGGCTCTTCACCATCCGCCCCTCCAGATGCGTCACCAACCCGCTCTCCGTATCGATCCACATCTCCCCCGCGATCATTCCCAACCGCTTCCTGCGCGGCACGATCTGGAACACCGCGACCGGCCCCTTGGTCGTTACGAACTTGAACTTATAATTGGATTTCGTGATTGCCGCGGCCATCGGCTCCCCGTCCGTGTCCATCGCGAAATACCGCGCGATCATTTCGTTCCGCACGAAAGAATCCCCCTCCACCGTCAAAAACTGATACGCCCGCTTCCCCTCCGACCAACGCCGGATCGCCTCCACCCGCGCCTGCTTATCCAGCCTCGGCACCGACCCCTCGATCTCCACTTCGACCGCGCCCGCATCCAGGCCGCTCGCCGCCAGCCCGGAACTGTACCGCTCCAGCACGGCTGCCGAATCGTCCGCCGACGCCTTCGCCGGAAACAACAGCATCCCGGCGACGATCAAAGCCGCTGCCGTCGCTCGAAATGCCGACTGCGTGAATCGCGGCTCGAACGTCGGCCCGACGGCTGCCGGCGCGTAAGGAAGCCCGGTAATCTCCTCCACCATCTTTTTCGATTGATCCGAGCTCGCGATCAGGCGCGCGCCCCCTCTCCACCACCGCAATAAGAGGTCGCGCCCTCTCTCATCCGCCGACGTCAGGAACGTCACATCCACCGCCAGCACCTTCCCGTCGAAGGTTGACGACGCCGTCCGCCACGCCTGGTCGAGCCTGCCCACCTCAACTCCGGCCAGCGCCCCCGCCAGTTCGAACCGGAACGTCTTCGGCCCGTCGTGCATGTAAAAACTAAGTCCGCTCATGTTTCAACCCACCTGCAAAGCCGGCGCCGTCAGATTGCGTGTCAGCTCCACGATCCCGATCCTCTGCGCGACCCGTGTCAGCGCTTCATCCGCGTGCAGCAGCGCCGATGCCGCCCGAATCGACATCCCCTCGAAAATCGTCAACAGCATCGCGCATCGCGGAAACGCGTCAATCGAAAGCACCGCTTCCTCGAACTCTTCCCTCTCGACGCGCGGCGTAGGGCGCAACTTCTCTTCGATGCACGCCGCGTCCTCGGCCATCTCGGCCGTCCTCTGCCTCGACCTCCGCAGCTCCGTCGCCATCGTTCCCAGCGCCTCGCCGATAATCAGCTCGCGCGGATTCTCTCCGTCGTCATAATCCAGAGCCCGATCGAAAGCCTCCACGCTCCGGTCCGTATCTCCGGTCAGCAGGAATGCCAGCGAAAATAACTCAGAAGACTGCTCCTCGAAAATGTTCATAAGTCCTCCCGACCTCCAGAGCTCAACCACGATAAACACCGCCGCAGCGGAGGCGCTTCTTTTCCGCCCAAGCCTGCCAGAATCTGCCTGGTATCCACGCCGCCCGCGATGAACCGCACTCCGGCTTTTTTCATCGCGCACAGCACGCGCGCCCCCGCCTCATCCACGAACGTCACGCCCGTCAGATCCACCACGCACTTCGATCCGTCCCAACTGGATTTGAGCTCCTCCGCAAACGGCCCCGCCAGTTGTCCTTCGAGAACCAGCGTCGTGTCAGTGGAGGTGATGCGGAGCACGCCCGTGTTAGGGCAGTCCACGTGCCAAACAGAAAAGCCAATAAAATCAGGGAATTCTCACTGCCGGAAGTGTCGAGTGCCGAACACCGAAGCCCGCCCGCTGGCACAATGCCGAAATTCCGGCATCATCCGCATTCGCTGCGCTGTAGATGTTTGTGCTTGTGGCGCACGCACTCGTGCTTGAATGCGCCTCGGCGCACCGATAGCGATCAAACCATCGTCCAGCCCCATGCGTCAGCTTGGGGCTATTTCGACGACTGAGCGAAGCCCCAAGCTGACGAGTCTGTGTGAAAACCGCGGTCAGCGCCGCGGTTTTCACACAGACTCTGACGCATGGGGCTGACCGAGACGCTCGAAGTTCCGTGTTTTCGAGAGCACTGTTACGAAGACATCCGCGAAACCCGAATCCCCAGCTTCTTCATCCGGAACTGTAGCGTCGATCTCTTCATCCCCAGCCTCGACGCCGCACCCTCCGGCCCCGAGACCACCCCGTTCGATTGATCCAGCGCCCGGATAATCTGCGCCCGTTCCGTCTCATCCAGAACGCTCTGCATATTCCCGTTCCCGTTCGCCGGCGCCGGCAGCATCCTCTCGATGGCGGCCGGTTCCACTCGCGATTTCAGGTCGCTCAAGGACACCTTCAAGGAAGGTCCTGGCGAAAGAATCACCGCCCGTTCAATCACGTTCTGCAATTCGCGAATGTTTCCCGGCCAGTCGTAGCGAACCAGCGCCCTCATCGTCTCCGAAGGAATCGCATCGATTTGCTTGTTCATCCGCCGGCTGAACTGCTGCACGAAATGCCTGACGAGCAGCGGAATATCTTCCGTCCTCTCGCGCAGCGGTGGCACGCGAATCGGAAACACGTTCAGTCTGTAGAAAAGATCCTGCCGGAACTTCTGCTCATCCACCATCGCCGCCAGATCGCGATTCGTCGCCGCAATCAGCCGTGCATCGCTCCGAATCGTCTTGGTCCCGCCCAGCCGTTCAAATTCGCGCTCCTGTAACACGCGCAGCAGCTTCGGCTGTAGCTCCAGCGGAATTTCGCCGATCTCATCGAGAAACACCGTCCCGTTATGCGCCAGCTCAAACCGGCCGATCCTCTGCGAAATCGCGCCCGTAAACGCCCCTCGTTCGTGCCCGAACAGTTCGCTTTCCAGAAGGCCGGTAGGAATCGCCGCGCAATTCAACTTCACGAACGCATTTTTTCCCCGCGAACTCAAATTGTGCAGCGCCCTCGCCACCAGCTCCTTGCCCGTCCCTGTGTCCCCATAGATTAGGACCGTCGAATCCGTCGGCGCGACCGTCTCAATCTGGCTCAACACGCTGCGTAGCGCCGCGCTCTGCCCGATAATTTCCTCGAACTTCAGCTCGCTGCGAATCTCGTTTTCGAGATAAACGTTCTCCTGCGCCAGCCTGTCCTTCAACTCCGCGATCTGGCCGTACGCAAGGGCGTTCTCAATCGCCAGCGCCACCTGATTCGCCACCTGTCCCAAAAACTCAATTTCGTCGGAAGAAAACGGAACATCCTCCATCCGTCCCAAGCTCAGAATCCCCAGCATGCGATTCCTGCCCGCTAAAGGCAGATGGCAGATCGACCGGATTCCCTCCGCCCTCGCCGCCTTGTCCTCCGTCAGATCGCTGTAGCGGAGACTCAGAGCGCGACCCGTTTGAAACACCCGCGCCATGCTCGACGATCCTTCGATCGCCATGGGAGCCATCTCGTCCATCGGCGCCTTGTTCTCCGGAAAATCCAGTGCGTAGAGCCGGAAACGGTTTTCGCCCGGCTCAGACAGAATGACCGCCACGCCGTCGCACTGCATCACCTGCCGGATGCTCGCCGAAACCTCTTTCAGCAGATCGCGCAGCTCCAGGTTCGCCATCACCCTGTTCGACAGATCCAGCAGCAGCTTCAGCCTCTCGCCGGCGCGCTCCGACGCTTCAAAATTCATCGCGTCGTCGGTGGCCAGCGCGATCTGATCCGCCACCAGGGAAAAGAACAACACGTCCTCGTCCGAATAGGCGTCGACCATTTCGCTGGCGATGCAGAGGCTCCCCAGCCTCCTGTGCTTGGTCGTCAACGGAACCGCGCAAGCCGATCGGATCGCGAACGTCCGAAACATCGCCATCATTGCCGGAAACAGCGTTTCGCGCTCCGTATCGCGAATCACCATCGGCTGCTGGTTCTGATAAACCCACCACGCGAGAGTGTCTTCCGGAGCCAGATTCACTTGTTCCGGCTTTGGATGATTATGAATGACGCAATGGTGAAAATGAACTTTTCTAGCCGCTTCGTCGAACTGTACGATCCCGTCAAACGGCAGCACGCCGCGCAGCTCGCACGTCAGCAGTTCAAACAGTTCCTCGGGATTGCGATGCCCTCGAATCGCCTGGGCGATGCGGATCAACGCGCGATAACGGGCGCTAATCGACCTTGCGAGAACAACGGAATGCTCCGCGACCAGCCCCATATATCGATCTTAGATGCAACCGCGCCTTTTTTGGATGCTATGAAATCCGCGTCTGCCCATGTGTCGGCATTTCGCCAGCATTTCGGCCTCTTTGGGCACCGTAGGTGCTTGTTTTTCAGCGCATTCCGGCTGGACCAAAAAATGCATCTCCGGCGGGCGAAGGGAGTTTTCAGAAAATGCGTTCCACAACACTTATCGCGATCCTGCTGGCCTCCGTGCCCGCCTTCGCGCAAGAAGAGTACTCAAAGCAGGAAGTCTCGGTGCAAGCGGTCGGCAGCTTCGTGAAGAGCACATGGGATAAAGGCGTCGAGCAAACCGCCACTAATAGCGGAGGCGTCCTGGCCAATTACCGTTATTTCTTCAATAAGAACAACGGCGTCGAGGTCAACTACGCTTTCACCAACAACACCCAGAGCTACATCGGCCTCGGCGGCGTCGACACCCGTAACAACGAAGTGTCGGCGGCCTATGTCTTTCGTATGCCTCTGAAGCATTTCACGCCGTTCGTGTTGGCCGGAGCCGGAGGCCTGGTCTTCGATCCGAAGAATTTCGCCGGAGCCAGCACCCAAACCCGGGCCGCTTTCGTCTACGGCGCCGGAGCCGACTATAACCTCAGCTCGCACGTTTTCGTAAGAGCGGAATACCGGGGCCTGGTTTATAACTCGCCCACCTACGACGTGTTCAACGGCCTGGACCGAATCACGCACCGGGCCGAACCCAGCGTAGGCTTCGGCTACCGTTTCTAAATCATCTCTTGGCCGCCGATGTGTTATCCGCGTTCATCGGCGGCCAATTTTTCTTTTCTTCAATTCCCAAACGCAAACAAATTCCCCACCGACCTCACGAAAATCATGCTCCCCGCGACTGCCGGCGTAGCAATCATCTCCTCCCCAATCTCATTCCTCGCGAGCACTTTCAACTCATCCGAATCCGCCGCAATCACCGTGACAATTCCCTCCGACGAAGCAAAATACACACGTCCCGCCGCCGCAATCGGTGACGAAAAGTAAGCTCCCGTCGCTCCCACGCGAGCCCGATAAATAATCTTCCCCGTCGCCGCGTCGAGACACGTCGCGACCCCGCCGTTCTTCACCAAAAACAATCGGCCTTTATAAAGCAGCGGCGAAGGCACTTCCGGAATCGAATTATTTTCCCGCCAGATTATTTTTCCCGCCTGGATCGCCAGCAGCCCATGATCCGTCGCCATCGTGCCCACCCGCTTCCGAAACGCCTCCCACTCGGCTTCGTCAATTTGACCGTTCCTGTTCCGATCCACCGTCCGGAACGCCACAAAATTCTGCGAATTGGGAATCGTCTCGAGGCCCGGCCGCGCCGTGAACTTCAAATCGTCCGGAAACTCCGACTGGCTGATGGCTCCGTCTCCGTTCTTGTCGTACAGCTTCAGCAGCGCCGCAAAATCCGGAAGCGCCGGTCTCTGGTCTTCCTCGCCCAGGTTGTTCCACGAACTCACATAAATCACGTCGTCCGAGGCCACAGGCGTGCTCGCCCCCGAAGTATTTTCGGGCATCGACCAGGCGCGCGTCCCATCCGCAACCTGGTAGCTCTCAATCACGCCCGCCCGATGCAGAACCAACTGATCGTGCCAGACCATCGGTGTCGAATAACTCTCCACGCGGCCGCTAGCCGGATACATCTGCTTCCAGACTTCCTTGCCGGTCTTGCGATCGATGGCCAGCAGATACCCGCCCGACATCGCGTCGTGATTGACGATCAACAAATCCCCGGCCAGCACCGGCGACGCGCCGCTGCCATGATGCGTCTTCGGCATCGCCAAAGGCGCAGTCCACAGCGCTTCTCCATCGTGGGAAAACGCCATCACTCCATAAGACGAAAAATAAGCGTACACACGCTCTTGATCCACCGCCGGCGATGCCGTAGCCGGATTGCTGACCACGTGCGTTTCTTCAAATGAAGTCGCCGGCGCAGGGTGTCGCCACAAAATCGAACCGTCCTTAGCGGACAGACAAACCAGCTCCAGTTTCTTATCAAACGTCGTTAGAAAAATGTGGTCGCCCCACACCACCGGCGAAGAATGCCCGGCCGGCAGCGGCGTCTTCCATTTCGCGATTCCAAACTTAGCCGGAGGCGCGGCATCCGCATCCGCCACGCCCGACCCGTTAGGCCCGCGAAACTGCGGCCAACTGGCCAGAAGCATCAGGAAGCAAATAGCCCACATTGCCGGATTGTACCGTGATTGGGTGGCGCGAGCTTCAGCTACGTTACTATATCCCCTCCATTACTGTCGGGGTTCCACACACCAAACGGAACCCCGACAGTTATGGAGGGGATTCGACGACGGTAACGATTCCTATGCGACAAGCCACTAGAAGTAGAACTTCAGAGCTAATTGCAGGTTGCGGGGGGTATTGATCTGGCTGCCCGCGCCTACCAGGACGCCGAACTGAGCGTTTTGCAACTGCGTGCTGCCGGTGCCGAAGCGGACGCGGTTGAACACATTGAAAGCCTCGGCGCGGAACTCGACGCGCATCTTTTCACGAATGGGGAAGCTCTTGGTGAGCGACATGTTTTCGTTGAGATTCGGGAACAGGCGGAGCTTCGGATTGTAGCGGGTGTCGTTTCCGATCAGGTTATAAGCCGTGCCGGAACCTTGCAGCGGGAAGGGTCCGGTGCCGTAGGGGACGAAGAAATTATCCTTGCCGGGATCGAAGGAGCCGCTGTAGCTGGGCTGCCAGCCGGTGTAGGACGTGATATAGGGCGGGAGGCGCGTCGAACCCGAATCGCCGGCGGCGTAGATGGGCAGCGTGGCCGACGTGGTGATGTTGACCGGCGTGCCGCTCGAATAGAGATTGATGCTGGAGACGCGCCAGTTGCCGAGGACCCAAGCGGCGGGGCCGTGGGTCATGTATTGCTGGCCGCGGCCGAAGGGCAGGTCGTAGACGGCGGCGAACTTGAAGTCGTGGGTGACGTCGAACTGGCCGATGGATTTTTCCAGGCCGCGGTTGAACAGGTCGGCTGCGTAGGCGACGCCCCAGGCGGTATCGGAATCGGTGAGGATCTTCGAGAACACGTAGGACGTTTGCAGGGTCAGGCCGTGCGAGAGGCGCTTCTGGAACTTGAGCTGGCCGGAGTGGTAAGTGGAGTGGCCGCTATGGTCGCCCTGACCGGCGTAGGTATCGATCACGTTGTACTGCGGGAAGGGGCGGAGGGCCTGGGCGACGGTGGCTCGCGATCCCCAGAGAGTGTTGAAGGTGGGGAAGGGCGCGAAGACGCCGGCAGCGTTGGCTGTGGCGGATCCGACCAGGCTGTTCAGCACGATGGTGCTTTGGGCGACGGTGCCGAACTTGGTGAGGTAGCTGGGGTTGATCTGGTTGTAATCGAGCAGCTCGGCTTGCAGATGCTCGCCCATGACGCCGTTGTAGGCGGCTTCGAGGACCATGGAACCTCCGAACTGGCGCTCGATGGAGAAATAGATGTTGTCGTAGGCCGGGAGCTTGGTGGTTTCATTCCCCTGGAACCAGGCGACGTTGGTGCCGTTGGAGACGGCCGGATTGATGAACGGCGGCACGGTGTAAGGCGGGAATCCCTGATCCACGGTATAGGTGGGGATGATGCCGCTGGAGGTGTTGCTGTCGGTTTGCGTGAGCGTGTAACCGCTGTTGTGCGTGGAGCCGCTCACCGAAACGAGAGAGCCGTAGGATCGCGCATAGGACGCGCGGATGACGGTCTTCGCATCCCACGAATAGGCGAGTCCGACGTGCGCGCCGTAACCCTTATTCCAGAAATCGGCGAGGGTGCGGGTGCCGACGCAGCCGCTGCAGTTACCGGCGAACAGGACCGCGCCGGGAACTCCGACGGGGTTCATCGTTGTCGGCGAGAAATCGGTCCAGCGGTCGCCGAGGCCGGTGGGAGGCAGGTTCGCGTCCCAGCGCAGGCCGATATTCAGGTTGAGCTTGGGGCTGATTTTGAAATCGTCCTGGAAGTAGCCGGCGAAATAGTAGAACTGCTGGCCGATGAAGCGGACGGTATCGATTTGTCCCGAATCGGCGAGTCCGAGCAGGGCCGAGGCGAAGGCGTTGCCTCCGGAATTAGGGTTAGTGACGCCGGGCGCGCCGGTTTCCTCATAGCTGAAGCCGATGCATCCGGCTTCGCACTGGCGGCCGAATCCATTGTAGTGATTCAGCTGATACATGCCCCCGAACTTGAGGGTGTGCTTGCCGTGGATCCAGGTGAAATCGTCGTTGTAGGAATAGACGGTGTTCTCCGAGCCATTGTCGGCCTGGCCGCCCCAGGTGCTGTAGTTGTCGCTGGTGCCGCCGGAGAACATGTTCACCAGGTTCTCATTGCAGTTCGGCACGTCGGTGAGGCAGAACTTGCCCTGCCAGTTGCCGATGTATTCCTGCGGAGGCTTGTGATCCTGGCGCCAGTTGTTGCCGCCGGCATAGAAGTAGTTGATCTTGGTGGGCGAGAGGGTCCAGGTCCAGCTGAAGCGGAGAACGTCGGAATACTGGATCAGATCGTTGTAATTAGAATAGAGGCCGGGAAGAGTCGGCGGGCCGTCCGGACCGTAGGTCTGATGCTCGCGGTCGTTGCCATAGTAGCCGGAGATGCGGTGCTTCTCGTTGAAGACGTGATCGCCCTTGATGCTGTACTTGTTCACCGGGTAGATCTGGGTGCCCTGGGTCTCGAGGAAATTGTTCGAGATGTAGGCGGCGGTGCCGGGGGTTGCGCCGTTGTTCGGCGCGATGGATGTGCCTCCGGATTGGAATACACCGAGGGCTTTCTGAAAGGCGGGGCTGAACAGCGTCTTGGGGACGATGTTGCCGGGAAATGGTGTGCGGGTGACGGATCCGTCGGGATTGGTCACCTGAGAAAGAGGATTGTAGATGGGAATCATCACGCCGGCGGAGGTGACCCATTTACTGAAATCGCCGTTGTACATTTCCGGAGTGGGGACGGTGAACGCCGTTCCGTTGGCGCCTGTACGGTTGCGGAAGCCTTCATAGGAGAAGAAGAAGAACGTCTTGTCCTTGCCGTGATAGACCTTGGGAATCCAGACCGGTCCGCCGCCGGTGAAACCGAAATCGTTCTGCTTGTAAATCGAGTTGGCGATGTGGGTGGCGTTGTTGAAGAAGTTATTCGCGTCGAGGTCGTTATTGCGAAGGAACTCGTAGGCCGAGCCGTGGTACTGATTGGTCCCGGATTTCGAGACGAAGGTCATTACCCCTGCGCCGTGTCCGTACTCCGCTTTATAGCCGCTGGAATCGACGGTGAACTGGTCGATGGCTTCGACGGAGGGAGAATTCGAGGCAACCCAGCTTTTCGACAAGGCGCGCGAGGTGTTCGCGGAAACGCCGTCCAGCGTGGTGCCGTAGGCGGCAGCCTGGCCGCCGCCAACCATGAAGCCGTTATCGCCGCCGAGGTTCTTGGCATCGGGCGTCAGCGCGGCAAGGTCGAACGGCGTGCGGACGGTGCCGCTGACGACCAGCGGCAGGTCGTTGACCAGCTTGTTCTGGAGAGTCGTGGACGATTTCGCATCCTCTGTCTGGAGCGAAACGGCCGAGGCCTGGACCTCGATCGCCTGCGTGGAGGTGCCTATCTGGAGGGCCGCATCGGCGCGCACGGATTGCGCGGCGTTAAGCGTAAGCCCTCGCTCTTCGGAAGGACGGAAGCCGGACTTTTCTACACGAACCACGTATACGCCGGGCGGAAGGTTGGGGACGGTGTATTCGCCGTCCTGGTTAGTGACGGCGTGGATGGCGACGTTGGTGTCCTGGTTGGTGATGATGACACTGGCGGAGGGAATGGACGCCCCCGATGCATCTCGGACTGCGCCGGTAATGGTGCCGCGCTCGGATTGAGCCAACGCAAGTGCAGCGAAGCAAAGAATCAGGCACACCCGCTGAGTGGCCTTTAATAAACTACGAGAGAACTCCATGGTTACCCCCTACCCCTGTTTTCAAGGAACGAAACTACTTGTTAAGAGAATAAGCGATCGTTGACTCGCCCGTTCTCCTTATCCCACTGCGGTGTCGGCTCGAAATACCCTGGCTCGAGCAGATGTTGTTTCATCACCTCATCGTTGAGGGTGATGCCCAGGCCCGGTTTATCGGGCACGGTGATAAATCCTTTATTGACGATCGGCTTCTCCACGCCGTCCACCAGATCGCTCCACCAGGGAACGTCGACGGAGTGATTTTCGAGGACCAGGAAATTATCCGTCGCCGCGGCGCAATGCACATTGGCCATGCAGGAGACGGGCGAGCCGGCGAAGTGCATCGCCATGGGGACACCATATTCCTGAATGGCGTCGCCGATTTTCTTGGTTTCGAGGATGCCTCCCGAGGTCGCCAGATCGGGATGCAGAATATCGACGGCGTGATTCTTCGCCAGTTCGATAAAGTGTTCCTTCAGATAAATATCCTCGCCGGTGAGCAGAGGAACGGAGATGTGATCTTTAATTTCCTTGAGCAGATCGGTGCGCTGCCAGGGGATCATGTCTTCGAGCCAGGCCGGATTGTATTTTTCGAGAGCGCCGGCCAGGCGGATGCAGGAATGGACGCCAATGTGGCCAAGGTGATCGACCGAAAGAGGAACTTCCCAGCCGACGTTTTCGCGCACCACGGCCATGAAGTTGGCCATCAGCTCCGCGCCCTTGTGGGTGATCTCAATCCCGGCGAACATATGCTCCTTGCGGGAGCCTCCGCCCAGGTCTTCGCCCGCGGGCCAGGAGAGCGCGCCGGGGACCTTGCTGATCAGATCGATGCCCAGGTCCATTTTGAGCCAGGTGAAGCCCTGCTCCTTGCGTTTCTTGAGTCGCTCGCCGTAGATATTGGGATCGTCGGATTCGGTGGTGTCGGCGTAGCAGCGGATTTTGTCGCGGAACTTGCCGCCGAGCATTTGATAGATGGGAACGTTATAGGCTTTTCCGGCCAGGTCCCACAGGGCCATCTCGATGCCGCAGACGCCTCCGCCCTGGCGCGAGTCAAATCCGAACTGCTTAATCTTGCGGAAAATTTTGTCGATATTGCAGGGATTTTCACCCAGGATGCGGCTCTTCAGCATCAACGCGTAGAGTTTTGACGCGCCGTCACGGACCTCGCCCAGGCCGTAGATGCCCTGGTTGGTATCGATGCGGATGACGGGGCAGGTCATCGGAGCACGGGCCAGGGTGGCCACACGCAGGTCGGTGATTTTTAGTTCGGAGGGTTTCGATGCAGTGTTGGTGTACTGCATCACCGCATCGAGGGTGTTTCCGCTCCAGATGGCCGCGGCACTTACGCCTGCCGCACCCTTTAAGAAGCTACGCCGGGAATTAAAGCGTTTCATCATCTCTCTACATGGGTCCCTTGCGAGGTATTATACATAATCGTAATGGTCTTGCAACTTTTGATTTGTAAGGAGCGTACGAACCATGATGAATCGGCGCGATGCTTTTAAGCTCTCTTTAGGAGCCCTCACCTTCGCCCAACGGCAAGTCGCGGCGCAGGAAAAAGTCGCCAAAGCGGTGCGCGGGCTGCCCTCGCCTAAGATCAAAGATGTCAGCGTGATCGCCACGCAGCCGGGAGGGTCGCGGCTGGTGGTGGTCAAAATCACTACGGATCAGGACGGCCTGTACGGTTATGGCTGCGGCACCTTCACGCAACGCGCGGACCTGGTGGTTCCGGCTGTCGAGAAATATCTGAAACCACTTATCATCGGCAAGCCGGCGGACCGGATCGAAGATATCTGGAACGCCTGCTACAACAGCTCATACTGGCGCAACGGGCCGGTGTTGAACAACGCCATCAGCGGCGTGGATCAGGCGTTGTGGGACATCAAGGGCCGGCAGGCGAACTTGCCTGTGTATCAACTGCTGGGCGGAAAAGTGCGCGAGGCGGCGGATTGCTACGGCCACTCCGACGGCGCCGACTACGCGCAGACCATCGAGAGCGCGAAAAGATACATCGACCAGGGATTCCGTTTCGTGCGCGTGCAAGTGGGCGTGCCGGGGATGGCCGGTTATGGATCGCGGCGCGGTGATACGCCGGTGAAGGCTTTAGTGACGGGTCCGGTATTTGAGTCCGGGCCGTACATCCGCCGTGCGTTGAAACTGTTTGAAGAATGCCGCAAGGCTTTGGGTGATGATATCGAACTGCTGCACGACGTGCACGAGCGCGTCTCGCCGATTCAGGCGGTACAGTTTTGCAAGGACGCGGAAAAATTCAAATTATTTTTCATGGAAGACGCGCTGTCGCCGGAGGACATCGCGTATTTCCGCATGATCCGCCAGCAATGCGCGACGCAACTGGCCATGGGCGAGCTTTTTAACAGCGTCCATGAGTGGAGGCCCCTAATCACGGAGAGGCTGATCGATTTCATCCGCATTCACGTCTCGCAGTGCGGAGGATTGTCACCGGCGAGGAAGATTATCGCGTTCGCGGAACAGTTCGGCGTGCGCAGCGCGTGGCATGGGCCGGGGGATGTTTCGCCGATCGGCCATGCGGCGCAGATCACGCTGGATGTGACGGCTCCAAATTTCGGCGTCCAGGAATACTCGCCTTTCAACGAGCGGACGCAGGAAGTGTTTCAGGGCTGTCCAGTGATGAAGGACGGTTACTGGTATGTGAACGAGGCTCCGGGGTGGGGCATTGAGGTGGATGAGAAGGCGGCGGCGAAGTATCCCTTTGGATACGGCGAGAATGGCGACCGCAAAACGCTGAACGGCGGATGGGGAGAGATCCGGAAGAAGGATGGGACGATTATCAAGCAGTAACTACATGGTAAGCAGCGCGGCCATCAGCTCGATTCCATCCCACAAATTCTGGATGCGGATGTTTTCGTTGAAACTGTGCTGATTGTCGTCGTGATTGGCGATCGGCACGGTAATGGTACGCGTGCCCACGGCGCGTTCAATCGCTTCCAGCGGGACGCTGCCGCCCATGGTCGGCACCTTCACCGACGGCCCGCGCGCGCTCTCCACCGCCCGAATCACTTCTTGAGAAATCGGCAGATCCATCGACGTCCGCACCGCATTGTATCCGCCTTCTTTCGAAACGATTTTCGCGACGCGCGGGTGGGACATGCGGATTTCCGGGCTGGGATCGGTATCGACCACGAAAAATCCCTGTTTGCGAAAATGCTCGATGAAGCGCGCGACCGTTTGCTTGTGATCCATGCCCTTCACCAGGCGCATGTCGATGGTGGCGGTCGCGGTGGAAGGAATCACATTCGACGCCTGCGCTCCCACGCGGGAGCTCGCCATCCCTCGAATATTCAGCGACGGCAGTTGGAGCAACTCAATCAGTTTCTTGGGCGAGCCTTCGGTCGATCCAAGCCACAGTTCTTTCTTCAGTTCCTCGTCGAAGTCCGGCGCTTCGGAGATGGCTCGTTTTTCGGTGTCGCTCAGAGGCTCGATCCCGTCGTAATAATGGTCGATCAAAACTTTTCCGGAATCGTCCTTGAGAGAGCTCAGAGCCTTCACCAGCATCATCGCCGGGTTCGGCGCCCAATTTCCGTAATGCCCGCTGTGCAATTCGCGCCTCGGGCCGTAAACCGTAACATCCACTTGCGCAATTCCGCGAGCCCCAAATGCGATCAACTGGCGGCGCGTCTGGTGCACGGGACCGTCGCAGATCAACCAGACGTCGCCCGAAAACAGGGCTTTGTTGCCTTCGAGAATGCGCCCGAAGTTGGGCGAACCAGCCTCTTCCTCGCCTTCGAACACGAATTTTATGTTGGACTTAGGCTTGGCGCCGGAATCGAGCGCGGCCAGGATGGCAATAACCGGAGCCTTGTCGTCTCCGGTCGAGCGCGCGTAAATCCTCGATTCCGGGTCGAATTTCGTGGGCAGTGGAATAACCCGCCCGTCTTTGTCTAGCGATTTGTCGCGCAGCACGGGCGAAAACGGAGGGGTCGCCCACTCCTTCTGGTCGAGAGGCTGGCCGTCGTAATGTGCATAAAACACAATCGTTCGGGTCGCGCCGGGGGTGCGGATCTCGCCGAAAACGACGGGGTTCACATCGGGGGCTTCGACCAGTTGTGCGGCGACGCCGCGCTTCTTCAACATCGCGACAATCAAGTCCGCGTCGCGGCGGATGTTCACCTGGTCGGTGGCGATGTTGGGGATGGAAAGGAATTTAAAATACTCGTCAATGATCGCCCGCTCGTGGGTCTCGCGCCAGTGGCGGGCGGCAATAGAGGCGGGGTTGGTTTGCGCAGAAACAAACGAAATTACAAGAACAAAACCAAGAAATCGACCCATTCTAAAAGGTCGGAGGGCGGCGTGATTCGAGATGGAGCAATCGCTCTTCAATAACCGCGAGCCGCTCTGTTACCAGCGATTCTCGGCTCTCGAGAGTATGCAGCCGGAGTTGCTGACCTTTGCCATAGCGATGGAACTCGGTAAGAAGATTCGTTTCGATCTGACGCATGTCCGCCATCAGCTCGTCTTTGAACTCGGCCAGCGCTGCCTTCAGATCGGCTTTGGTAATTCCGTTCCCGTTCTCCATAGCCGTATTATACGCCTACATTTCACGGCGATTCTCCAGCGACTTCGAGATCGTCACCTCGTCGGAAAATTCCAGATCGCTGCCTACCGGGATGCCCATCGCGATGCGGGTCACCCGCAAGCCGAGCGGCTTCAGCAGACGCGACAGGTACACGGCCGTTGCTTCGCCTTCCACCGTCGGATTCGTGGCAAGAATAATTTCTTGCACGTCGCCTTTGGCGATCCGGTCCAGCAGGCCTTTGATTTTCAATTGCTCCGGCCCGATCCCTCGCAAAGGGGAAATCGCTCCGTGGAGGACGTGATAGACGCCTTCAAAAGTGCGCGTGGTTTCGATGGGCAGCACGTTGTGAGGTTCTTCCACCACGCAGACTTGCGTGCGGTCGCGGTGAGGGTCGCGGCAATAGGAACAGATCTCGCCGTCGCTGATGTTGTTGCATTCGGCGCAGATGCCCAGGTTGTCTTTCACATCGAGCATGGCCTGCGCCAGGCGGGCGGCGTCGTCGCGGGAATTGCGGAGAACGTGAAACGCGATTCGCTGCGCGGATTTCTGGCCGATGCCGGGAAGGCGGCGGAACTCCTCGATCAGGCGTTGCAAGGGCGCGGCGAAGTCGGACATTTTAGAAAAGTCCGGGGGGGAGCCCCATTCCGCCCAGCATGCCGCCCATGATCTTCTGGCTCTGCTCTTCCACTTTTTTCGTGGCTTCGTTGCAGGCGGCCATGACCAGGTCTTGCAACATTTCGACGTCCCCGGCGACTTCGGCGTCGATCTTCACACCGAGGACATTTTTATGGCCGTCCATTTTCACGGTGACCATGCCGCCGCCGGCCGAGGCTTCGACGCGAATCTGCGCGACCTCCTCCTGCATTTTCTGCTGCATTTTCTGGGCCTGCTGCATCATGGCCTGCATGTTTCCTGGCATTTTCATAGGGACCTCAAGCGTCTCTTAAATTTCGCACGGTTCGGACCTGGCTGTCCGGAAAAAGTTCCTGGAAGCGCTTTACTTCGGGATGTTCCAGGGCGCGCGCGGATACCTCATCGGTTTGAGGAGCGGGCGCGGCCGGCGCGGGCTCGCGCTCGGTTTCGCCGATTTTGATGGTCACCTTGACCGGGCGGCCGACGACCTTATGCACCATGGCGGTGAAATCGCCGTGCCCCAGGTTCATGGCGTACAGTTTCGGCGTAGTGACGATCAGTTCCGTCGCCGATTCGGTCAGTTCGGAGTGTTCCAATGCGTCGGCGACGTAAGTTTGTTTGGCTTCGAGCAGCGCGGCGTAGAGCCGGGAACGAACATCGCCGGCTTGTGTAGCCGCAGGCGGCGCGACTGGAGCCGGCCTCGGCTTCGGAGCAACAGGAGGAGCAGAGCCCCCGCTGCCGATGCCGGCGATGGCTTCTTCAATCGACTGCAATTTGCCGGCGTGAACCAGCCGCAATAATCCGAGTTCAAGATGCAGGCGCGGTTGCAGCGAACTTTGCAGATCGCGGAACAGGTCTAGAGTGAGGCGCAGGTAGCGCGTTAGATCCTCCTCAGTGAACTGCGCCGCGACCTTGCCCAGCGCTTCCTGCTCCGGCGGCGATGCCGCGACCAGTTTCGTGACCCCTCGCGAGATTTTCACCACTAAAAGGTTGCGGAAATAGCGGGCCAGCTCCCGCGAAAAGTGCTGCAAGCTGCGGCCGTTGGCTTCGAGATCGGCGACCACGTCGAGCATCGCTTTCGAATCGCCGGCGGTCAAGGCCGTCGCGACCGCGCCCAGCGCATCGAGCGAGAACATGCCGAGCAGGCCTCGCACTTCGACGGCTTTCAGTTCCGTCCCGCAGCAGGCGATGGCCTGGTCGAGAGCGGAAAGAGAATCGCGAACGCTACCTTCGCCGGCTTGCGCCAGAACGCTGAAGGTCTCCGCGTCGGCGGTGATGCCTTCCTGTTGGGCGATCCATTGCATGCGCTCCACGAGTTGCGCGAAATCCACCGAGCGGAAACTGAACTGCTGGCAGCGGGAGACGATAGTCGCCGGGATTTTGTGCGACTCAGTGGTACAGAGGATGAAGACGACCCACTCCGGCGGCTCTTCCAGCGTTTTCAGCAAAGCATTAAAAGCTTCGCTCGTAATTTGGTGGGCTTCATCGACGATAAAAACTTTATAGCGGTCGCGCACCGGCCGGTAGCGGACGTTTTCGCGGAGCTCGCGCATTTCGTTGATGCCGCGGTTCGATGCCGCGTCGATTTCAATGACGTCGGGCGCGCCGCCCGAGGCGGTTTCGATGCAACTGGCGCAGACTCCGCAGGGGGTCGCCGTCGGGCCCTGGATGCAATTGAGGCAGCGAGCCATGATGCGGGCGACGGTGGTTTTTCCTGTGCCTCGCTGGCCGGAAAAAATGTAGCCATGCGCGATGCGGCGCTGCGCGATGGCGTTTTCTAAAGTGGTTTTGACGTGCTCCTGGCCGATCAGTTCCGCAAACGTCTGCGGCCGGTACTTGCGGGCGATGACCTGGTACATGAAGGGGATTATGCCAGACCCCGGGTGATCCGCGGCACACGAGTTAAACCGCTACCGTTGCTTCCTTCCGGACCTGGCGGGGTTTGCAGCCGCCCGTTGCACGAAGCCCGGAGCCTGACAAACTACAAGTTTATCA